>VFSW01008258.1_pt1 | contig 14969 bp, 15 predicted proteins | sample 5358111 | NCBI WGS metagenome assembly VFSW01 (sample SAMN11554181, study PRJNA540505) | mine drainage metagenome | isolation source: sediment from site ElyBrook_90M | place: USA: Ely Copper Mine, Vershire, VT | collected 2017 | reverse complement strand
GAACTAGCAGCTGCGTTGAATTCTGATCTAAGCCCGCAATCGTATCGAGATTTTGGTTGTAGTATCCCTGCGCCGAGAACATGCTGAACTTCAACGCACCCGGAAGCATCCACGAAACCCTGCCGCCGTACTGCCCGGTCAGCGTATCGCTGCTGAGCACGTTGTTTGGTAACACCGTCTTCCCCTTGGTCACCGTCGCCGGCGGCGAGATTTCCAGCGCAGGCTTTTCCATGCGAAGGCCGGTTATACATAGACGGTGTAATTACTCGCGGTCTGACCCGTCTGCATATTCGCTGCAACCCAGTTCGCCGTGAACTGTGCATGCAACTGAAAGAAGCCGCGCGTCGCAAGGTTGATAGCCGCGTTGACCGACGATGTAATAGTGTCCGCATTGGGAGTCAGATTGCTACGACTCCAATCTCGAGTTGCTCCAGCAGTCATCGATGCCGTGCCGAACTGGCGGCTACGATTGACGTTACCGGAGATATCGCGAAGACCCTGCGCGCCAGTTTGATCAGGCGGCAGGCCTTGCAGCGCTACAGGCACACCCCCCGTGCTTATCAGGGATTGGTGTGACTGAATCATCAGGCTCGTCTTTACGCCCAACGCCTTATTCCAGCTTTCGTCGAGACTATTCAGCCGCAACTCATCGGTGGCGGTGGGGTGAACGTTGTTATCCAAAAAGCTATACGTTACGCCAAAGTTTCCAGCACGCGTGCCATCCGTAATCGATGCATCAACGCCCCGCAGATTCGGCTGACTCGATTGCGTGAGGCTGAGGTTCGAGGGATTCCCAAAGTTCGCGCTCACCTCGTGATAGGAAGCATTAGCATTCATCTTGCCCATCTGGCCAGAGAGTCCACTCCGCCATGCGCGACCAGATTCTCGGATCGAAGCGGGCTCAGAGGTGTTTGCGTTGTCGTAGCTGATCGCATACTCCGATGACCACAGCCACGTCTTCTCGAAGTGCAGATTCAGAAGCGAGCCAAGAACATCGCCCGCGGAAGCAGGTGCAATCGAGTCGGGCAGAATGATAGGCTTGCCCTGCGAATCGTACCCAACAGTCGTCGGCGCTCCCGTATCCCGAGCCCGAAGCCACATGAACTTGAACTCTGCCCACTGCGGCAAGGGTGCCTGGTAACTCGCTCCCATTATTTGCTGATGAAAGTTAATTCCAGAACCACCGCCGAGTGCTGTGTCGTCGGTATTCACGAAGTAGCCGAGGGTCCCGGCGAGGCACTTCAGCGTAATCTCCGCCCCCTGCTGCGGCGTCGCTGCCGTTACAAACTGCGCCTCTCGTAGAGCAATGGCGAGACAATCCCAAAGCGCAGATTCGCGCTCCAACGCTCCTGCTTATATCCGGCTTGCAGCACATAATCATTCACCTGTTCTCGGCTGGTTCGCTGCACCTCTGGGTGCAACAAAGGGTTCAGCAAGCCACTACCATTGGCCTCCAGATGCCATGGCCCCTTCTCATAAATGATGTGTTCCGCCGCCGAGAGGACGTTGGTATCTGGCGGATTTGGTCCGGAGACCCACTGTGTGTTTGCCCTGATCTGCCCGTCGATCGATGACTGCTCGACTTCTTGTTGGGAGTGCGGCTGGTGATGCGCTGCAGCAATCGCTAACGCCTTCGGCATGGTAGTGGAGGTCACCGCAGGAGACGCCTCCGCATCCGTACCCGGCCCAGTCGCCGGAGCTTCCGAGGCCGCTGTGTAAGTCTGCGCCACCGTAGCCAACACCGAGAACTTCCAGGTGGTGGCGTCGTTCCCCACCGTTAGATTCACATCATGTTCACCGCCCGTGAGGGCCAGTGGCAGGGTGAATGCGAGTGTGTCTTCCGTAATTTGCGCGAGCGACGTTATATCCACCTCGTCCACCATGAGGCTCGCGTCAGCAGGATTGACGGCTGGTTGAAAGTTCATCGAAATTTCTGGCGGGACCTGGCGGGTACTACTACCTAGGGCAGGCTTCTGCCCGGAAATCACATTCGCAAGATCCGCGAAAACCCGGTAACGACGATGGCGTTCCTAAAGAAGCCAACAGCACGAGCTTCCCTTATCTTCTCAACTCAGCGTGTGGTTCTGTCTGCGCCACAAAACTCTGAACCGGCCCAGAAAAAAGTAGTTGGCCTGCCGGAGTAAGTGCATCGACTTGCCAGTAATACGTCATGCCCACAAGCAGCTTCCCATCCATCGCCCGTAGATCCATCTTAGAATCACGGGTCAGGTACTGACGAACAATCTGCGTTCCAACTACGTCACGTCTCACGGTGACAAAGTAAAAGCCCTCCGTCTGCGAGGGCTTCCACTCCAACAGCGTGCTTCCCATTACCGTATGCGATGGACCACCGGCCACAGCACTCAACCCACCATCGACGATCCGATACATCGTGCGCATCGACAACGGTTTGCGTGCCACACCATTCGCATCGATGGTGCGCACCGTCCAATAAATCTTCCCATCCGGCAGCTTCATCCATACCCGGACGGCACCTGCCAGCGATTGTCCACCACGTCGAACCAGCTGCGAATCGTACCCAGATAGGGCTGGCTCGAAAAGCCCACTTGATACTTCCCTGCACCAGGAACCGGTTCCCACAACAGCGATGGCAGGTGGCTCGCCTCTAACCCCCGTCCAGCTTCCGGAAGAATCAGTTGTTCCAACTTCCAGTCACCGGGACTGACGACTTCGGTGACCGGCACACTCGCCACTTGATTTGGCTGGATCATGCGCAACTGCAGTCTGTGCGCGCCCAAATAGGCGGTCGGCAGTGATTGCTGCGTGCGAATGGTCGTGCTCGTTCCACCCACCAGCGAGGCGGAAAACTGCTCAACCACATTGCCGTCCCACACCCACGGCCCAACCACTGTCCCCGTGCCCGAGCCGGCAAGAATAGCGTCGGCATAGAGCTCTCGTCCCCGCATGACGACGGCCCCATCGCGAGGATGTAATAGCTCCCTATTCGATATAGTGACAGGCGCTCCAAGCGAACTTGACGGTTGCACTTGCGACAGCTGTGAACTTCCTGAAGCAAACGCACTGATCCCTCCATCTGTGCTTGTCCCGTCCGCATTCAGTACATCAACAGCACGCAATCCTTGAGCTGCTTTGGGACTGACATTGATACTCGCCGTCATCAGACTGGAGTTGATTACGGCGACGCTTACAACAGTAATATCTGTTGCTTGCACTTTACCCGTCGACGCTCTCAAGGATCTTAGCGGAGGAGAAATCACCACCATGGCTCCCGGCCTGAAGTTCGAGCCCACCAAGGTCATCCGTAGCTGGTTAACGCCCTGCACTGGAAACTCCGGTGAGGCACTGGTCAGCACCGGAAGCGCTACGGTGACGGCCACCGTAAGTGTGACCGCATTCGAAGTACCCTTTCCACCCGTGGCGAAGAAGTTGATGACGGTGACGGGCAGCAATGCTGGTAATCACCGGCGTCTGGGCAGAAGCGTGAAGGCTGATTCCGATCAAGACTGCCAAACTTGCGAAGACCATCAGCGCGCGCAAGTGCAAGTGCATTACGTCGTCTGTCCAAACCGGTGATTTTCACTGATGCCACCCTAAAGAACATGGAATAACCTCCATCATTCCGCCTCGTTGCAACGCTACGTCAGCGGTCAATCAGAGAGCCCGATCACCATGCACCGCCGAACTACTTTCCCAATCCGGAGAAATTGCTTCCTGCACGGAACCTCCGAGTAACAAACCATTTTCCTGGTGAGAAACAGACAGAAGCGGAAGGGGTATGGGGAATGTATGCCAAAACACGACACAGGAAATAAATTCCTACCCCAAAATAAGAATTATTCGCGGTGGAGTCGAAGGCATTAGAGTCCGCAATAGGACGAACCAAGGCTCAACGAATTTGAATCGCGAGGCGCTGGATGGAAGTGTCGGCCAGTTCTGGAAGGACCGCGGCGAGGTAGTAGCGTACCGGGATACTGAGCCGACGGCAGCTTTCGACAACCGAGAAGATCGCAGCGATCTTCGGTCCGGCCTGAGCGCTGCCTACGTGGACCCAATTTTTCTGTCAATCGATATGGGGCGCATGGACTTCTCCGCGATGTTGTTGATTAACTCCAGCTCGGCATGATCGAGGAAGCGCGTCAGCTTCTTCCACAGCGTGAGCGTGTAGTTGGCGGCCTTGCCCGTGACGCTGCTGGGCAAGGAACTCTTCTCCGCCGCAAGGATATGGACACGCATCCGGTCGAGCAGCGGCGAAGCTTGCTGCTGACGCAGTCCATGGCGCGCAGCGATGTTCATCTGCTCCGCGCGCGCTCTGGCGTCGATGTCAAACAACTCGTTCATCAGCGCTACCGCGCGCACCGTCACGGCATCCTGCTGGTTGAGTTTCAACGCGTCCACAAACTTTCTGCACGCGTGCGCCCAGCATGCAGCATGGACCATCTTCGGCCCGACGACCCGGTCGTAGGCCACGTAACCATCGGTCTGCAAATGGCCTTCATAGTCGCCAAGAAAACGCAGCGGCCCGTCACGCTGCGCCCATGCGGAAGTCGAAGACGCAGCCGCTGCGCGGAACTCCATACTGCCAGAGACTAGGCCTGCTTGTTCTGCCCGCGACCATCGCGCATCTGCACATCCACCGGCGTTTCATCCGCATGGATGTAACCTCCATCGAGCAAACCTTTGCGCATCAATGCTGCGACAGGAATTCGTAACTCACCTACGCGCATCACCCTGCCATCCATGGTGGCGTGGCTGATCTAGATGCGTTGTCGCGCTTGAGCATCGCACTCTGGCGATAAAACGGGAGCGAATCACCGTATTTTGCAACGATCGTGTCGATCACGATCTGGTAGGAGACCAGGCTCTTCGCGATGATCCGCACGGGCGCTGGCGCGATGGCTACGCCGAGCTCTTCGCACTTCTTGCAGGCCGGCTTCACGCTCAGCACTTTGCTGACCTCGTAGCCAATCACCGTGATCTCGCCGCCGCAGTTGCCGCATACGCAATGCTCCCGTCTGCAGGTAACAGTATTCGCTACGCGGGCAAGATCGTTGGGCAGCGTCTGGCGGCCAGGATGCTTGCGCTTCTGCCTGGTCTGCGTAGACGGCGGCAGCGCCTCGCGCTCGCTTCCGGCCGCTACTTCCTGGCTGCTCACACCGGGTTCCAGATCCAACAACTCCAGTTGTAGGTTGCTCAGCGTCTCGCTGTCCGCTCCGTACTTCGCTATCCGCTGCAGACGCAACCACTCTTCCAGCACCTGGATCTTCAATTGCGCATAGTGCAGTTCGTTCTCAGTGGACGCGGCCTTTTTCAATGCGATTTGTGCAGATCCACAGCCCTGTTCCGTCAAAGAAAATGATCTTGAGACGTTTCCTCTGCGCATTGGAAAACAGGAACACATGACCGCTCAACGAGTCGCACAACAACTGCTCGCGCACCAGGCCGTAGAGACGGTCGAACCCTTCGCGCATGTCGGTTGCGCCAGGTGCAAGATAGATGCGTGTTGCCGCTCCCATGCGAACACAGTTACAGCATCTCCAGAACAGCCACCAACCGGCGGCAACGTCTCGCCGTCGAAGCCACAGCCAACCTTCACGCTGCAGCCGTTGCACAACAACCCCGTCAACGCACCTGCTCCCCACTGGTGGTCGGGACAACGGACGCGCTCAACTCCACCTCCACCAGAGGACTGCGGACACCTCCATCGTTGGTCGTACGGTACTGCATCTGCTGTCTCTTCAGGTGACGATTAGTATGGGCAATGCCATGTCATGACGGCGACAGAACTCTCTCCGCTCATAGCACCAGTCCATCACAGCCAAGCCCCGCCGAACAGATGCGGTTGCTCTGACGGGTACAGCAGACGAGCTGGAGCGTGATGCCGTTCTGTCGGAACTCTTAGAGCGTGTGCGTCGGCGTGATGAAGCGAGCCGTCTGTCGCATGGCGGGAATGTTGTCGGGGCGCCGACACATAAAGCGATAGGGCGTAGGGTCAATGCGGACAATACCTTCGATGGGCTGCGGGCTTCCTGTCCAGTGCATGGTGTCGAACTCGGCGAGGTTGTCCGTATTCGATAAGACGCTGAAATATGGATCGTGTGTGATGAGCGGGGTCGCTGGCACTCGCTCCTGAGCGTAAGAAAAAGTGATACCCAAACGTGCGACGACACAACTCGATACGAGCGAACGCACCCTCTTCATAAACTTCTCCTGAGAAAGAAGGCTTCGCATGCGGGCATAACCTATTGAGACTTTATCTCCAGAGCCCGATGAGGAGGGTAGGCCAACATGCGCTTTCATGACTGACCACCTTCGATTCCCGCATTGGAGATTTGGCCCTCATGTGGAACGCGGGCAGCTCGATTGGTGCTCAGAGCGCACTAACTTATAGTCCAATTCGATGCCTCAGCTCCTGGAAGCGAGGCTCATTTCTCAAGCCGTCAAACTGTGGAACTACGTTAAGAAAGATCATGTTGTTGGAGCGATCTTCATAGCCCTTATTGAGCGAATCCATGGCGTCTGCGTGATCTCCGAGCCCCGCATACAGTAGCGCAATATAGTAGGGCGACACATAGCGCTGTGCCGCTTGAACCTTGAGTTGATCAAGTATCCGGAGTGCTTCTGCACGCTTCCCCGCGACAGCATACGCATGGCCAAGAGCGGCCATCACAGGTGCACTATCTGGGGACATGAGAGCAGCCTTCTGCAACTCGCTGATCGCCTGCGCGTACTTCCCTTCCTGCTCGTAGCACTGGCCCAACACGATATGTGCAAGTAAATAACTCGGATCCATTTCTATCGTGTCTGTGAGCTGCAATGCTGCCTGCTCGTATTGCCTGGCCATAAATAGCCGCCAGCCCAAGCTGAAATTCATGCTGAGAGAGAGCGGGTCAAGAGATCGTGCCTTGTTCATCTCTGCCAGACTCTCGTCCGTTCGCCCCATAGCCATCAGGTAAAGCGAGTAGCGCTGATGAGCCGTTGCGTAGTTGGGGTTCAGTTGGATAGCACGCTGAAAACCTGCCTCAGCTTCGCGAAAATTCCAATCATAGTTGAAGTGGACTGTCGCAATTGCGGTTTGCGTTTCAGCTAAGGTCGGGTCCAGTTCTACCGCTTTCTTCGCCGCGGCTTCCGCTTTCGGCGCCACTTCACTGGTTGGCACCGTACCCACAATCGCCGCACCCAGAATTCCATAGCAGTCGGCAAGCCCTGCATAGGCCAGAGCGTAGTTCGGATCCTTTGCGGTAGCGCTCTGGAAATAATGGATCGCCTTATCGAGACCGTCCTCGGAGCGCTTGCCCCAATAATATTGGCCCTTTAGATAATCCTCGTACGCGTCGGATTGGACAGGGCGTGCCGCCGCGAGCGTTTGCTTGTCTTGCGGGGTAAGTTTTATGCGGATCTGGCTGACGATCGCACTGGCTACCTGATTCTGCAGGGACAAAACATCGCCCAACTGACTCTCATAGGTGTCAGCCCATAGATGTCTGTCGGTTGAAACCTGAACCAACTCCGCGGTGATCCTTACTCGATCCCCGGATCGAAGGACCGTGCCCTCCACCACGGCATCCACATGCAGTTCACTCGCGATCTTTTCGAGTGATTCATGAGTTCCCTTGTAGTCCATCGCGGTCGTCCGGGAGATCACTCGCAGCGAACTGATTCGCGCAAGACTTGCAATCAACTCATCCGTCATCCCGTCCGCAAAGTAATCCTGATTGCTGTCACCGGAGAGATTTTCGAGGGGCAAAACCGCAATGGACGTTACGGGCCGATTGCCTGATGAACGATCATTCGCGATCAATTTGAATAAGGAAAAAGCACCCAGCACGAGCGAAACCGCAATGAGTACAGCAGGAATAGCCCACTTCGATGCAATTTCTCCACGTCTGCTGGCAGCGACGGAAGCCGATGCACTCGGTTCCCTACTATGATCCGGCGCAATGACCTCATCGACAGGCCCAGAATTCAACAGGCTGGAGCGGCTTTGGACTTCCGGATTCAAGGCTGGTTCTTTTTCCACCTCGTGAACAGGTGCGATAAACCGGTAGCCTTTCCGGGGAATGGTCTCGATGAAGCGGGGATTGTCAGATGAATCTCCGAGAGTGTCGCGCAGACGCATCATGGCCGTATTAAGGCTGTGGTCGAATTCGACAAAGGTTCCAGGCTTCCAAAGGCGGATGCGGAGCTCATCGCGGGTTACGAGAGTACCCGGATGCTCCAGCAAAACTCTGAGCAGGTTCAACGGCTGTTCTTGTAATTTGAGGCGCAACCCCTTCTTGCGTAGTTCATTGCGCTCCAAATCGACCTCAAACAAGCCAAAGCGGATTAGCTTGGCAGGCCCTTCTGTGGAAAAAGACACCATGAACCGAGTCACCTACGGGAGAGCGATGCTTATAGGATCGAGCGAATTATAGGAGACAGATTCTCGACTGTCAATGAAATCCGGCGACCATTCGCGTTAGACACTCCAGCAAGTAATTGATTAAAAAAGATTTAGTCGGTTATATGCAGATGCCTATCTGCTGATGCCCAAGGCATTGAGGGTGACCATCCCCGTGCGTAGTATCTGCTGGATTTCCGGAGCCGCTTTCCGCTGTAGCGAAAAATGTGGCGATATCTAAACGTAGTTAGAGGTGAATGATGAAGTCGAATAGGACGCACAAGCTCATAGCGGTTGTTTTGTCGGGCATCGTATCGGTGATGCCCCTTTGCATCGCGACAATTGCGGGTACTCAGCGCGCAGAGGCCCAGGTCTCCGGCGCAACGCTGTCCGGGGTGGTTACCGACACGTCGGGAGCCTTGATCTCAAAAGCGTCTGTGAGCATTCGAAACACCGATACGGGTGTCACAAGAAACATAACGTCCAACTCAGAGGGTTTCTATTCGGCTCCGAACCTGGCACCCGGAAACTATGAGGTCACGGTTTCGTACAAGGGCTTCTCGACTGTCCTACAAAAGGGCATCGTCCTGACTGTGAGTGCTCAGCAGACCTTCAGCCCGGTGCTGGCAGTCGGGAAGTTCGATCAGACTGTGGTAGTCACCGAGGCTCCGCCGACCATTGAGTCGTCCTCCTCGACGATCAGCGCGACTGTTGATGGAACTACGGTTCGGGAGCTGCCGCTGAACGGTCGCGATTGGACATCGCTCGCGACTCTGGAGCCCGGCGTGCTCTCTGTCCCGAACCAGGCGACTACGGGATTCTCAGCTAATAAGGGCAATCGAGGGTTCGGGAACCAGCTCGCTGACGGAGGCCACCGGCCGAACGAAAACACTTACAGGATCAACGGCATGGTGATCAACGATTACACCAACGCCGCGCCCGGAGGTTCGACTGGCGTCAACCTCGGTGTCGACGCGATTGATCAGTTTTCGGTGCTGACGAGCAGCTACACGTCGGAATATGGCCGCACATCCGGGGCCGTGATTGATGCGATCACGAAGTCTGGAACTAACAAGTTCCACGGGACGGCGTATTTCTTCGACCGCGATAAGGTCTTCGATGCTCGCAACTACTTTGATGGTCCCGTGATCCCCTCGTTTCGCCGCGTCCAGTTCGGTGCTGCAGCGGGAGGCCCCCTCATCAAGAACAAGACTTTCTTCTTCGCCGATTACGAAGGAATAAGGCAGAACCAACCCATTTCGACGAACATCAATGTACCCAATGCTGGAGCTCGGGCTGCTGCCGTTCCTGCGATTGTTCCCTATCTCGCGCTGTGGCCGACGGCCCCCAGCGGCTCAGTGGACACAAACCCCGGTGGAATAGGGGTTCAATCCTTCAATACGTCTCAGCCCACCGTTGCGAGCGAGAACTACGTCATCACTCGGATTGACCATAAGATCTCCGCCAAGGATGCATTGGATGGCACATACTTCTTCGACTCTGGTCCGCAGACCCAGGCTGATCCGCTGGGAAATACGGTTCACCAGGTTTTCTCACGTCGCCAACTCTATACGGCCGAAGAAACGCACATCTTCAACTCCTCGGTGGTCAACACGTTTCGCGGTGGTGCGAGTGTGATTGAGGGCCTCATCAACGACCCCGTGTCGGGTAGTGCCGTCGCGACGAACGCAGCGCTTGCAGTCGCTCCCGGATCGAAAGCTCCTCCGCAGTTACCAGTAGCCGGCCTCACTACGGCCTACGGACTTGGTGGGTTCAATAAGTTCAACCACAACTGGCTATCGCTACAGTTTTACGATGACGCATTCATCACCAAGGGAAATCATTCGATGAAGGTCGGTGGGGCGTTCGAGAGGATGCACTACGACGTCCTCGAACAACTAAGCCCCAATGGACGCTTCAGCAACTACAACACCCTGGCGAAGTTTCTTTCCAATGCTCCGAATCAGCTGAATGCATTGGCGCCAGGCGGTTCAACGCAGGTCGCCTTCCGCGAGAGTCTGTTCGCCTTCTATTTCCAGGACGACTGGCACGCTTACAAGCGGCTGACGTTCAACCTCGGTCTCCGTTATGAAGCCACGACACGGCCTAAAGACGCCAATAATGTCCCCGGATATTCGGTCAACGGGTTTACCGTTGCGGCCGCTGGATTTCAGGAGATCACGACGCTGTCGAATTGCGGGGCGAGTGCAACTGCTTGTGGTCCCGTCGGCACGGATAGCCCTATCGCTTCCAATCCAACGACCAAAGACTTCGAGCCTCGGCTGGGACTTGCATGGGATGTTACCGGCAAAGGGAAAACTATTGTGCATGCTGCCGCTGGCATGTTTGATGTTCTCCCGCTGCCCTATGAGTTCGCTCTTAACACAGCAGCTACCGCTCCGTTCCAAATCATCGGAGCAGACAAGGCGGCAACGCTCGGCACCGGTATCGCCGATCCGAATATTAACTTCAATCGTCAAAAAATTCGCAATCGCTACATCCAACAAGATCCAAAACGTGCAGGCGTTTATAACTGGAACGCCAATATTCAACAGGACTTTGGCCATGGCCTTACCGCCTTTCTGGGCTACGTTGGATCGCGTTCCCTGCACCTGTCGACGTCAGCGGATGATATCAACCTCACTCCTTTAAATGTTGTTTCCGGTGTAGGCCTTATCTTTCCGTGCGACCCAGTCGCGGCGGGAGGAGACTGCTCTTCCAACCTGACAGGTCCCCGGGTCGATGCTAACTGGGGCGGTGGCGCTGGGATTCGGCTGGTGCTGTTCGATGGCGCATCCAGCTATGAAGCGTTGGAAGCTCAGGTAAAGAAGCAGATGTCGCATGGTAGTCAGGGACAGTTGTCCTATACCTACAGCCACTGCAATGACCTTAGTTCAGCGCCCGTCACTGGTGACACCTTTCTAAACTCAATTGCTGTTCCCCTCCTTTCAAATAAGTCCTACCGCGAGGGGCCTTGCGACTTTGACCTTCGTCAAGTTGCTACAGGCAATGTCATCTGGGAAATACCTTCTCCCAGCTTTACGAATGCGTTTGCGAAGACCGTGGTCGGAGGATGGGAGCTCGGAGGGATTCTCACCGCAGAGACCGGAGCGCCTTTCACGGTCACGGTCGGTGGCGGAAACGATCCTCTCGGAACAGGCTTCAATGGCGACTTTTCGATGGACTTCGCCGATGTGCTTCCTAACTGCAATGCAACTGGAGGCAAGGGTGTGAACTACCTGCACACGAACTGCTTTACTCCGCCAACTGCACCAGCGACCCTGCCGGCGGCATCGGCTACAAACCTTTTCGGCTGTGCGCCGAACTCGTTCCTCAACTATCCCACCTCAGCTCCCCAAGCGCCCTCAGGTCGGCAGTTCTGCTCGAACGTTGTTGGGAACTCCGGCCGCAATCGCTTCTATGGTCCACACCTCACAACGCTTGATATGTCTCTCTTCAAGAACACCAAAATTCCTGCTATCTCCGATGTGTTCAACATTCAATTGCGTGCGGAGTTCTTCAACATCCTCAATCACACCAACTACCTCTCTCCTGGATTCCTCAACACGGGTGGTCAGAATAATTCCGTCTACGACTTCGACGGGAGCCCTCTGCCCACCGCACTCAACCAGACGTCTACGAGTTCGCGCCAAATTCAATTGGGCGCCAAGATCATCTTCTAACCGCGAGCAACCAGGGGAGGCAGGAGTTCCGTTTACGAATTCCTGCCTCTTGTCTTATGACGCTCGGAGCGAGAGAGTCCCTGGTCGACTTGTCGTCTTTGCCCGCAGAATATTTTGAGCCAGTCTGAACTGGTCGGCCCACCTGGAGAGCTTGAAATGCACATTGAACGACATCCGTCGCTGCTGGATTCTGAACCCGTCACGAAGGGGTGGCAATTTGCTGTTGCATCGAGTCTGCTGGGGTGGGTACTGGATGCCTTCGATTTTTTCGTTGTTGTTTTTTTGTTCGACGCGCTGGCCAACAACTTTCACGTTCAAAAGCAGGCGATCGTCTGGACGATCTCGATTACCTTGGCGATGAGGCCCGTAGGAGCGCTGTTGTTCGGTGCTCTCGCTGACCGTTATGGACGCAAACGCCCACTGATGGGCTGCGTTATCTATTTTTCCTGCGTGACGATCCTCAGTGGGTTTGCTCCGAACTATATTTTTTTTATTGTCATGCGAGCACTCTATGGCATTGGGATGGGAGGATATTGGGGGATCGGTGCGTCGTTCGCGATGGAGGCCGCACCTCGCGAAAAGCGGGGCTTGCTCTCTGGCATGATGCAAGGCGGATATCCCTTTGGATATCTTCTGGCTGCCGTCGGAATGCTCACGATCATGCCGCACTTCGGCTGGCGAGCCATGTTCGTGGTTGGTTCTCTTCTGGCTGCGGCCATCGTCGTCCTGACTTATCTGTCGCCTGAATCAGAAGCGTGGAAACAAAATCATATGGGTTCTGTCGTCAACATCTTTAAGACGCTCTTCCAGAACCTGGGCAGCTTCGCGTATTTATTACTGGTGATGGTTGTGATGTCCTGCTTGTCGCATGGCACCCAGGATCTCTATCCGGACTTCCTCAAGTCTTTGCCGAAGATCACGAGTGCACTTGTCCTCGGCATGAAGCCGCTCTATGGCATTCCGATTATCTACAACATTGGAGCCATTACGGGCGCCATCTTCTTTGGTCATATCTCGGAGAAGATTGGCCGACGGTACGCCATCATGGCCGCTCTACTGTTGTCACTTCTGGCGATCCCAGCGTGGGCGTTTGGTGGAACCATGCTCGTGCTGGTGGTTGGGTCCTACATGATGCAGACCGGAGTACAGGGCGCCTTTGGCGTCATCCCCGCGCATTTGAATGAACTGTCTCCCGATGCGGTGCGCAGCTTATTCCCCGGATTCGTGTATCAACTGGGCGTCCTGATTGCGTCGCCGGCTGTTTCTTTTGAGTTTCTGCTGCGGAATCATTTAGGCTATCCGCGCGCTCTTGCGCTGTTCGAGGCGATTGTCATCGTGCTGCTCTTAGTCATCTTCGTCCTGGGACCAGAGAAGCGAGGTAAGAGCTTCCTGAAGCATGCGCCAACAGAAGTCGCGAGCGAGTGACTTATAGCCCGAACCGTCGGCCCGCTGACGTTGGCCTCCAGATGTTGGACTCCACCGCAATTGATAATTCGGTCTAAATTCTGGATCGCTCCTCTGCCCGTCTGTGCACATCGGCGACTCGATTTGAAGGTCCGTTGAGCTCAGCTAGCCTAGACCATGACGACCCGCACACCTTGATTTTGAAAACTCTCCACGACTGCGGGATCCGCACCGTCGTCCGTGATGATCGTGTGGATCTGGCTGGATGAGCATACCTGCGTCGTGCTGATCATTCCCAGCTTGCTTGAGTCTGCGACCGCGACCACCTGCCGCGCATGCTTCACCATCTGATTCAGGATCAGCGCTTCATCTGACTCAATGACCGTCAGCCCATATTCAGGATGGATGCCGCACGCCCCCATAAAAACCTTCTCAAAGAACAGCCGTTGCAGGGACTCGAACGCCGTTGCACCGACCATGGAAAAGGAACCCGGCCAGCGAACCGCGCCGCCCGTCAGCGTGATCTTCATGTTCGGCAGGCTCGACAACTCCATTCCGATGTTCACCGCGCTGGTCACAATATGAATGCCCTCGCGATGGCGGAGGCTTCTGGCAACCTGGGTCGTGGTTGTGCCGGGAGAAAGCGCGATGGTCTCGCCCTCCAATACCATCGCGGCCGCGGCCAACGCGATTCGTCGCTTTTCATCGGCAAACCGCTCTTCGCGCAAGGGAAACGCTGCGTCAAACCGGAACGGCTCATACCCCAGTTTGCCGGCAACCTCGGCTCCGCCATGCTTGCGGTTGACCAGTCCCCGCTCCTCCAGCTTGATCAGGTCCCTGCGCACGCCGGCCGTGGACGTACCAACGGCCTCGGCCAACTCCTCGATACTGCCCTCCCCCTTCTGCAGCAGCAGATGCAGTATTCGCTTCGCCCGGTCCTGTTTGCTCGATGTCATCTCGTTCTCTCAAATGCCTTCATCGACATGCTACTTCACCGATAGCCATAGCTTGACACCTAATTTTCGCAACTTTGCAATTTTTTGACGTATTTAGAATATATATTGCTGATTTTTGAATTTTTTATTGACATTCTATTCATAGACTTTTAAACTCGGCACCTAATCAGTTACTGCAGACCGTATGGCACGATCCAGGAACCTTTCCGGAGCTTCCCCGGTTTTCAGCCCTTGCGCAGTTCTCTACTCAGCTTTTCCAGGAGCATTCGAGCATGAATCTTAGAAAGATCCGCCTTACCACTCTTTTGTGCCTCCTCGCGATGGCCGCATGCTTTGCCTCGGGTCTCGCACTCGCACAAACGGTCACGGGCTCCGTCACCGGTGAAGTTACCGACACCACGGGGGCGGTGATCCCGAACGCTAACGTCGTGGCCGAGAACGTTGATACCGGCGTGAAGACGACCACGACCACGAACGGCACGGGCGTCTACAACATCCGCTTCCTGCCGATCGGCAAGTACAAGGTCTCGGTGGATGCACAGGGCTTTTCCAAGCAGACCTTCTCCG
>VFSW01008257.1_pt1 | contig 14973 bp, 12 predicted proteins | sample 5358111 | NCBI WGS metagenome assembly VFSW01 (sample SAMN11554181, study PRJNA540505) | mine drainage metagenome | isolation source: sediment from site ElyBrook_90M | place: USA: Ely Copper Mine, Vershire, VT | collected 2017 | reverse complement strand
CGGTGGGGACTCCACTCGTTCTCACCTCGAGTGGTGGCTCGGGCACTGGTGTCGTCACGTACGCCCTCGATAGTTCTGGCACGGCGGGCTGTTTGATCTCCTACGGCAAATTGGACGCGACACGGGCGGGCACGTGCACGCTCACCGTCACCAAGGCGGCGGACGCCACGTATCTGGTCGCTCATTCGCCGGTCACGACCGTGACGTTCGCGCCCGCACCCCTCAAGGTGCAGGCGGCCCTCATGCTGACTTCCCGCAGTGGCACGGTGGGCACTTCACTCGTTCTCACCTCGAGTGGTGGCTCGGGCACTGGTGTCGTGACCTACGTCATCAATAGTTCCGGTACGGCGGGATGCGTGATTCGCTACGGCAAATTAGACGCGACACGGGCGGGCACGTGCAGGCTCACCGCCACCAAAGCGGCGGACGCCACGTACCTGGTCGCACATTCACCGACCACGACCGTGACGTTCGCGGCCACGCCTCTCAAGGTGCAGGCCGCTCTTACGCTCACCTCCACCAGTGGCACGTCGGGCACCGCCCTCGCGCTCACCTCGAGTGGTGGTTCGGGCACTGGGGTCGTGACCTACGCCGTCACCAACGCCGGTTCGGCCGCTTGCTGGATCACCGGTAGCCAACTGCACGCGACTCACGGGGGCGCTTGCATCGTCACCGCCACCAAGGCGGCGGATACTCAGTTCTCAGCCGTGAGCTCGTCCGCGACGAAAGTGACCTTCATGGCCGCCGTCGTCACCACACGGTTGACGTGCCGCGGAGAGTACGGATTGGTCCGAATTGGCAAAACGGTCGTTATCTCGATCTTCGGCACCCACTTCTACAGCAAGCCCACGATTCGCAGTAACCAGTTCGGGACCAATGCGGTCGTCATTCACGATCACGGTACTGAACTTGATGTTCAGGTGAACTTGGTGGGAGGATCAAAGATGGGGAAGTACGTCTTTACCGTCATCTTGGCCAACAAGAACGCCTGCAACGTGCAGTACTTGGTTAGGTAGCACTACCTTGGAGACTGCTACGCGTGGAACTGACTATCAGCGAAACGTGTAGCAGTCTCGACGGGGGCTAGGAAGAAACTGCGGCCCCAACCGACGACGCTGAGAGTGTTCGAACCTCGACGATCGCGTTGTCGAATCCTTCTGGTGCAAACCCGCGCATCTGACGGCGATACTACGGTGATTCGGCGAGAAATGCCGCACCCGTGTCGAAAGTCGCTCCGATATCGCCGCCACGAAGTTCGGGTATGGCGCGAAGGGATTCCAGACCGGCGAGGACCGCCGACTTGGTCACCTCGCGTGAGCCCATGAGGTCCACCAACCAGGACAAGTAATCGGTGAACACCGCGGTGTCATCAACGTACAGTGCGGCCGCAACAAATCGGACCATATAGGCCAGATTCTCCTTCGCCCGTTCAGCCTCGCGTGACGTGTAGCGCGCGAATGTCCCCACCCGCGTCGACGCGTCGTGGAACGCGCGAGCCGCGAATTCGCTGGCGCGGGTGTCGAGGGTGGCCAGGCGTTCATTGGACCGGGTTTGCCCTAGTGCCAGGGGCGGCGCCGCGACCTCCCACGTCGCGAGTATCTCGAGGGCCCGTGTCACGTCCGGCGCGTAGGCGTCGGCACCGACGCGCATCGCCCATTCGGGGTGCTCGGCGAAGGCCCGCCCGCCCGCGATGACGGGGATATCGAAGGAGTGAGCGGCGTCGGCGAGTTCCGTCACGCCAGTAAAGAAGAGGGGCATGGCGCAGGACACCGCGAGCGCGTTGGGACGATGTTTCACGAGGTAGCGACTGACGTCCGCGGCGGGCGTCGACGCGCCGAGGAAGGTGGTCGCGACGCCACTCGCGTGTAGTCCCTCCGCGAACATGTGTCCCGCGATCGAGTGCCAGTCGCCGGGCGCGCACGCCACGACGACCGAGCCGTGGACGTCGGGCATCGGTAATTCGGAGGCGAGCGCGTAGAGGGCGGTCTCGGCGACGTTGGACGCGAGATGCTCGTCAGCCACGCCGAGTTCGCCCCGCTGCCAGCGTGCACCGACCTCGCGTTGGGCGGGCGCGAGGACCCCGTCGATGATGCTCACTTTCGACCAGCCGGTGTCGAGGAGTTGGATCGCGAACCCGACGGCCTCGCGGGTGTCACCGGATACCGCTTGTTCGATGAACTGATTGACATTGCTCTGGTCGCCCACGTGAATCATCCCTCGACAATTCGATACGACCGAACGGGTGAGTGGAGTTGACCCTCGAGAATCGGGCGCAGCGACAACCGATAGTCGTTGGACCGCACGCACGCCTCGAAGTTCTCTAGCGACGCCCACCACGAGACCACCTCGACCCGTGTCGGGTCGGTCGTATCGGCCCACACTTCCACGCCAGTGCAACCGGGCCAGTGCTCCACCCCACCGATGCAGTCCTTGACCAGCTGATTGATGTCGGCCGGGTCCCCCACTGGTGTGGCGTTCTGACTCACGACGACGTAGCGGGCCGTCGTCGGTTCGTGGTGCTCGACCCGGTGAGCGTCATCGGTCACGACGTCCGACGCCCACCGCCAACAATCGCGGCCTTCGGATTTGGCTCGGTAGAGCGCGCGGTCCGCCGCGGCGACACTCGCCGTCGGGTCGTCGTGAACAATGTCTATCCCCGCGCTGAAACTAACGCCGTAGGGGCGTGCGTGCACCCAGGTCTCGCGTAATCGATGGAGGAATGCCTCGGGGTCCTTGGCGTCGGAGAGGATGGCAACGAATTCCTCGCCGCCGTAGCGGCCCACGAAGTCACGCTCGCGCACGCACCCTCGCATCGCCGCACCGAACTGGCGCAAGGTTTCGTCACCGCCCACGTGACCGAAGGTGTCGTTGACGCTTTTGAAGTGGTCGAGGTCGATCATGATCACCGTGTCGCCGTCGCGCAGTCGGCTGAGGACCCGGGTGACCATGCGCCGATTGGCCAATCCGGTCAGGCTGTCGGTGGAGGCATCCACGCTGAATCGATGGGCCTCGGAGTAGACCTCGAGCGCGCGGCGTGCGTCGAGGGCGAAGGAAGGCAAGTGACGTTGCAAGAGCGTGGCGGCGAAGCTAGCGAGCGGCGCGCTCGGTAGCAGGGGGACCCCCTGGCCGAAGGACAGGTCGATCGGCAGGGTTTCACCCTGGAGATCATTGGCCGGCACCACGGTTCCGCCCAACGCACGTACCAGGTCGATGGCAACGGTGCTGGCGTCGTGGGCCGAGGTCGCCCACAGCAGGGCCCGAGTCGCGTCCAACACGGCGACCGGAACGTCGAGGTGTGCGACGTCTGCTGATTCGTCGTAACTCATTAGCCGAGCCAGCCTCGCATTCTTCGTCAAAGGACATTCATTCAGGCGCTCTTGCCTCATCCTATTGACACGTCGTCCCACCGCGGCAGTCTGAAGTCCACAATGCCCAGCATGATCGCGCCCACACAGAGACGACGTTGAGGAGCGACGCTCTCACCAATCGGTCGCCGCTCTTCATCAGGGACCTTCGAGTTCACAGTCAAGCGAACCCGCAGCAGTGGCAAACAGCGCCACTGTATTGGTGGGTCGCATATTCATCGAGACGAACGAAGAGAATCAGTGGTTAGCCGACGCGGACATCCTTCAGTGGGTCACGGTTGGTCGACGCCACCGAGTCTTTGCGGCACCGGAGACCATCACTGCATTTAGTGTCCTAGAACGCCTACTCGCTAGTCCCCGACGGCGACTCTCGGACGAGTGAGTTGGTGAGGACAGTTCCACGCAGAACTTGTGCGGTCCGGTGCCGCATCGTGATTCAATCAACAAGGTTGCGGAGCTTCACAATGGGATCAACCGAGAGTCGATTCGAATGCCCTCTGAAGTTCGATGGCGTATAAGACTTGGTCATCGAATAGTCCTGCCGAGCAAAGAAGCAGTCCCGGTGCAGGGATGATCGACCACGTTCCTTCGACCAGTACGACGGTGACCTTGGCTCTCAACTTGTCGCCATCCGATCGTCGATTCGCGAGTACTCGCTGGACCACCGATTCTGTCCGCGAGTGATGGATGGCCGGGCTATACGTGCTCCACGGGTCACCGAGTGGCCAGTGGCGTTGTGCCGCCACTTGCAAAGGGTGACAACTCGCCAAACTTTGGAATCTCGGTGGATCAAAGACCTTCATCAGCGCGAAGTAGTCAGCGTCGCGACGATCATCCCGTTCCAGTCTTTGCTGAGGCTTCGCCAGATTAACTACCTCCTCCCTGTGCACATATCTTCGCCACCACGAAGTCCATGCGACGGTCAGATCGGCTACTTCAAGTGGATTGAGTTTCAGATCTAGTTTCTCCACACCCGTGATGAGGGGTGGTGGAATTTCAGCTCCGACTGGCGATAGAGCACACGCCGCACGGACGCAGAGAATGAGGTGTGCTGAATCGCCGCCATCGACCTCGATGCTCCACGACGGCGTCTCGATACTCTGCATTCTCGAAATATACCGTCGGGAGAAAAATCCATTTGACATATCACTCGTCGGCGGCCACACGTTCGGACGCTCGATGTATCGCTGTGGGCAGTGGCGAGAACGTTGATTCGGTTTACGTGTCTCGCGCGGGATGTGACAACGGAATGAACGGTGTAACGCGGACGTGCTCGACGCCTAATTGGCGTGTCACTATCGGTGCAGTCGCGAAGTACTCACGGCGTCAGCACTGTCGATCATTGCGAGGTTCAAGCAATTGGTGAAAGGGTGCCAATGGTGGAGTCCCGGGAGATCCCGACCGTCGGGGTGACACTCGAAAACTGAACGCACCTACTCATTGGCCGCTATTCGCACGATGCCGAAGTGGGAGAGAATGTATCGACATGCGTGAACCGTTAATGCGCTAGCCAGACACTCGACGCGAATTCTCCTCGGGGGCCACTTTGCGCAACAGCGACGCAACGACTGGCACTCAAACATGCGGCGGCAGTCAGACCCATGCCAAGAGTGGAACCCATGCCGGTCACGTGTCCGGCGACCACGACGGTCGTCCCGTCGACTAGGTCAGCGCGTCCTTCGACGAGAATCCAGCACGAGGTGGAGCTTGGGCAGGTCGTCGTGGTCGGAACACCCTGCGAGAGGAGCCCGTCGAAGGTGGTGGTGACCCGACGCCACGCTCCACCGTTCCACGACAGGACGAGTGGATCTCGTCCAATGCCACCGACCGCCAAGCACTTCGAGGGCGTCGGACAAGCGACACCGGTCAATTGACTTTGGGGACCCACACTGGGGCTCGCGACCACCGACGCCGACGTTGGCCCCACGTGCTCGACGAGCGAGGGGGCGGGAGGTGTCAGGCTGTGCGCAAGCCCGACCGCCCAGCAATTCACTGTGCTCACGCACGACACCGCGTCGAGGAATGCGCCACCCGGATTGGCCGAAGGCACCACGCGCCAACGCCCCTGCGCGAGACGTTCGACCAACGGCGCGGCACTGTTTGTGCCAGCGTTGGTGATGCCCACGGCGACGCAGTTGTTGACCGCCGGGCAACTCACGCCCGTCAGCGCAGTGGCGTCGCCTCCGGCAGGTGGAACAGGGGATCCGATCTGCCGCCACAGCCCCCCGGTCAATTCTTCGATGAGGGGAAGATGCTGTTGGTGGATGAATTCGCCCACGGCGACACAAAAACCCGCGCTAGCGCAACTCACGGACTGAAGAAAACCTTGGGACACCGCAGGTGCGGGTGCGGGGACCCAGGCATTGCCCGTGAGCCGTTCGATGATGCTGTGACCGGGATTCGCCGATCCAGGCAAACCCGCCCATCCCACGGAGTAGCATGTCGCCGCCCCCGCGCAAGCGACGCCAGTGAGGGTTCGCGGTCCCGAGCCAGACATGGGGATCGTGGGGAAGGCCGGTCCCACTGGTGCCCCTGGACTACCGGACATTACGCCGCCCGAAATGATCGGGGGAAAAGTCCGCGTCACTGCACCCGATGCGTTGCTAACGACAACGCGAAGGTCATATGCAGTCCCCGGAGTGAGGCTGCGTAGAACGATTGTCACGCTGGAGTTCGTCGGCGAGGCCGACACCCTGACGGGTTGGCTGGAGGCGCCGTAGGCCGTGGTGGTTCCGAAATCGACGACGACCGTCGTGGCTTCAGAATTGGTGAACAGGTTCACCGTGAGTTTGATGGTGGCGGACGAACTGGGAAGCACCCTCATCATGCTCACCAGTGGCGGGCCACTGGCGCCGGCCGGTTCGCCAGTCAGGGGAACCCCCACACTCGCCAAGGCGATCACCAAACCCACAAGCCACCGTCGCATCACGTCCCCCTGTGACACGGACGACGCCGACGAGCGCCGTTCAACGGCCAGCATATCGAGTACGTGTACGCCGTGCTATCCCCTGGTGATTGATATCCCCGCGCGCTTCGTGTCCGCTCCCATCGTGGTGTATCAGCCATGAAAGGAGCGCCTCTGTTCGTCGGCGTGATAGCCATCAACCCCCACGAAGTGGAGCGAGGCAGTGAATGGGAAACGTTCAGGAATAGGGTTGCTCACGAGCACTAGTTGACTCAGGATGCACCCACGTGGCGCTGCATTGGAGCAACGCGGAGCGGCGGCTTCAACCGGTGAGCCAACTCGAAGGAGCTTCGTTGCGGGGCGATTCCGGCAACGTTGGCGTGAGAACGAGTAACCCAATTCTCTACGAAGGTCGATCACCGGGCGTACGGAACGAGCGTCATCTCCACCCGGGGCACGTCCATCTATCGGCAACAGATGTCGTGCACACGATTGATGGAACGTGATCAGATTCTCGTCGTCTGTTCCGGCCCGGAACTCCCTTCAGTATGACGTAGGGCTCGACCGCCCTCGCGTCGAAGAGTGTCGTCAGTCGGCGTTGTGATCTAACTCAGACTGCGCCAATCTATGACACCAGCAACTGTTGGCAGCGATCCCGAAAGGACGCTGTCCATCAATCGTTCGATGGACTCCCTCGTTGAACTTGAAACAGTGGCCAACTGCTCTAACGCCAAATGTCCCTCGCGCATTAGTTGTAGCGTGCTGCGAATTCGAGAGGGGGTCCACCCCGAAACGAAGGACGCAGTCAGTTCGCGTTTTTGCATCAGCTCCATGCTCGCCCAGTTCTTCACACCATCGGGGGAGTGACCACTAAAAATGATCACGCCCGACTCGGTGGGCAATGCGTCCACGTAGTTTGCGAACGCTTCATCATTTTGCACGGTGTCGATGACGGCGACTGGTTGCCACGAGCGCACTGCATCCGTGCACGACCTGGAATCTACGGTGTTGATGGAGAAGTCAGCGAGGGGATGCATTCGAGCCCCGTGACGACCGACCAGCAGCACGTCGAAACCTCTGGCACGGGCGGCTAACGCACCCGACACACCAATGATTCCATCACCAAAGACAACGATTCGCTCCCCTCGGTCGTTGGGAAGTCGTGAGGCCGCGTTAAAGCCAACTTGCGCGGAGATGAAGAGAGATGCGCGCTTCGCGTCAATCCCGGTTGCGTCGTAGACCTCGTCGCAGGGAGATATGGCGAGTGAGCAGTGCCCACCCCAGGCGGGGGATGCCTCGACAATTCCCGAGGACGTAGTCGCAACAACCTCTTGCCCGATCGAAAATTCACTTACTTGGCTTCCAATGGCCTCGACAATTCCCGATCGTTGGTATCCGGGAACAAGAGGAAAACTCAAATCCATCCAGGTGAATATGCCTTGCATCACCCACTTGTCTGTACCGGTGCTCACACCAGAGAAGAGAGTTCGAATCAAAACGTCGCGCGGACCCAAATCTGCCAAGTTAACTTCTTCGATTTGCAGTTTTCCTGGTGCCGTGACCGTAACTGCCAGAGATTGCTGATCCATTCGTTAGGCCCCAATTCGATTGTCCGTTGTCGCTATCCGACTCTCACGCTGGATCCATCTTGGCATCGAGAACTTCGATTGGCCGTTCAGGTAGGCCGCCGTCGAAGGTGGAGGGTCCGGCGGACCGTCAAAAGTTCAAGAGATGGAAGCCACTGAGCAAGTCGGCGAGTCGCTTCAAAGTCGCAAACTCCTGCAGTGACGCACGTGCTCCCCGGGCTCTGTGGGAGGAGGTCGTGGCAAAAAATCAGAAACTCGAGGGAGGCAAAGAGGAAGCGTAGCGAGCGAAACCGCGGAGGTCGCTACCCAAAGAAAGACGCAGTCGGGACTCCCTGGGGAGCGTCCTGCGCAAGTTATTGAGAAATCATCTCCGTCACGTGAACCTGTTCGGGTCAAAATCACGGCAATGAATTTCGAACGTGCCGGCGCCAATGTGTCGGCAGCAGGAACGTGAAAACAAGTGTCGGTGTGAGGCTCACCGGACAATCCGCTTCGCGTGGACGACAGACAACGGCGCCGAAGGTTATGGGCGTCGGCGCCGTTGTCTGTTACGTGGAGTCCTGAGGTAGCACTAGGTTGATCGGAGGACGCCTACCGCGAACTATGCAGCATGTTCGAGCTCCTTAACCTGGGGTTCGATGCGAAAGGCCTCGAGTCTCGTTACGGCCACCTCGTTGCTTTCGACGCGGTCCTGGTGCTTCATCCCAACGACCAGGGGCACGATCGCGATCGCAATTGCGACGATGGCGATTGGAATATTCAGTAGGACAATGTTCATTTTTGTCTTCGTTGGTGTGTCCGTCACATCAACTTTCCTCCTCGCAACATTTCTATCGACAACAAGTTATGGAAAGGCAATGTGAGAGTCATTGCTCAGACATTTCTCGGTCAAGATTTCATAAGAGAAGTCTGGGAATTATCGGTGAGTCAACTGCGTTCGTATTTCGTTGCCGCTCTCAATAGGCTGGGGCGATGCCGAACGTGCGAGTCCTCATTGTTGACGATGAGAGCCTGTTGCGCGCCTTGGTGAGGCCGTATCTAGAAGCCGACGGTTACGACGTTGTCGAGGCGGACAGTGGCCCGGCTGCTCTCGTCGTGATTGAGAATGACAGCGTCGACCTAGCGATTATCGATGTCATGCTTCCCGGCTTCGACGGCATCGAATTGGTGAAGAAGGTCCGAGAGTCACATGATTTCCCTATCATCCTTTTGACGGCGCGACGCGAAGAAGGCGAGCGTATCGCTGGACTTCGACTCGGTGCCGATGACTACGTCACGAAGCCATTTTCCGTTCCAGAACTCGTTGCACGAGTGGCGGCCAATCTTCGTCGCACGCAGTCCGTGACGGGCGACATCGATGACGCTCTCATCATCGGGGATATCGAGATCCGGGTGGCCGCCCGGACGGTTCGGGTTAAGGGCGGCGACGTAGATTTGACTCGCCGTGAATTTGATTTGCTGCTCGCATTGGTTCATCACCGCAATCGGGTGATTTCACGAAGCGACCTACTGAACGAAGCGTGGCCGAGTGCCTATTTCGTCGAGAAGACGATTGACGTCCACATCGCGGGGCTTCGAAAGAAATTGGGGGATTCTCTCAAGGTGAGTTCCGTGAGAGGTGTTGGCTATCGTCTCGAAGTCTCATGATGATGCGATGGCGATCTCCCATTAGTTCGAGGGCGATTGTCGTGGGAGTTTCTTCCACGATCGCGGCGTTGTTGGTGACTTTCGCCATTGCCGGGACAATCGGATCGAGTCGAAGTGCGCAGGATCAGCGCACCGAAAATGCTGCGATGATCGAACTGTTGGCGAGTTCAGTTTCCGGCGGTTCACTCGCGAATATTGGCCAGTACCGCGGACTCTTGGCGGCTGAGAGACAGCGAGCTGTCGTCACCATCAACGGCCAATCGACGATCTTCGGTGATCCTCTCCAAGGGGAACGTCATCTCTTGACGGTGTCAGTTCCGATCAAGGGTGGGTCGATTACATTGGCCAGTCCGGTCGCTAAGAGTTTTGACCCGCCTTTTGAGATAGTTCTCCTCACCCTTGGCGTGCTTCTCGTCGTTCTCGGTAGCGTCTTCCTCGCCAATCGGACGGCAAATCGACAGACGAGGCTTCGGGTCGAGGACGCCGTGAGAGCAGCCGAACGGGTGTCGATGGGCGATTTCACCGCTCGAATCGGCTCGGGTGGTCCGGAACCCATCGTTCGTCTCGGCTCGGCGTTTGACGCCATGGCGGCGAGACTCGAGTCAATTGATCGCGAACAGCGCGAATTCCTGGCGGATTTGGCTCACGAGATTGCCACACCGATTCAAGCACTGTCGGGCTTCTCGCAAGCGGTGATCGACGGAACCATTCCTACAGATACGGCGCAAGCAGCGATCGAGAGTCAGACCGCCAGGTTGTCGGAGCTTCTGGACGAGCTCACGCAACTTCGCAGTCTCGACGCTCCGGGCGAGAGCCATGTGAGCGAAGTGGACCTTGAAGCGTTGACCAATTCCCTCTACGTTGAATTCAAACCAATAGCCACCGCCGCTGGGATCGATATGCAATTCCGTGGAGAGAGCGTCACCTTGTTGACCGAGCAGAATTTGGTGGAGACCGTGTTGCGGAACTTCATCACGAACGCACTGAGGTACACGCCGCGCGGAAAGCAGATCATCATCGGCTGCAAAGTTATCCATCAGAGGGCCGTCCTGTCGGTGACGGACACTGGCCTTGGAATAGCGGCTGAACATCAACAGCGGATCTTCGATCGATTCTTTCGCACCACTGAAGCGCGTGACCGCATTAGCGGAGGAACGGGTCTGGGATTGACCATTGCGCGTAGGGCGGCACATAGTCTCGGAGGTCACATTGAGTTGGAAAGTGAACTCGACCAAGGTAGCGACTTTCGACTCGTGTTACCCCTGATCTGATCTGATTTCATCGCATTGACGAGGTACTCAGCACAGATCGCAGTCCAACACATCCAGTTCGATGGTCAGACGGAATTTTTGAGTGGATGGTCCCGACGAATCATTGAACGACCCATCCGGCAGGTGCATTCCTGTCGTGTTGGCGTGAAGTGAAAGTCTCACGTATTCGCTATGGCTCTAAATGGTTCCCGTCGCAAGTTGAAGGAGGAGGCTGGCAAGAGTTACTACTACCCAGAGGATTGCGCCGAGTGCGAGCGGTCGAATTCCTGCGCGGCGTATGTCGCGCAGGCGCGTAGAGAGCCCTATGGCGGCGAGTGCAATAGCAATGAATATTTGTGCCACGTTGGCCAGGTCGTGGCTCACGGTGTGAGAGAAGATCCCAGCACTGTTCAAAAGAACAGCACCGACAAACCAAGCGATGAACCATGGGAAGATCTTGACGAGTCGAGCTGGTGTGAAAATTTGCCCGACTCGATTCTCGCGTTGTCCTTCCTGCCGGGTCTTCCAAAATGCCAGACCTAGGGCAATCGGAATGATCATGAGCGTACGAGAAAGCTTGACGATGATCGCGTACGACGAGGCGGCGTGACCGTAGACCGAGGATGTCGCGACCACCGAGGAGACGTCATTGACAGCTGTCCCCGCGAAGAGACCGAAAGAGTGCTGTGAGAGATGGAGCGCGTGACCCAGCAGGGGGAACGTCAGTACGGCGACGACGTTGAAGGTGAAGATAGTGGCCACCGCGTAGGCGACGTCTTGCTCTGGTGCTTCGATGATGGCGTCGGTGGCCGCGATCGCCGACGCACCACAAATGGCCGTGCCCACGCCAATCAAGGTGCGCACGTCACCGACGACTCCGAGGCTGCGTCCAACGAACCACGCCGCGCCAAGAGCGATGACGAGGGTACCCAAAAGTACCGGTAAGGAAGATACTCCCGTGGAAGTGACCTCGTGGAGAGAAAGTCCGGTGCCGAGCAGGACAATTGAAATTTGCAAAACCCGCTTGCTGGCAACATGAAGGCCAGGACGCAGGGATGAGCTGGCGGGACGAGCGAGAGCGACCAGAATCCCGATGATGATTGCAATGACGGGAGCCCCGACAATTGGGAGGAGATGCGCGATTCCGGTCGCCGCCACGCCGATGACTGTGGCGAGAGATAGTCCTGGTAGCGCTCGGAGCGTCGAGCGCGCCACGTTCTTCGAAAATGGCGTGGAGCTCGGCGCGCGATCCTTGTCTGATTGGGTGGTCACACGTCCTCCTCTCTCTTCCAAGTCTTCAGGGGCGATTGACGAGTGACTAGTGCGGAATTTGAGTATCGCTATAAACTGCGATTATGACCGTTGCCCAGTCCCGGCCGGACATCGCGGCCCTGGAACTGCTGGTGAGCGTGGCCCATACAGGCTCTATTCGACAGGCGGCGATGCGTCATCACATCAGCCAACCGGCGGCGAGTGTTCGCATTCGTGAACTCGAACGGGTGCTCGGCCTTCGCCTCCTCGAGCGCGCGACGACGGGCGCACGATTGACGTCGGACGGTCTCGCCATCGTCGGATGGGCCGAACAGGTTCTCAGCGCCATGCGGATGCTCAATAGTGGTGCGCAAGCACTTCGCCTCGACCAGAATTCACAGCTGCGACTCGCGGCGAGTTTGACCGTGGCGGAGTATCTTCTGCCGGGCTGGCTCGCCCCCCTCTACGCCTCAATCCCCGCGGCGGTCTCCCTGCGCATGGCGAACTCCGACGAGGTCGCAGAACTCTTCGTGCGCGACGAGGTCGACCTGGGCTTCGTTGAGGGACCATCATTACCCAGTGGCCTCCAGGGTCGCAGCGTGTACCGTGATGAGCTGGTGGTGGTGGTCGCGCCACAACACCCGTGGGCGCGTCGGCGGACACCGCTGAGTGTTTCGATGATCGCGAATTCTCCGCTGGTTAGCCGCGAAGTGGGATCGGGGACCCGCCAAGTGCTCGAAGTGGCATTGGCCGAATACGGTCGGCAGCCTCTCATCGCCGTCGAGTTCAGTTCGACGACGGCGATCAAGGCTGCGGTGGCGGCTGGACTCGGCCCAGCGGTCTTAAGCAAGCTCGCAGTGAGTGCCGAATTGGTCGATCGCCGACTCGTCGCGATCGAGTGTCCTGATTTGCACCTCACTCGATCGATTCGCGCGGTGTGGCGGACGCGAACGACACTGAGTCCTCTGGCCAAGGAATTGCTCTCCAGGATCACTCCGCCAGATTGAGGTAGGGCCTTTCCCTGCGCTGTTCGTCGGCAAGCTGCGCCGTCTTCTTGTCCTACCTCCCTTTAGGAGCCAACATACAATCTCAGCCCTTGGCTCGCCCTTACCGAGACAGAAGCGCCAATACTTTGTTTGAGGGGCCGCGTCCTCGGGGCGTCGGAGCACACGGCAACTATGTTCGATAGCCCCAACGAAAGTGCGCCACATGGCCGAGATTGCCGTACGGACCCCCTTCTTTAGATCCGACAGCATTCATTCACCGTGAATGGAATTCACGAGCGTCGCAGTAGCTCGCATTGCACCAACTGGTCGGCGACGTACTTCTCAACGTGAATTGCATAGTGAGACTGGCGCCGCGTTGATTCAATCAGGGAGCACTCCCACCGCGCAAGCGAGCCGTCGATTCACGAAGTTCGGTAATTGATCGCCTCGTCGCGCACAGAGTGACTTTCTTTGGGGCAGGGGGTGGTGATGGGAGAAACTGGAAGGATAGTTAGGATGACTGGAGAATGGGCGCACAGTCTTTGATCAATCGGGAATTGGCGCGGGTACGACTGGACTGGACACCACTCGATGAGCCGGCATCGCCTGTTCGTATGGCGCTCGCATCGATATTCTCTATTGTTGGCGCGCTCGCGGCCAACGTAGGCCTCGTGAGAATGGCCACGACTGCATTTCCGTCCATTAAGGATTACTCGCACTTTCACTTCATCGACTACGGGTCACTGACGGTGCTCGGGGTCGTCGGCGCGTGCGTCGCGTGGCTCGTGGTGAGTCGAATCTCGTCGTCGCCGCGCTGGTTCTTTGTGCGACTCACCATCGTGGTGACGGTCCTGCTCCTGTCTCCCGACGTGTGGCTTCTTGAAGGGCACCAACCGGTAGAAGCTGTTCTGACGCTTGTGTCCATGCACATCGTGATCGCCCTATTGACTTACAACATCTTGGTGCGTGGCGCACCGGTGCGTGCGCGCGCGTACACCAATGGGGAGGTGCCCGCACCGACCCTCGCGATGGTCTCATCCGCCAGTACAAACCAAGTACGCGCTGACACTCCCGATGCTCGGTTCGATGCGGGGTTCAGTCCTCGTACGTGGCTGGCCATGACAATCTCGGTCGGTATTGAATTTGCGGTAGGGGTGGGTGAGTTCTTCTTTGTGCCCTTTAACCGGCCGAACGGTTACCTCCCTGGGCAGGGTGAAGCGATTTCCCTCGTTCACGCTTTGGTCGGGGGATTCCTTGGATTCGGCGCGACCGCGATTGTGCTCCTCGTCACACGCGAGGATCGCTTGGCTCGGATTGGGGCGATCGGGGGATTTATCGGAGTGGTGATTGGTGCCGCCGGTGGAACTATCTACTATTACCACTCGCTCCGGCTGGCGGGTCTCGGACTGATGTTCGTGGGCGCGTCAGTGGCGTTCTTTGCTTATTTGACCCCCCTCGTCGGAAACTCAACGCATGAAACAGATTCCACTAAGTAGCGAGTAAGGGAACTGACCGCTTTCAACTGATCTGACGTAGAGAGGATTGCCGCCTTGAGTACGTTTGCCGAGGGTGAGAAGGGGGCCCTATCAGAGTGGCTGACACACCTCGCCTGATCCTCGTGAACTGAGTCAAGTTGGCGAGGTCTTCCATGGTCAACCTTTCTACGGCCATTCATTCGTTGGAATAACGACGAGTGAAGGACCGTCGAGCGTGGTGAGTAGTAATTCCTGAAATGTTGAGCTGAGGCTGTGCTGGAAACTACTGAATGTCTCGAAAACCGGCTCTTCGGATTTCAACGGGGAGTGATGGTGGTGAGTAGATCCCAGTTGGGCTTGCCGGCGTAGAGAAGAACACGGATTCGGTAATTGCGAAACCGTCGAAATCCAAAAGCTCCACGCTTCACCCGTTTGAGTAAATTGTTGACGCCCTCGGTAGGTCCGTTCGAAAAATGGGCCTGATGCCAGGCGATGATCTGGTCACGCC
>VFSW01008256.1_pt1 | contig 14974 bp, 18 predicted proteins | sample 5358111 | NCBI WGS metagenome assembly VFSW01 (sample SAMN11554181, study PRJNA540505) | mine drainage metagenome | isolation source: sediment from site ElyBrook_90M | place: USA: Ely Copper Mine, Vershire, VT | collected 2017 | reverse complement strand
GGTCATGATTACCTAGTAATTTTTAAACGTATGTCCAGTTTCCAACAGCGCTTACAACCTGCCAAACCGTAGACGCTCCGGCAGTCGTTGGCGTTAATCTAACACTGTCGCCTAATGCCGTTGATTCGATGTATCCACCGACCCCTACACTGGTTGTAACATTTCCAAATCGTATCTGCTGGTTAGCATTCTGAGCAATTCGTACACCCACAGCTTGATTGATGTTAGTTACTTCAAAGAAATCGCTAATGGCTCCTGAAGCTGGAAGAGTCATAGTAAGTAAGGATCCCTTATTCGCAATGTAGCCATTACCGGAAACGATCGAAGCGTTGACTGTGGTGAGTGCCCATGCCGTTCCTGCTGGTGCTGGAGTCTGGAAAGTGGCCGCAAGACCTGCGCCGTTGCTTGTAAGAATCTGTCCTGATGTACCTACGCTAGCGACAGATTGAAGGCCTGAGGTAGAGGTAGTGCCCCCGATGATTGGCGCGTAAGCCACGAACCCGGTAACTCCAGTTCCTCCGCCGGCAACGCCTACCGTTCCATAAGCTGGATCAGTAGACGCTCCTGTGCTAACCAATGCTTGCCCTGAAGTTGCGCTAGGAGCAATCGCAGTGAAAGCCCCAACTCCTTGGCTTAAGGTAATCCCGTGGGCAGTAAGTCCACTATTAGTGCCAATCGGGTAAAAGGCAGCCCCGTTGGCATTGCCTGCTCCCTGAAGAGGATACCCTACTGTTCCTACGCCTACGTAACCCATGACAAACCTTCTACACTGTTAATCTACAAAAAATATTTACTGGCGCTTGAACTCCTGTATTTGGACCTAAAGTTCCCGCAGTTGAAGGTAATGAAGATGATGGATTTACAGACGATTGTATCCATGATTGAACATCTTTTACAACCGATGTTCCTCCTGCAATTCTAGCCCACGACGGGAATGAAGAAAAGGCCGCCGATTCAATAAGAACGAATCCGGCGGCAATGTCCGCCACCAAACATATCCAATACCATCCAGGACTTAAAGAAACAGACAGGGCAGACGATTCCATTATAGAAGATCCTACAGTGGTTGAGATTTGACCAGAATCTGCCAGTTTAGTCACAGGAATTCCGCCGGAATTAGAATATAGCCCCATTCTAACACTAGAACCTGCCGTTCCGGATCCATAGCAAAGTAGAGTATTTAAAGTACAGCTCTGTCCGACAAGCATTGGATGGAAAGCCAATGCTCTATCGGCAACTGAAATAGATGATAATGTATTACTAAACGAAATATTTCCGTTTATGTACGTTGAATCATTATTAAATATAGGAAGCACTCCTCCCATTTGAGACACTCCAGATGCATTTTGATAGGTGGGGGCTGAACCAGAGCCATTACTTGTTAGAACTTGTCCAGAAGTTCCAGTTGATGTTGCACTCACAAGATTACTAGCCCCCGCAACAAGAGTTCCATATTGCGTTACTGTGCTTCCAGTAAACCCACTGATTCCATTTCCTGTAACTATTCCTGTAATACTGGTGACGCCTGTTCCTCCGCCGGCAACGCCTACCGTTCCATAAGCTGGATCTGTGGTAGCTCCTGTGCTAACTAGGGCCTTTCCCGCTGTAGCGCTCGGGGATACCGAAGTGAAAGCTCCTGTTCCCTGAGATAGGGTAACTCCATGAGCTGCCAAGCCTGAGTTAGTGCCAATCGGGTAAAAGGCAGCCCCGTTGGCATTGCCTGCTCCCTGAAGAGGATACCCTACTGTTCCCACGCCTACATAGCCCATGACAAACCAATATTAAGGTTTTATTTAAGATGTTTCGTATGAAGTGCCATTAAAAAACAAATTCAAAGAATCGTAGTTGTTTACCGCTAAAACTATAGATGCCTGACCGTCGATTTTATTAGCAGCTCCACTCACTGTAGTAATGGTGATAGCCATACCGCCAGTCACTGCATCTTTAACAGTAAACTGACGTCCTACAATCGGCGAATCGGGTAACTTAACCGTAATTGTGTTTCCTGTTGCGTCACATGAAATGAAATAATCTGTAGAAGTAGCTATGTAAGTAGCCGCAGATGTTCTAACGTAACTATAAAGGGAAGAGGTGATCGTAATGGTACTTCCAGAACCAGATGTAGAAATTCCCGATCCACCAATAACGTTTAATACGTTAGCGGCTGGGGTTGCAGTTCCTGAATCAGTAACATACGAAGTAGCAACCGCAGGACTTGACGATATCGGTAGATATACTTGACTCATAATCGACCTTAGGTTGCGTATAAATAGCTTAATTTAAATGAGCCTGTCCCGCCTGTTCCTGTAACATAAAAAGAAGTTGCTGTTGGAAATGTCATGTTAGAGGCAATTCCATGATTGGTTCTACAATCTAAAACGATGGTTTCACCGGCGACCATTGTTTTACCCTTAGTTGATCCTGAGTTGTCTGCTAGAAAAACAGGAACCGTCGATTGATTGCTTAGGAAAGCGATAACTGGATTGTTTGTTATAGAACCTAGAAGCTGGGCGGTTCCTGTAAATGGTGCCGATACTGACAATTCAGTATCGAACGCCATTATAGCACTAATATTTGAATTTGTCATATCGAACCTTGATTATAGGATTTCTGCCACAACTTCTTCGACCGCATGTTCTGCAGCATTCTCTACCAAAGGAACTGCCGAATCAACAGCTTCTTTGGCTGCTTGTTCTGCCTCAGCGACAGCTTTTGCTTTTACGTCATCTTCAACTCTGCAAATAAACTTTAAGAACTCCAAAACAGCATCTTTTACTTCGTGTAATGGAGAATCTTGATCGCAGGTTAGATGAAACAGTCTATCGCCGATTGCATGCTCTAAACGGGAAATATTTTTTAGCATATAGCCTCTTTTATTTGACTAATCAGAGCATAAGCCCATCAATAATTTTAGTCTATTGGCGAATGTTGTTTTTTTAACGACGAAAATAGGCTAGAGAGAAGCATGAGAACAGAAGCTAGGTCATAATTAGAAATTGGCGCCGTCATGGCCGGAGCAGGAAGTCTTTCTATATTTTTTATCATATCTTCAAGCATGGAAAGAAGTTCGTTGAATGTTGGTTTTTTAACAGAATCTTCTTCCGGAGCTTCATCAATAAGATCAGATTCACCATCAACTTCAGTGGCTATTTTATCTATCACCTTAGGGATAATCTCATTTCCTTGATCATCCACCCTCATAAAGTTTTTCCAGTCTTTAGCAAAGCACTTGTGGTAATCGTTTCCGCCGTCTATGCTAATCTCTCCACAAGCACAATTAACATAATCATGTCGATGCTTACTCTCAATGATGGAATTGCATAGCTTACATTTAGCAATATTTTTCATAAAACTCCCAGTGAAGTGTTAGTATGGATGATCCTTGGTCAAAAAAGCAAATCGAATTCATCATAAACTCAACGAAACATTGGAATATTGCTCATGGTAGCGTTAGAAGCGGAAAAACAGTAGGAACATTGTTTCGTTTCATGGAAGCCTGTGAAAGATGTCCAGATAGTCAAATATTCATGGTTGGGCATTCCTCGGAAACAATTTTTCAGAACGCTGTACGTTTACTTCTTGAAAGCGAACAATTGGCTATGTTTCGCCCTTTCTGTACATGGTACGCTGGAAAACGTCAGCTAAAATACAAAGATAAGACTATCGTTACTCTAGGAGCAAGAGACGAAGGAGCAATAGGAAGTTTTCAAGGAAAGACTTTTTCTATTGTTTACTGTGACGAAATGACACTTTACCCTGAAAGTATCATTGATATGATTGACACTCGTCTTAGTAAGCCTTACAGCATGGGCTTCGCCTCCATGAACCCTAGCCATCCAAACCATAAGATTAAACAGTGGATTGATAAGGCTGAAACAGGTGATCCTAACTACTATAGCCTACATTTCACGCTAGATGATAATCCATATGTTGGTGAAGAATACAAACAACGCATACGAGATAGCTTAAGCGGTCTTTTCTACAAAAGAAACTATCTAGGGCTTTGGTGCTTAGCTGAAGGGGCAGTTTTCGATTTTTTTGATAGAAAAATACATGTCGTAAATCGCCCTCCTCGTTTTGCAGAAGGTTACGCGGCTGGGATCGACTACGGCACATCCAACGCATTTGCTTGTGTATTAATGGGTTATAATAGCGGACATTCTGATCAATCTGGCGTGTGCAGATGGTTTGAAAAAGAATATTACTGGGATTCTAAAAAGCAAGGTCGTCAGAAAACAAATGCCGAGTATGCAAATGATGTTGAAAGTTTCCTTGAGCCTTACGGAGTTCGAGCTGTTTACGTGGACCCAAGCGCAGCATCATTCAAGCTAGAGCTTCGTAGAAGAGGATTTCATGTAATAGATGCAGAGAATGATGTGCAAAATGGACTTTCATTTATGTGTTCAGAAATGGCATCAGGAAATCTATTCGTGTGTGAAGACTGTTCAAACTTAATTAGATAAATTGAAGGTTACGTATGGGATCCTAGAGCCGCCTTAAGGGGTGAGGACAAGCCTCTTAAAAAAGAAGACCACGGGTTAGATGCAGGACGTTATATAGTATTTTCTTTAAAAATAGCCAAATACAATCCCTATACTCACAATCCTCAAGAGTTCATGAGAACCAAATATCAGGTAACCAGATAGTCAATTGCTCTAATAAACTGTTGATGTTATAATCCCTCTTATAACCGAGGAGTGCCCGTGTCACTTTACATGCCTAACTTCAACATGTCTCAGGAGCCCAATCAGGGCAATATCGCTCAGTGGATGGATGGCATTTACACAAGATTTCAGCCCTTTGAACAAAACCGCTGGAACCAAAGTAATATAGACACCCTGTTTTATGCCGGATGCCAAAACTTTGTAAATCAGTATTTCAACTTTGCTCCTAAGTCTGGGTATCAGCAGTACTACTTCAATTTGATCCAACAGCCGATCAATATGATCAGTGGTTATCAAAGGCAGCATCGTAAGAGCGTTAATTATACTCCTACAGAAGGCGCTGATCCAAACACAACCGATCAATACACGCGTATTATTACTCATACATCTAATACCAACGGTATACACGAAGCGTTTTCTAAAGCATGTGAGCTTTCTGCCATTTCTGGAATGGTTTTAATGCAACCTTACCTAGATTTCACTGGAGATGATCATGCTCAAGGAGAGCTTAAGGTAAAGGTTTGGGAATACAATAGCTTCTTAGTGGATCCCTTCTTCCGATCTCCCGACATGAGTGACTGTCAGTTTGTTTGGTGCCAGGAGTATATTAGCAGAAATGAAGCAGCGTCTAGATTTCCTGAGCAATCCTCTAATATAGGAGAATCTCTAGGAGGTCCTCAGAGAAAAGGTAAGTTTTATTTCTTACCAGAGGCTTATAGCTCAAATAATAGCGATCTCCTTGTTCTTTCTTATGTATGGTACAAGTGGAAAAGAAAGAAAAAGCGTCTCTATAGCCAATCAAGAAATCAATTCTTTGATTTCGCTGGGGGTGATGCTCAGCTAGAACAGATCCTTTATAATATTCCTGACATGGAAGAAGTGACTGTTGAAGTTCCATGCTGGAAACTAGCCGTCATACTAAATGAGCGCCTTGTCTACCAGGGAGAAAATCCTTTAGGATTTGATGGGTGCCCATTCACCCCTGTATTTTGGAACTATGAACCTCACATCAATTACCCGGATCTGAGGGTACGTTCCCTAATTCGAACCATGAGAGATCCACAGTTTTTATTTAACTACAAAGTCATCACAAATAATGACATCACAGCAGCAACTATCAATGCAGGCTGGAAACGTAAGATTGGTGCGGTAGCCAATGAGGATAATCTCAAGAAGACAGGGCAGGGCTGGGATGTTATCATCAATGAAGGCTATGAACTCGGTGATGTAGAAAAGATCATTCCAAGTGGCGTGCCAGAGTCCGACATGGCCCTAGCGGAGCAGATGGCCGATCTTATCTTCAAAACCTCTGGCATACAGCTTGAAAATTGGGCCGGTCAAGAAGACAAGCAGATATCTAGCCTTACTGCCTTAATAAAACAGGCTGCCAATCTAATGGTGTTTCAAAAGTACTTTGATCAGTGGGATCAGTCTTTGAAATGCTTAGGTGAGCTCATGCTTAAGATAGTTTTAAACAATTGGAACGAAGCGAAAGTTTCTTTGCTCCTAGGAGAAGAACCTTCCCCTCATTTCTATTCTAGAATCTTTGCAAAATATCAAGTGATCGTAGAAGAAGGACTTTTGACTCCTACCCAGAAGAACTTCCAGGCTCATCAGTTGATGGAAATTAATGAGCGCTTTGGACGCGAAGTGTTCCCTCCTTCAATGATCATCAAAGACATGAACCTTCAAGGAAAAGCCGAGGCTATGGAGTTTTTGCAGAATCAAGAGAAAGCTCAGCAGCAGCAAGCTCAGATGCAAGAAGATATGGCGCACTCATTTGAAGATGCAAGACTAAAAGAACTCTATTCAAGAGCAACTTCTAATATTGCGATGGCAAGAGAACGTAATGGACGTACTGAAAGCAACCTGGGCCTCTTTGAAGAGAGATTGTCGATGATCACTAAGAACCAGGCTGAGTCAACAAAAACAAAAATTGAATCCCTTGAAAAGTTAGTAGATGTTATCTCTAAATATGGTGAATTAGAGACGGCTGACAAGATGCGCGATCTTGAAATCTTAGATTATGGACAAGAACAGAAAGAAGATGTGCATAAAGATGATGCACGTCGTGCCACTATCGCTAACGACTTCCAAACTAAGATAATGGGTTCAATATCTTCCCAGCAGTTGGGAAATGCAACTCAAATGGAGCAACCAGCTCCGCAACAACAGCAAAGGCCAATGCCTATGCAAAATCAATTATGAGGTTTATATGTCTGGAAAGTCAATTTCTGACCATAAGTTCTGGGCGGGCGGCAAGTCAGCAGGCTCAGTTTTCCCTATGGGAGCAAAAGTAAAAATGGAATCTAGCGCTGAAGGTGCTGGTAAGCTTGGTATGTATGAAGATACAACTGAAACTATCAAGCGCGATCAAAACGCTGCTGTTTCAAAAATGAAAGCTCATCCTGCAAAGCCAGGACAGCGTCAATAAGTACGATTACCTATGGATGGACGGACATAGTGTCCGTCCATGCCATTTATCTTTTAAACTATAGGTCAATCATGAAGCCAGTTGCTCCAAAAGTAGACTCATACGATCAACGTTCATCAATCTATGTAGATATGGGCGTTAATCACGGTAAAGGTAAAACTTCTCCTATGGGAACATTAGGAAATCCAAAGTCAGAATCTTTATTACCAAAAGGATGCAAACACCTAAAAGATTCTAAAGAAGGAAACAAGGAAAAAACTAATGGCAGATACTAAACCCTCCAAGACACTAAAGACATTTCACACTTCGAATTCCAAGATGGGAAGCGGTGATAGTTATGGTTCTGGCGTCAAGAATAAAGTGGGTTCTATTCGTAGCAGCGTTAGCACTCCGAGTGCTCCTAAGAAGAAGCTATCGAAACTTCCGAAAAGCTTGGCGTAGGCTTCTTATTTTTGGAAGCAATACTGATTTCGGCGTAAATGCGGTCTATTTGCTCATCGGGGAGATCATCATCTTCTCTCTTCTCTAACTTGCCGCGATTAAACTGGAAATCGTTTATGCTGTCGCTGATAATTTGGCTTTGTGTAAGAAGACCTTTGGCGTACTGTGACCACATGGATCGATCAGGTATCATCCATAACACTTTGATAATGTCTGTGCCGGGATACGCCTTGAAAAGCATAGAATTGGTCTGAGCTTTAGGTTTAGTCAAACGAGGTTGCCATATTAGTCTCTTATTAACTCCATCGTCGTCTGTTCTTGCGTGAGCGAAAATATAGAAGGCAACATCTCCAAAAGGTCTCTGTTCTATCAAATTTTGGCAGCACTCTCCAATATCGAAGGATTGTTTAGTAAAATGCTGGAGTCTATCGTGCGCGTCGAGTATATTGATTTTCATTGTATACTTTCCCTAAAATGCTAATATAAGGTAACTATGTCAGAAATTGCCAAAGATAGTCAACCACAAGCACAACCCAGCGACAAAGAACTAAACTTTCGTCGACTTGAGCAAAAATACCAAGCACAGCTTGATCAAGAACGTGCTGCAAGACTAGCTGCTGAACGAGCAGTTCAAGAGGCTGCTCAAAGACACGCAGTAGTTGACGATGATGATGACGATGAACCTTACGTCAATAAGAAGCGATTGAATAATCAACTGGCTAAGTTCGGAGAAAGAACTCAAAAACAAACACAAAGCGAAATCCAAAAAGCCGTAGCTACAGCTCTACATGAAGAGAGAAAAGCTAACTTGATGAAGCAAAATTCTGATTTCTACGATGTGCTGCAGCATGCTGAAAAACTGGCTCAAACCGATCCCGAACTAGCAGAAACTATCCTAGAAATGCCTGAAGGATTTGAAAGACAGAAGTTGGTGTACAAAAACATCAAAGCTCTTGGTTTACACAAGCCAAAAGAAGACAAGCCGTCTATTCAGGACAAGGTAGATGCAAACCGTAGAAGTCCTTATTATCAGCCTTCTGGTGTGGGGTCGGCACCTTATTCTAATAGCGCCGATTTTACTGAGCTGGGCCAAAAGCAAGCTTATCAAAAAATGAAAGAACTTATCGGAAGACGCCGCGGGTAGTTCTTTATGTTTATCTTGATTATAAGGCTGAGTGATGGTATTCTACTCCTAGTGAATCCTTGGTGTTCTTGAAAAAGATACAAAGGAAACAGGCCTCTTGCTCTTTCATCGCGCCACAAGAAAGAGCAAGGGGCCTGTTTTTATAAAAAGATAGATTTTAGGTGGGATATGATTAGAAGAGCGTGTGTTTTACTTGTTCTGTTAACATTGCCTAGTTGCGCTGCTTTCGTTGAATATCATGCAGCTGGGGGAATTAAATTTGACAATCCTTGTAAGAAAGATCAAGGGTTGGATAACCACTCTAAAGTCACAGTGCCTTTTGAAAAGCTTACAGGGGCTCCTGCACCTGTCAAAAAGACTATCTGAGTTGCAGTGACATAAAAGGTCACTTGCCCCGCTATAGCGACGTTTGTTGAAAATGGAAGGCCATACCAGTTGGTGCCATCGGTCCAAGCTCCCTGACATGAAGGAAGAAGCCTTTCTATCTGATTTATAGAAATCCCGTGATTTATGGGATTCTTTGTTGTGAACGGGTAAGTTTGCCTCAGTGACTGCTGTTTCTTATTTCCATTGATGAAGTAAGAACATCCAGTCACTGCTTGTTTAGTAGAAGGATAGATGCCTATCACACGTTCATTCACAACAGCAGCTGTATCTATATAGCTTTTACCAAGTTCTTGAAGAAGCTTATCTGGGTCTGACGGAAAATCCCTAGAAGTTCTTAGAAAAGGCGACTGATTTATCAATTTATTCATGTTACACCAGCATTTGGCTTGGAGAGCAATCTAGAATGAATGAATGCAACTCTATCTCTTCAAACTGATTTGGAAGATTCATTACAGTGACTGTTCCACCTGAAACATATGTTGTGAAAGCAGAAGAGTCAACATCGATTGTTAGAGTAGTTGCACTAGATGAAATAACAGAGTAAGTGTTTCCATTTAACTCTGTCATACCTGCCACGTCACTTATCTGAACTAGCTGGTCAGCAGAAAGTGGTGCTGCTGTTGTAAGTACACAGGGATAGGCTTTTGTAGCTCCTGTGATTGTATATTGCAGATCTGTGGCAGATATTTCTCTCATCTGTTCGTCGGATAGGGTTATTCCAACTTGCACCGTATCACCAATCAAAGACGTATTTACTCGGTGCCATATTTGCGCTTGTTGAATGGCAGTGGGCATTTGAAGATTAGAATTGAATGGCGTAAGGCCTATATTTGAACTCTCAGGACAGGTGTAAAGTGTAGTATTATAAATCATTCCAGAATCTATAAATTGATGAAGAGGGATCGTGGCTATATCATTGTAAGCACTGTCGGCATTCTGACTAAGGAAAATAAGAAGCTGGACCTTCCCTTCCGGTGTCGTTGAGAATAAGTACTGCTGGACTCCTAAACGAGTTTTTCGACCTATGGACCAAGACAATGGAAATTGTTTCGTTTGAATAAAAGGGATATACAGCCTTTTAATGGTGCCATTTCCCAGGTATGTGGCTGATGTTATAGGAGGATTTAGAGTAAATGTGTCAGTGTCTATAACAGAAACCGAGAAGATTTTTCCATTAACTTGAGCATCTACTGTCCCAAGACACTTATGAATCATGATGTAATCATTATCATTCAGGCCATGATTTGGCGATGTAATTGTGTTGGTTGATATTCCTTTAATCTGAAGTGAATAGGCTTCGGCCGTTCCTTCATCACGAATTACTACAAAACCTTGAGCATTCCCAGCTATTACCATTGGTTGGAGAATGGTGGTAGATCCGGCATCCCAAGGCTCATTCCATGAGTTCCAGGTATTGAAAATGTCTCCGATCGTATCCCATGTGTAGCCAGTTGTTTTATGGAACTGTCCGTAAGTGGTGAAGCATTCATTGAACACACCCCAGCTCTTGTCCCTATAATTCAGTTGAAGAGTTACATTCGGAAACTTGAATGCTGTTTCATTGCCTGGATAGCTAAAATACATCCATTCATTAATAAAATCTCGTTGACCCGTTATTCTTTCCTTTCCATTATTGACAAGGCTGCACTCAAATACCAGATCTGGAATGTCTAGATCGATTCGCTGACACTGTGACTGAGACGTCATCACATATCCTTTGTCGCCTCTAGATATAACCCCATCATCTAGATTAATCGCGCTGAATGTGCTGCTGGATCCAAATTCAGAATTTATAGTGTAAAACTCAAAAGGAACGATGTCATTTTGAGAGTAGATCATTCTAATTTGATTGTTAGTAGATCCTAAAATAAGAGCATCTTCATTTATAGAAACGGTATTTATCGGCTCATCAACAGCAGGGCTTGCAAAACCCCCATAACCAGTTAAATCAGACCAGTAGGCGTTGGCTGTGGCCGTTTGATCCACTGGGCATAAAATTGGATTATAGGTGACACTGGTTAGTGATGGATCTCCAGTAAAAGAAGATGTATAAAATGGTGTTCCATTTTGGCTGTAGATAATGGTGTCTTGTAGATATTTTTGACTACCTGCCGAAGATGTCTGGACTACAACACCGATGAAAAGAAGTCTGTCTTTAAAGGCTACAATAGTCCTTGCTCCTACTAAGTAATAGATAGCCGTCGGCAAATCTGAGATAGATTGTGCGGCACTAAAAATAGGTGGAGCAAAATTAACCCAGCCAAACCCTGTGCTAGGGACAGGAGCGTTAACAGCCCCGTTTGTAGGATCTCCGTCATACCATCTTAAGCAATCTTTTGTTTTGTCCGATCTATTCGTTAGATACTGAGCGATTCCTCCAGATGAGTAAGCGCCTACAATATTAGCATTGGGGAACACAACTGTAACTGTATTCACATCTACTACTACCGTAACATAGCCGGTTTGATAATTAATATCAGTGGCAGTGGCAAACCCTTTGACTTCATTAACATAAATGAAATCTCCTATCACCAGTCCATGAGATGCTATTGTTAGATTGGCTGTTGTTCCTCCAACAGGAACTCCTGCTGCAACAGCAGAAACATTAGTGACAGCCTTATACTGCATGCCGATGTTAGCAATAGAAAATGGAACATTTATACCATTTGTAGTCCAGATAACTCCTTGGTAGTTATACGTCCAAAATTGCTGATAGTCTTGACCATTCCAGGATGTAGGTGTCCATGTTGTTTTAGCAACATATGAAGGTAATGAAGCGCTAACACCAGGATTTTTATATAAACTAACGCTATAGTTAGGTTGGGGATCGGAGGGACGTATGTTGTACGCATAAGTTGTGTCAAAACCTATCGTTAATGGAAAGTCGCTAGAGGCAACTGTAAAATCTCTCAATCCCAAGACAGGAAGCGCAGGATAATAATTAAATGTAGCAGATACTGCGGCTGCAGCTTGTGCAGCAATGGTAATTACTCCCGTGGCGTAATTAATACTGCCTGACGGGCTCAATGTACCGTTGGCTGCCGAATCTGTGTAGAGAGTTGGTCCTGGGGCAGTAATAGTAATACTTCCAGGCACAATAGCTGCATTAGTTTCTAAAGAAAATCCAGAGATTAAGTTTCCAACCCCAGAACCATTCAAAGTAATTGTTGATGATCCGGAATTATAGGTCGTGGAGGTTGAATCAAAATATCTTTTAAGTCTTGTTAAAAGTGCGGTTCCCCTTTTTCTCTTAACGCGCCCTCTCCACTGATATGCATTAATTAGGCGGGGAAAAGAATCATTATCAATAACAAAAGCTGTCTTATCATTACGAAAACCACTATTTATCGGGCCAACAATTATTTTTTCGCCCATGACATTCCTTTAGTTTTGAATGATTGCAAAAGAGGCTATCGCCCCCACAGAAACAGCAGCTGAATCGAAGGTTATTGTAAGAACATTTGCACTTAGTGACGTATTAATGTAGGTATAAAATCCTGTAGGTGATTTAGAAAGATTCATAAAAATAGCTGCCTTAGTACCGGTGGTTACATTAGGAAGAAGAGTGATTACATAAACTGTAGAAGAAGAAGCGGCGATTGTGCTTACTCCAATACTCATAATGGGTGTCACAGCCCCTGCCGCAGCCACCATTGCAAAAGATCCTACAGCCTTAATACAACTTATATTAAAATCAGCATTGGCATTCTTAAAAATAAGCTCTGCTTTTGTAGATTGAACTCCGTCGGCAGTATAAATTGTGCCTTCATCAGTAGCTTGAGCACCCTGAGCAACTTTTGATGGAAACGTTACCTGTTTATGTTGCCCAGCCGATGTGTCTGCAAAAGTGTAATGGTCTACGGCCATGATAGTGCTAACAGCATTAGTATTAATTGTCATCAGAGGTCTGTCAGCAGAAGGATTATTAGGCCCAGCTGGAATATCTAAGTTGTACGTTATGGTCATATCATTCCTCCACCAAAACTATTTCCAAGTCCATATCCTGAACCATATCCACCGCTATACATCGTTGGGGTTCTTGTAGATGTCCATTGCCTTTGACTTCGCTTCCACACTAGCAGTTCTTGTTCTTTGAACAATGGCTCATAAAACATAAATTGTTCTATGTCTCCAGTATCGGAAAGTATTTTCCTGGCAGCTCCTCGAGCAATATATTCAGCCATATATGAATAAGCAAGAGCTTGTGAAGTAGTTAAGAAAGCCGCTGGAGTAAGATACGCATCTAATTCGACAAGATATTGCTGTGCTGGAGGCGTCCTAAAAGTCAGGGTGTTATTGTAAAAAAGAATTGTTCTAGGCAATCCAGTCTGAAAAAATCGACACTGAACATTGATGTTGTTCCCGGAAGGAATAGCCACAGGGAAAGTGACCTTTATTACACCCGTCGTATAGCATATTGTATTGCTAGTAGTGCTGTAACCTCCAGAAAGAGCCGAATTGCCATATGGAGCATTCCCAGGAGTCATCAATAATCCATAATTGACATTTCCTGTTAGCATCTGTCCGCTATCTGAAACTATAACATTAGCCCCGGTAGCGTCAGTAGAGGTAATGTAAACAGCTGGGAGAATGCTTGTAGATGGTATGTTTGAATTAATAGTTGTTGAAACAGGAGGGTCTACATTATTTCCAGTAGCAATTATACCCGCCATGTCTACATGACCACGGAGAATAGCAGTATAAGGTGGATTAGGATTTGCCGTTGAGTTTGGAGACAATGGCAAATTGATTGTGTAAGGTCCTGCTGTTCCATCACCTGTAGCCACCACTTGTAAAGATTGCAGAACATTCATCCAGTTTGAGTTAAAGGATGCTTTATCTGTGTTAAACGCAACAGGGATTCCCCCAATCATAGCACTGCCTGTGAACCCTTGATAGACAGGATACATCCCGACAGTTTGAGAACCCGGTTCTGTTTGAGTATTGTACAATGGCATATTGTACTGATCAACTCCAGGAACCGTCTGAAACTGATAGGTGGTTTTTAGATCAAAAACCTGCATGCGTGCTGAAAGATCAACGCTGAAAAATCGGTTGATGTAATCTACTATAAGACTGTCTGTAATAGTAGCCCCAGAAGGAGTTTTTATGATCCTTCTTACATATGTTATGACATCAGAAAGTAGATTCAAACTTCACCACCAAGATTAAAAATTTCTGGCTCCCATGAAAACAGAACGAGCCTTTGTCACGGGATGGGCATCAAGACGCTGGATTGTAGATTCTGCCGCCATCGTGCCGTAGTACTGACCGTACCCGTCAGACATAGCAGGAGCAGATTGCATCGTCATCCTATGGTATTTCTTGCGCTTGATCTGCTCTGCAAGGTATCTAGGTCCCCAAATTGGTTTATTTGTAGGAACTTTCCAAAATTCTGCTGGGATGCCCCCATATGGTCTAGTCCAGATTTCAATAGTTTCTCCAATGATTTCATTATGAGAAGCAGTGAAGTTTACGTATTGTTTGTCGTATTCGTAATCTTTTTTAAACTTTTCATTGAACTTATCATTGCTTGCGATAGTCTTCTCTGGCTTAAGGTAGATTTCTTTTGACTTGTCTAAATCGCGCTGAGAAATTAGCACTGCAGGCTCCTGATCTCTAACTGGAGCTTCGGCCAACCTGTCCATTGTTAGGTCCTTAATACCCTGTTCAAATGCGTCCAATTGCTTTCCAGCGTTGATCATCTCCTGATCAGCAGCAGAATTGCAAACTTTAGGTCTTCCAGGTCCTCGTTTTTCTTCGCTCATGAATTCCTCAAGAAATATTATTGAATGATCCAGGTATATAAGTTGTTGTCGATATATTACCAGTACTGCTAATAATGCCGCTATTGATATCACCAATAGCAAGAATTTGAGCAGGCGTTCTGTTGGCATTATACAC
>VFSW01008255.1_pt1 | contig 14974 bp, 17 predicted proteins | sample 5358111 | NCBI WGS metagenome assembly VFSW01 (sample SAMN11554181, study PRJNA540505) | mine drainage metagenome | isolation source: sediment from site ElyBrook_90M | place: USA: Ely Copper Mine, Vershire, VT | collected 2017 | reverse complement strand
ATTCAGAAATTTCTTATGATTTAGAGTGACACTTATTTTGGTTATATGAATTATGTTTAATCTGAGTGTCTCTGAGACATAGGGAATCTGACATAGGGAATCTGAGCTACACTCGATAGCCGACTTTCATGAGAGAATGCGGGGAGACACTTGTTCGGCAAGCAGACGCTGAGAAATGTTAGATTAGGCTCGCCACGAATGTTTGCGACTTAAAGCCGTATTCGTGGCAGACGTCAAAACGGCAAAAGAGCAGTCATTTACTTCTGGATGAACAGTGTAGCAACGATGCGCTGTCGGTAACTGTGGCTGCTTCTCCCGTTTTAGGACAACTGTTTGTCGACCGACCGGTGGCCGATGGAAAACCCATAGAGGTGCTTAAGCATGGCAGACGTTTCCGCAGATCAGTATTCTGCTGGCGAGCAGGGATTGGGATACATTTACCAGCCGCGATTCGCGTTGCTCAGGCTCTTACAACTACCTGAGAGCACGTCGGTTCTGATTGAGAAGGACGACGACCTCGATTTCCTGGACAAGAACGGCGTCAAGACGCTGGCCTCCCTCAAGCACAAGGGGACTGGCGATCGTTTGACAGACCTGTCAACAGACTTCTGGAAGTCGGTTCGAATCTGGCTTGCCCGATACAACCGTGATGGGCGCAGCGAGGCCAGTCTTTGCTTTTTCCTGTTTTCGACGGGCACTGTTTCAAATACCTCATTCTTACGGCACTTCCTGCTTGAACCACCGACAGAAGACGAGACCTATTCGCTGTCACAGATTGCAGCCAATGTTCTTGCCAAGTCCGAATCGAAACTCATCGGTGAAATCGCTGCCGAGTTCCATAAACTCAACGACGACGAGAAGGATGACTTTCTCGCGCGCATCGTGATATTTGATGGAGGGCCTCGCATTGAGGATGTGCCTTCAATCATCAAAGATCAGCACATGCGCAGCATCCGGCGTGACAACCGAGACGCCATCTTCGAGCGTCTCGAAGGTTGGTGGAATGACACCATCGTCAAACTGTTGGTTGGAAATCGCACAGATGCAATCTTCGGCTATGAGATCTCTGACAAGCTTTCCGCATTTGCTGAGGAATACAAATCAGACAACCTCCCAATCACTTTCAGAGGGAAGGTGCCAACTGGAGAAATCGACCCAGATATCGATCCACGCCTTTTCGTTGTGCAACTACGAGAAATTGGTATCGCCTCTAACCGCATCCGCAACGCGATCCTGGACTACTACAGGGCGTTCGAACAGCGGTCTTCCTGGGCTCGTGAAAGTCTCTTGATTTCGGGAGAAATGGAAGAGTACGAAGACCGCCTCGTTGATGAATGGAGCCGCTATCGAGACGTGGTATTCGAGGAACTCGATGAGGAAAGTGCTGACGCAGTTCTTTTGAAAGCCGGCAAAGCGCTGTATCAATGGGTTGACTTGGAGAGTGGTAACAGCAGCACGCTTCGCATTCGGGAACGTGTAACCGAGCCTTATGTTGTACGTGGAGGTTTTCATATTCTTGCGAACAGCCGGCCGCTTCCAAGGGTTTACTGGCACCCTCGTTTCCTTAACCGTGTTGGCCAGTTATTGGGGGTAGCGGAATGAAAAGATGGGATCAACGACCCTTCGAAGTCAAAAATCTTTTTAATCCCGCTTTCTGCGGCTTGGTACTGTTCAGGGCATTGCAAGGCTATGAGGAGGAGAACCCAAATGGCATGCCGTTCTCTCTTGCGCTGCTAGTGCTGCCGCTGTGTTTGCAGAAAGACTCTCGCGAAGTAATCGCGGGCAGTTCTCGCAGCTATCTTTTGAAAACCGTCGAAAAGAATCCTCAGTTGTTGGTTGGTTTTGCTGACCGCGCCAGCGACCTGCTGCCATTTGCGCTCGAAGCTTTCGGCGTGCTGATGGAACGAGGATGCTTTGTCGTATCGCAGGAGGGGCGGTTGAAGACCGTGCCGAACCGTGTTCGAAAATCCGTGACAGGAACCGCTGAATCCGTCTCCTGCCAGCGCGTCGCGCGCATTGTTGGAAAAGAATTTGCCCGCATCGCAGACCGCGTGACGGTGTACACAACCTTTGGAATACGTCCATGAAAATCAAGTCGATCCATATCTACAGTCACGATGGTCAGCGCCGAGATCTACAGTTCAATGTGGACGGACTGAACGTAATCACCGGTCGCTCATCCACAGGAAAATCGGCGCTCTCCGAGATCATCGAATACTGTATGGGGCGCTCGACCTTCAATGTTCCTGAAGGCATTATTCGCGACAAGGTGGCGTGGTTCGCTGTGATCTATCAGTTCTCTCAGGAACAGGTACTGATCGCAAAGCCTACGCCAACTGCCGGTGGTACAAGCTGCAGTACTGCCATGCAGCGAAGGGGGAGTCATCTGACAGTTCCTGACTTCAAGGAACTGGTGGTCAACACTGATGACGATGCGGTGGAAGCACTGCTGTCGCGGCTGCTTGGAATCCCGGAGAACCGTACTGATGTCGCGATAGAGCATAGCCGGGAAAGCTATGACGCGAACGTTAAGCACACGTACTACTACCTATTCCAGAAGCAAGGCATTGTCGCCAACAAGGATCAACTTTTTTATCGCCAAAATGAAGGGTTTCAACCACAAGCGATCCGCGACACGCTGCCGATTCTCCTTGGTGTTTCTTCTAACGATCGGTACGAACTGGAAGCCAAGCTGCGCGCGGCACAACGAGAGCTGAAACTCAACGCAAAGCTCCTCGAACATGCGCGTGATGCCATTGATACATCCCAGCAGAAGGGAATCAGTCTCTTCTCGGAGGCCCAAACAGTTGGCATCATTGCGCCGGAGAATCAACAGGCTGGGGCGGATGGCTTGATCGACTCCTTGCGCACAGCCCTGCAATGGAAGCCGACCTCGCCCCCCGAGGATGACGGTCACAGAATATCCCGGCTTGAAGAAGAGATTGGCCAGTTACGCAAGGACCGGCGCGATCTCCAATCTAGGGTCGACGCTGCCCGTCAGTTCTCTAAGCGTGTCAGTGGTTTTGAAAGTGAGGCGTTGGAGCAGCAAGATCGACTCGCTTCCATCAAGGCTCTTCCTAGGAATCCTGAGACGGGTGAATGGCAGTGGCCATTCTGCGAAGCAAATCTGGCTCTGGAGTCGCCTGTCGCAAAAATGCTCCTCAACGAACTAGCAACACTCAATGAGGAAATGAGTATCGTCGCCGGTCAACGCCCCAAATTGGAGGCATACCTTGCTGAGCAGGATGACATGGTGCGCGAGGTCGTGGACGCGATAAAGAGCAAGGAAGCGGAGTTGTCTGCAGCGATCGCTGCGAATGAGGTCATCGCACAAATGGGGACACGCAACAATGCGGCGGCACGGGTTGTGGGGCGCATCAGTTTATTCTTGGAGAATCTTATTCCCAATGCGGAATTGGTCTCGCGTGAGAAAGATCACCTCCGCCTGAAGTTCAAGGTCGATGACCTGGAGAAGAAAATTGGTGCCGACGACAGCCACGACCGACTGACATCGATTATGAATAACATCTCAGCACAGATGTCACGGTACATTCTGGCCTTCAAGGCGGAGTTCAGCGCCTTCCCTGCCCGACTCGACCTAAATCATCTCACCATCGTTTTCGACCGTCCGGATCGTCCAGTTCCCATGAGCCGAACCGGCGGTGGTGAGAATCACTTGGCCTACCACCTCTCGGCATTGCTGGCGCTGCACCTTTTTGCCTCGAAAAATCGCTGTCCGATTCCTCAGTTCCTACTCATCGATCAGCCCACCCAAGTCTATTTCCCTTCGGAAAAGGTTTACCAAGAAGCGGATGGAACAGTCCAGAAGACAGAGGCAGACGCCGACCTGGCGGCTGTCCGTCGATTGTTCGAGCTGTTGCTGAATTTTACGCAGAAGGAAGTCCCGGGTTTCCAACTCATCGTGACTGAGCACGCCAATCTTCGAGACCAGTGGTTCCAAGATGCTTTAGTTGAGCAGCCATGGACCAAGCCGCCAGCACTGGTGCCGGAAAATTGGCCTTTGATGGCTCGGTTATCTTCATGATCAGAAGAATGGAAGAGCTATGACAAACAAGATTCCGAACTCAGTCATTGGCACTGTGTCTTCTGTTCTCGCCGGGTATTACTACAGCCATTCAACACTGGACTCTCTGTTTATGGAGAGTGGGGCGCCGGGAGGCGTGCCCGAAGGAAACTGCGAAACGAAATGCAGCCGTTGGCTTCTGCGCTGCAACGATGACTCCACTGTCGCCCCTATGCAAGTGCTCGGCCAGGTCATCCAGAGGTTCATGGACCTAGATCCCGACGACTGGAACCAGAGGATTGGCCCCGGGCAAGAGCGCATCCGAGCCAGCTTGTCGAAGAACCAGTTGACATACCAAATGAATGGGTTCATCACCCTGCTAGGAGCAAGCCCGGCTGCAAAGTCACTCGCGGATTTTTTCAAAGCTGGTGACTTTTCGTCCATCGAAGCAGAGTTTGAACGTGCCATTTCACAAGTTGATCGAGATCCGCATGCCGCGATCACTGCGGCGAGCGCCATCATCGAAGCGCTGTGCAAGACGTATATTGAGACGCACAGGTTTGAGATGCCATCGAAGCAGACGATCGGCCCCCTCTGGAAGGTCGTGCAACTGCATCTAGGTCTCAATGTTGATCCTACGTTGCAGGACGATCAAAAACGGATATTGCAGGGGCTTGCATCGATTGTGGATGGCGTTGGCGCCTATCGCACACACATCGGGTCAGCACATGGGCGTGGCATTGAACCGCCGAAAATCGATCCGTCAGAGGCTCGGTTGGCCGTTCATGCATCGCACACCATTGTAATTTTCGTTATGGAGCGTTGGCTCGGGCACAACGTTGCGTGTTGAATTAACCGTATGTAGTTCGTATTTGTTGGATAACCTGACCGAATAAATAAAATAATGGATCACCAATCAAATTCAACCAGCCACAAGATAGTCAAGCTGACAGATACAAAAGGAATTGTCAGTTGGATGCTCTTTTCTGAAACCAGAAAGATCGTGCGTTCTGATTCGAACGATGAGCTATACACCGATCAGATTGATATTCAACTTCAAGTAATGGGCTCGTTTGAACAGAGAGCGATGGGCGGTGCCATAGCGATGGAAATGCGCGGTAGGGCTGCAAGCGGCATTACAATCGGCACCGTTAATTTTTCCGATGGCTACATCGTTGTTGAACCCCCGTGGATGGGACTGCGCATCGGCACCTACATGATGAATCACCTAGTTGCGTGGGCCAAGGAGAATTACCCGGATTCCTTGCCGGTCGGCATACGGCTTGGGATAAATCAAGCTGGCACCGAGAACAAGGAACGCCGCAATCGTTTCTATGCTATTTTCGGCTTCAAGTTCAAATGGGATGATGATGAGCAGCGCGAGGCCCATCTTGATTCAGAATTGCGGATCTGCGATATTGACACTACCGTGAAGTGGAAGGTGCGAATCACGGAATTCTCGTTCAAGGATGGGATGAATGAAATATTTTCCGAGTCTGACCGGATCCGTCTAGCCGGTCTGAATTCGGATAACCGCGTGCAATCGGCTATCAATGCCATGAACTATGCAAAGGCCGAGGCTGCTCAGTGCCGTGCCGGGAGAGCGCGCTGGGGACTATACGGGTTGGTCTTCGGCGTGGTTATGACGATATTTTCGTATTGGCTTGGTGGTTAAGATTCCAGCTCCGCGCAGTAAATAATTACGCAACAATTTATTCTATGTGATCATTCTTTGCCCCGGCAATATCCTATTTCTGGGAACGTGAATGTCGGTTATGTGTCGAAACAGCCGTTCGCATCTCGACACTATTCAATCGCATTCTGAATGGATATTTGCAGTTGGTTCAGTAATTGCAGCGGGTTTTGTATCGTAGTGACTGGCAAATTTCGTTGGAATATGCAGCGCTTCTTGGAATTCAAGGTGGCAACGCAAAAAACCTTCACGCTCTGTAGCACGTTTCCAGCACGTCTGGGAATTCCAGTCGCACCGCTCAAAAATCCCAGCACGTCTGTGGGATATCTAGGAATTCAGCAAGCACCTCGAAAATTCCCTACACGTTCTGTGGTACGTCCAGGAATTGTCAAACATCAAAAATATAACCTGCAAATTAGACGAGTAGTTCGCAGATTTTCTTTGCAAACAAAACTAGACTGTGCAGAACGTCTAATCAACCACCATGGAACCACATGGAAGATCACAGAATTACCAGGATCAATAGCGCGGTATTCAAACGCCTCATTTTTATGGACATCTGCATCGAGTCATTTCTCAGGGACGAGTACTTGTTCTGCACGGATGACGATATGACGGAAGACGTGAAAGCAGTGTATCGGGAAAAACGGAAGGAGCTTATTGCAAACCTGCCATACCGCATCACTTTTGCACTAACCCCAGGCGATATGAATGCCCGGCGAATAGAGTACAAGGGCAAGTTTATTGAATTTTCCCCAAGCCCCACCGGGCTTCCCACCCTGCGCGATCTCGATATTCTGCTGTATTGCGAATCGTGGATCGGCAACGCCCCAGTCGAAGACAGAGACAACGACATCTACCGTGTGTTTCAGTTCGAAGTGGAGGATTTTCTTGAATTCTCAGGGCGCAGCATGGGGGGTGATCGAGACGACAGATTGATTCAAGCGCTTGAACGCCTTACGGGTAGCAAAATTACCACCAATACCATTCCGTTTGGACAGAATTACAACACCTCATTCAGTTACATTCCGAAATATCGAGTGGGGCGCGATGCCAGCGGGAAAATAAAAACGGTTACGCTCAAGATAACATACCGCATTTTTTACCTTATCCAAAATGACATTTTTGACTACTACCATCCAGACTTCTTGCGCCTCTCACCAATACGCAGGGCGATCTACATGGTCGCCATGTGCCACAAAGAAGAATTGTTCTCGCCAGTAACCTTATCCATTGCCAAGCTGCATCAAATGACAGGTGCAACGTCGCCACTCAGAAAATTCAAACAAACCCTGCGCGATTTAATGGACAACCCTATCCCCGGTCACTCGTTTGAGATTAACGAGGCAGACGGAACAGTAACTTTTACGCAGATAAGGGATGCCGATGTAGAGGCCAGGTATATCGGGTAGCCTGAAAAGCATCGTTGCCAAACATTCCGCTTGCCGAATTTTCTGCCAAACATTCCCCCAGGATTCTGCCAAACGTTCCGCCAGTAACTATATGATTATATTTATGCCAAACGTTCCGTTTACATGTATTTAGATGATTTTTCAGGATATGTTTTACCAATATGTTTTACCGCGCGAATTCAGCCTGTCCGCGTAGATGTAAAGTTGCGCTGGATCAATAGATTCCGCACTGGACAAATCAACGGTGTTTTTTATCTACAGCGAGGGCAGATTTGACTGCATCTACCGAAATAACCAGCGTTATACCCGCAATCGAACTGCTGTACGGGCGACTCAGTACGCTCGAAGTGCAAGCAACAGAGATGTGCAAACAGCACTTTACTTTTGTCATGGACGGAAACAAAACCAGAGACTGGGCGCAAAAAAGTATTTTGTTTGCTCAGGCCAGAATGCGGGACAACAGCCTGACGGTGAACTGGTATGAAATTCAATGGTATGGCTCAAAAGCAGCAAAAACCCGCCGCATGACCAAAAAACTTATCAGGAAACAAAAAAGTGATTATGGCTATAACTGGGCGGTGCTATTCAAGTTGACCCAGCCGTGGGAGGAAGACATGGTGTGGGAAGTTGAGCAGGTGCTAAGAGACATCCGCAAAGAGGTGGCCTTCATAAGTAAAGCAATCGGACTTCTCAATCACCTCGTCAAAGAATGCAAATGAACGAATTCAAAACACTGGTGGGCGCCTTGGCAGTGCAGTCATTCCGCTACAACACTTTTCGCGGTAAATGGACGGATATGTCGGAAGCAACTGGGCTATGCCTCATCTTGAGCATCCTGTCGTTTTTGATCTGCACCCTTGCAATCTACGTTGAGTACAACATCGAAATGGCGCTTGCGATTCCTGTGGTATGGCTATCGGCGGTCTGGTTGTTTGCAGCCGAGGATGGTTCATGGCAAATCAACAAACGACTTCTATCGGCGCTGTCTCTGCTTGCTATTCCAATGGGAGTTATCCTGGTGATGCTTGGTAGCGGCCACGAATTCCTCGAAGTGGCAATGGGGATGTATCTGACGGCGGCTATATTAACGCTCAAAGCGAGAGAGTAATCAATGAAAGCCTTTTACGAATGGGAATCACCGTGGCGCCCCAACATAGAAGCAAAGATGGCCGCATCCTGGGGGCTGGCAGCAACGGCAACTTTGGTTGTCGGGAAATACATGCCGGTGCCGCTCCCGTCAAAATTCAGTGCCATTGCAATGTCTGTATGCACGGCGATGGCTGTGTATCGTGGGATGCAGGCTTGGCATCGCTATGTAGATAAGACTCGCATGGGAAATTACGGTATGGAGTTCATCACCATTCCTGAGTTGATGGACAAGACAGCGTTGGCGACCAAGAAATCATCCGTGTGGCTTGGTACGGGTTTTGACTGGACGGATGTCGAAGCACAAAAGATGCATGCGATGCTTGCCCAAGGCGTTGCTCAGACTATTGGCAAGATCACCAACGAGCATCACTTGAACGGCGAGTACTGGATACACGGGCTGGATAAAGAGACGGATCGGTTTATGGAGGTAGCCAATCTGGTCGGGCATACCTTGCTGGTTGGAACGACGCGGGTGGGTAAAACCAGAATGATGGAGCTCCTGATTGGTCAGGCGATTATGCGTGGCGAAACCGTCATCATCATCGACCCGAAAGGGGATCATGCCTTGGCGGAAAATGCCAGGAAGATCTGTGCGGCAATGGGATGCCCGGAACGTTTCGTGTATTTCCATCCCGCCCACCCGGAGAAGTCCACGCCCATCGACCCGATGCGCAACTGGAATCGCCGAACCGAACTCGCCAGTCGGGTTGCAGCCCTGATTCCCTCGGAAACGGGCGCAGACCCGTTTGCGGCGTTTGGCTGGAAAGTGCTGAACGATATTGTGAATGGGCTGGTGGCAACCGGTGAAAGTCCCAATCTGGTGCACTTGAAGCGTTACATAGAAGGTGGCGCGGATAACCTGTTGCTGAACACATTGCGCCATCACTTCATCGACAAGGTGGCGGATTGGGAATCGCGCTCCAGCGGGTTCGTGAAAAAAAATCGTGACCGGATACTGGAAGCCTATATCGAATTCTACAAGCAGATCGTCATCCATGAAGCACAGTCATCAGACTTGGATGGCCTGATTTCCACCTTTGAGCACAATCGTGATCACTTCCAAAAGATGGTTGCATCGCTCATTCCGATTCTGTCCATGCTGACCTCCGATCCGCTATCCGAGCTTTTGTCGCCCGAAGCCAAAATTGGCGATCAGAGGCATGCGACCGACATGGCGAAGATCATCAACAACAACCAGGTGCTTTATCTCGGCCTCGATAGCTTGGCGGATGGCACGGTCGGCAGTGCCATAGGTTCAATCATGCTGGCCGACCTGACCGCCGTGGCCGGTGATCGCTATAACTATGGCATCAACTCAAACAAGCCAGTTAATCTCTTCATCGACGAAGCCGCAGAGGTCATCAATCAACCCACCATCCAGCTTATGAACAAAGGGGGCGGAGCGCTGTTTCGAGTGACGATTGCAACGCAGACCTTCGCGGACTTTCCTGCGCGGCTCGGTGATGAGAACAAGGCGCGCCAGGTACTCGCCAACGTCAACAATCAAATAATTTTGCGCGTGATCGACGCGGAGACGCAACAATACATCGCTGATAGCCTGCCAAAAATCAAAGCGAAATCACTCAACCTGCGCTACGGTCACGGCGTTGACGCGCATGTGCAAGACGAATACCAAGCCTCGTACCAGGAATCCGTTATCGAAGAGGAGGCGGAAATTTTTCCAGCGGCCATGCTGGGTCGTCTTCCGCCACTGCACTTCATCGCAAAGATGTCTGGCGGGCGAATCATCAAAGGTAGAATTCCGATACTCAAGGACTAAGGCATGGCAAGCAAAAAAGAAGAGGGCGGCTTTGGCACGTTACTGGCCGTCATTGTCATTGTGGCGGCACTGGGTACATGGATGGTAATTTCCCCAGGCTATCTTATGAAGGCGCTGACGGCGGAGCGCGAGTTTTCATCGCAGCTCGGCGGACATGCTGCTGACCAGTGGATATACAGCAAGATGCTCTCTACCAGCATTGGTCAGGTAAAGGGCATTGCATCTTCCATCAAGGAAACGCAAACCATGCCGACCATGCTAAAGAACTGGGCGCAAGAACGTATTATTACAACGTGGTTGTGGGGTTCGCTTATTGTCTATCGTGCCAATATGCTCGTTCTGTACTGGTTTATCCTGATGCCCTTCACGATTGCGGCGATCACAGATGGATTTTGGGTAAGGCAGATCAGCACCTTTCGTTTTTCCTCGCAGTCACCGATACGGCACAGATTTGGTGTGCTCATCTCCACAATGACACTCGTAAGCGTGTGCGTCTGGGTGGTATTGCCAATACCGATTCCTTCGGTTGTTGCACCTTTGGCGATTGTTGCCATTGGCTTTGCGACCTGGATGTGGCTGAGTAATATGCAGAAGCGGATTTAGCTGAAGATGCTCGCCTTTACCCATGTGGCCGCAGGCTGTGCATCTTCGTTGCTCATAGCCGAATATATGCATGCGACACCCGTGCAAACCATACTGATTATGGCAGGGGGAATCATTGGCAGCCACTTGCCCGACATCGATCACCCTAAAAGTGCATTCGGAAGCCGCGTTCTTCCGCTCTCTATCCCGATCTCAACCGTGTTCGGTCATCGTGGTGTCACGCATAGCCTGCTCGCTGTTGCGGGTATGTCGTGGTTGATCTGGTGGTCGCTGCATCAGTTGCACTGGCATCAAGGCTATGCCGTGCCGGTGGTGGTAGGCGCCGCGACGGGCTACTTGTCGCATCTTGCCGGGGACTGGCTAACCAACTCCGGTGTGCCGCTGCTGTGGCCAAGCAAAAGACGCTTCGTCTCGCCGTTGAAGCTATGCACGGGTGATCTGCGCGAGTATCTGTTGGCGTTTGGGATGTATGGATGGGTGGTTTTTGAGTGTACGAGGGTGTTTGCGCCATGATGGGTATTGCAAAACAATTTGTCGCATTGCCAAGCGTGGATCATCTGCTGATCGGAATCGTTTTGGTATTCGATCTTGTCGCAGCACCAAGGCTGGGGATGTGGGCGTACAGCCTGTTCTCCTTGCCAGGCACGGCGGCTCATGAATTTTGTCATTGGCTGGTTGCGCTGTTGTTAGGCGCGAAGCCTTCATTGCCAAACCTCATCCCAATCCGCGACGGCAATGCCTGGCGGCTTGGGTCAGTCCGATCATCACCCAACCTCATCACTCTCATTCCAATTGCCTTGGCTCCATTCGCGTTGTTCCCTGTGGGCATCTGGTATGCCGTCTTTGTCATGCATGCCGCAACAGGATGGTGGTATCTGGCTCAGGTATGGATTGCCGGCACCCTGCTGGCCGCCAGCCTGCCATCAAAACCGGACTGGTTTGTTGCCATGCCCGCAATCGTTATCGCGCTCGTGTTGTTTTTTGCGCTGCGTAAATTGGGCCACGTTTAGCGTATGCTCTTCAACTCGGCACTTTTTCTGTATGGTTTTTTGCCCGGTGTGCTACTGGCTTTCGTTATCGCGCACCAACGATACAGCGTGCGCGCGGCGCAATGGGTGTTGCTGGTGGCATCCTGTGTGTTTTATGGCGCATGGGACTTGCGTTACCTCGTCATGCTGTTGCTACTGTTGTCCATCAACTTCCATCTGGGCGGATTGCTGGCACGTCGTCCGTCTGTGGCTTTGCTGTCTGGTGGGATTGCCCTTAACCTGCTGGTACTCGGTTATTTCAAGTATGCCGATTTTTTCATAGGCAATTTGAATGCGGTGGCAGGGACGCAATACCCGCTGCTGCGTGTGATTCTGCCGCTCGGCATATCCTTTTTCATCTTCCAGAAGATTGCCTACTTGGTGGATTGTCACAAAGGGTTGGTGACTGACCGTGATCCGTTGCGCTTCGCTATTTTCGTGATGTTTTTTCCGCAACTGATCGCCGGGCCGATTATGCATCACACCCAGATCATCCCTCAGCTGCAAAAAGATCAGTTGCTGCCCGATGCACGCAGGGTGTCCTCCGGGTTGTTCCTGCTGGCAGTCGGGTTGTTCAAGAAGGTGGTGATTGCCGACTGGCTGGGTGAGTATGTGAACGAGCCGTTTGCGCATGTTGCAGAACTTCAGTTTCTCGATGCCTGGACAGCGGCACTGGCTTACTCGCTCCAACTGTATTTCGATTTTTCGGCTTATTCGGAAATGGCGATGGGATTGGCCTTGCTGTTCGGCGTGGTGCTGCCGGTCAATTTCAACTCCCCTTACAAAGCTGCCAGCATCGCAGAGTTCTGGCGGCGCTGGCACATCACACTGGGGCGGTTTTTGCGTGATTATCTGTATATCCCGCTGGGTGGCAACCAGCACGGGCAGGGCAGGGCGGTCTTGGCGGCTTTGACGGTCATGTTGTTGGGCGGTCTGTGGCATGGCGCTGGCTGGACGTTCGTAGCCTGGGGCGCGATGCACGGCGTATATTTAGCGGCTCATCGAGTTTGGAAATGGAGTGGGCGATTCACGCTGCCACAACCGTTGGGCATGGCAATCACTTTTCTTGCGGTGCTGTTCGCGTGGGTGATGTTTCGTGCCGCGTCGGTAGCCGACGCAATCACGATCTGGAAAACCATGCTGGGTATGAACGGCGTTATGTTGCCATCCACTTATTTGGCATGGCTGGATGGGAGCGGCTTGAAGTTCCAACAATCGTCGTTCATCAATGGCCTCGAGGTTTGGGGTATGGCGTGCCTGCTCGCGTTTGCGATGTATGCCAAAAACACTCACGAAGCACTCGCCATATTTACCAGTACCGCGCCAAGTCGCCGTTCCGCCTTCTATGTATCCGCGATGATTGTGGTGTGCGTTCTGGCTTTGGGGCACCCCACCACGTTCCTGTATTTCCAGTTCTGATGATGAGCAACCGCACGTGGAATTATTGGGTTGCCGCTGCCTTTCTGCTTGGCGGACTGGCCGTGGTGATGTTCAACTACTTTGTCGATCCCTACGAGGTGTTTGGACATCATTATTTGCGCAGTGGCTACGCAGTAAACGAGCGATTCCGCAAAGTGAATCACCTGCTTCGCGGCGATGTACAGAACGATTCGTATATCCTTGGCTCATCGGTTATGGGTGTTTTCGACCCGGACGAGGCTAGCCGAATCACCGGCCACTCGTTTTACAACCTGTCTTTCTTGGCTGGAACGCCAAAAGAGGCATTTGACACGCTGCGCGCGCTCAAGCGGCATGGCAAGCCGATCAAAGAGGTGTTGATTGGCATAGATTTTTACCAGTTCTATGAGCGGCCGCGCATATTACCAACCAACCGTCCGCATCCCGTTGTGAGTGCTGAATCCTGGTTGTCATTTTACAGCTCCTATCTGTTTGCCTCAGGGCTGTGGCAAGGGTTGACGCGCATTGCACATCATCTACAGGGCCAACCTTCCATATTTTTTGATGTGGACGGTACGGGGATGTATCACTTGTACGAATACGACCGCAGTCGGGTATCCAACCCCGAACAATACAACCGGGAGCATTTCCAGCCAAACGCATGGAACGGGGCGGATATCCGCTGGGTGGATGAGCGCTTTGTCGAATTCGCGGAATTGTGTAAATGGCTGGATGAGAACCAGATCGAAGCAAAACTATTCATCCATCCTTTTTATCGGGATACGCTTGCGACGATCTCCGATCAGTCCTACCTTGAATTCAAGGCTCGGTTGCTGAAAATACGGCCAGATATTGTAGATTTTTCGGTGGCGCGAGATATTATCCAAGACAAGCCTTGGTACTACGACAAGCGGCATTACCGGGCTGTGGTGGCGGATATGATTATGGCGGTTATGTTTCAAAATGGGGACACGTTCGTTGTGCCTGGGAGGTTAACGGCACAGTGCTGCCGCCAGTAGTATGTAACATTGATATTGCACGATAACATCGGCAGTGTTTTTGTGCGAAGACCAAGTTATTGATTTTTTGGATGGTGGATTCAATTCGACTTATCACATCGTCTTTTTGCCAGGTGCAACTTTAGGTATATGCCCAACTAACCGACAGGTGATCCCCTCAATTTTCTCGCCTTCAACAAAACGGGTGATGTGGCAGGACATCACTTTCCCCTTTGCGGTAAGCTCTTTCAGATGTAGGTGCGCCACGGCCAGAGGAATACCTACGGCGTGTGCAATTTCTGAATCGAGTCGTTCACCGTGTTTAGTCAGGTGCTGGATGATTTGATCTGTTGGCATATATATGGTGTGCGACCACCAAGTCACCGGCAGTCGCTTTTTCAGTTGTAATTCCTATTTTGAACCGTTGACGGCAGCCTTCAGCGTTGCACCCGGCTTGAATGCTGGAGATTTTGACGCTGCGATCTTCAGTTCTGCACCAGTTGCTGGGTTGCGACCTGTACGAGCGGCACGTTCGCGTACTTCAAATGTGCCAAAGCCAACCAAGGCAATGTCACCCCCAGCAGCCAAAGTTTCTGTCACTACTTCGATGAATGCTGCGATATTTCGTTCGGCATCAGCCTTGGTGCTGCCGGTTTTTGTTGCCAGTGCGTCAATCAGTTCTTTGCGGTTCATTTGTTTAATGGGGTATCCATATAAATGCGGCAATCATAAATTCTGGGTTAACGCATTGATAAACAATGTAAATCTCATCGAGATTATTTGCGCTGCAAGTGATATGTGAGCATGCTAATTTAACAACGCATTGTATTTTAAAGAGAATTTAATTTCCTTATCAAAATCACCGCATTTATATGGATACCCCATTTTG
>VFSW01008254.1_pt1 | contig 14974 bp, 12 predicted proteins | sample 5358111 | NCBI WGS metagenome assembly VFSW01 (sample SAMN11554181, study PRJNA540505) | mine drainage metagenome | isolation source: sediment from site ElyBrook_90M | place: USA: Ely Copper Mine, Vershire, VT | collected 2017 | reverse complement strand
GTGAAACACGGAGAAGTTCGGCCAGCCGTGCAGTGCCTGCCACAGGAAGTCCGGCCAGCCGAGTGCGACCACGAGAGCCACGGAAGCCACCACTATTCGAAGCGGTACGAGCCGTCGCGCCGAGGGCGTCACGGCGAAGCCGACGGCCAGTGCCGCCACCAGAAACCCCACGTTCCATTTCGCGTCCAGGCCCACCCCGGCGAAAGCGCCGGCGACCACGAGCCACCGCGGTTCCTCGCCCTTGACGAGATGGACACAACTCCACAGCACTCCCGCCCACGCAGCGAAATCGAACACCGTGGTCGTGAGCAGGTGGGCGGTCGCCAGGTACTCGCCGCAGGCCACCGTCGCGAGCGCGGCGATTCGCTGGGCCGAGACCCCTCCACCCAACAATCGGGCCATTGAACTCGAAGTGACGGCGAGCCATCCCAGGAGCAGGGCCGGGACCACCCGCAGTCCAACGAGACTATTGGCGAAGAGAATTGACGACAGCCGGGCGATCAGCGGTGCCAACGGCGGCTGATCGACGTAGCCGAGCGCGGGGTGTTGTCCCGCGACGAGAAAGTACAGTTCGTCGCGATGATAACCGTAGCGCGCGCTCACCGCCATCTCGAGGGCCACGCCAGCGCACACGATGAGCGCAACGCCGAGGTCTCGAGATCCACACTCGTAACGCTGACGAATCGCGAACATTTCGTTCCCTCGGGTAGACCACCGCACCATCCAACGAGAAGGTCGTCGCCCTAATTCTTCGTGCAAAGTTCGCTGAGTGGCGAAGCCCAATCAGCCAAACTCTAATGAAGAGAAAGGGAAATCACCACCATGATTTCAAAAACCCACGCACGGATGTGAGGGTTCGTCGTTGGCGACGAATCACCACTGTCGATGGTCACGCGTTGAACGTCGCGCCCGCTGGTATCTCCCACCGGAAGTATGAAACCAGCGTCGCTCGGTTGGCGGATCGAATACTCTCGATTTCATCGCATCAATGGCTTCAAGAATCATACCGGTGGTGGCTAGGGCGAGGATGCTACCCGCGGCGACGCTCACCCGCCCGAGCCCGCTCAGCAAAGAAGGCTCCGCTCGAGTGTTCACTCGCGCAACCCACACCATAAGAGATCGTCGATGGACCCGCCACGATTAGGCGGGATTCGACCCCTGCGCTCGACAGACTCCCCACCCTGTGTCTCCCTACCGCGGTGACGCGAAGTTCTCACGCTGAGCGCTGACCAGTCCTCGAATCACGCAATCGGCGGCGTGATCGTTGACCAGCCCCATCGCTTGCATGAACGCGAACACGGTCGTGGGGCCCACGAATTTCCAACCTCGCGACTTAAGGTCCTTGGACAAAGCGACCGCCATTGGCGAGACCGACGCCGGCTCCGGTGGTGCGACCTCGTCGGCCAATTGTTCGTAACCCCAGAAGAACTTCGCCAGGGAGCTCCCCTCGTCCACGATCTCGACTGCCCGGGCGGCGTTGTTGATGGCGGCTTCGATCTTCCCGCGATGACGTACGATCCCACTATCGCTCAGCAAACGCGTGACGTCGGCTTCGCCAAATTCGGCGACGACACGGAAGTCGAATCCAGCGAACGCGTTGCGGAAATTATCGCGCTTCGCGAGTATCGTGCGCCAACTGAGCCCGGATTGGAAGCTCTCGAGACTTAGCTTCTCGAACAGTCGACGATCGTCCGCGACGGGAAATCCCCACTCGGTGTCGTGGTAGTTGAGAAACTCCGGAGCGCCACCCGCCCAGCCACAGCGCATCCGGCCATCGGGGGCGACGAACATCGTCAATTGTCTCGACCCTCAAGAATCGCCTGACCCGAATTGAAGACGACGAGTGATACCTGGAGAATATTCGCCATTCCCCCATTATGGGCGAAGGATAGAGAGTCCGCGACGGGCGCTGGCTGCGCCGGCAATAAGGTGACCCTATGGAGTTCAGAACACTTGGCAGGACCGGAGTTAGAGTCAGCCCGCTGTGCCTGGGCGCGATGATGTTTGGCGAATGGGGCAACCCGGATCACGATGATTCAGTTCGTATCATTCACCGCGCGCTGGACGCAGGTATTAACTTCATCGACACGGCCGACGTCTACTCCCAGGGCGAATCCGAGACCATCGTCGGCAAAGCACTCTCCTCGGTCGATCGGTCGCGCGTCGTACTGGCGACGAAGGTCCACTTCCCCATGGGCGACGATCCCAACGCTCAAGGCAACTCGCGCCGCTGGATCACCGCCGAGGTGGAGAACAGTCTGCGTCGCCTCGGTACCGATTACATTGACCTCTACCAGATACACCGTCCCGACGAGTCGACAGACATCCACGAAACGCTGGGCGCACTCACGGACTTGGTGCACGCGGGCAAGATTCGCTACTTCGGCTCGTCAACGTTTCCGGCCGATATGACCGTCGAAGCCCAATGGGTGTCACTCACCCGCCGACTGGGGCGTTTCGCGACCGAACAACCGCCCTATTCAATACTCGTGCGCGGGATCGAGCGCGACCTGCTTCCGGTGGCCCAGACGTATGGGATGGGTGTCCTCCCGTGGAGCCCCCTCGCAGGCGGCTGGCTCTCGGGCAGTTACGGCGTGGGAAAAGCCAACACCAGTCGTCGCTCGGAGCGAATCCCCGCACGCTACGACCTCAGCATCCCCGAGAACCAGAAGAAACTTGAGGTCGTCGACCAACTCGCGAAGCTCGCCGAAGAGTCCAGCCTCAGTTTGATCCACTTGGCGTTGGCCTTCGTATTGGAACACCCTGCCGTGACTTCCGCCATCATTGGACCACGCACGATGGACCAACTCGAATCACAGCTCGGTGCCGGCGACCTTCGACTTGAGACTTCGGTCCTGGATCGCATCGACGAGATCGTGCCGCCGGGCTCCAACCTCAACCCCGGTGACGCCGGCTGGACCCCCCCATCGTTGACCGACGCGACGAAACGTCGTCGAGTCCGCCGCTAATTGCTAACCACCGAGCGTGACGTCTTGTTCCTGGTACCACGCCAGCGCCTCGTGGAATTGCTCAATCGAAAAGTCCGGCCACAGATTGTCAATCACGTAGAAGTCCGCGTAGATCGACTGGACCGGTAAGAATCCACTGAGGCGCCGTCCGCCACCCCATCGCACGATGAGATCGATTCTCGAGATGTCCGCGGACGCAATGCCGTTGGCGAAATTGTCTCGGGTTCCCTCACCCTTGTTCTTGAGCGAGTGATTGAGATCCCAATTCCAGCCGTAATTGACCAGGAAATTGACTTTGATGCGTCCCTCGCCGATGCGAGTCCGCTGCGTGTACCGTAGGAGCTCCTTGGGAAAGAGCGACGACTGCGTGTTGCCCACCACGAGAAGGTCGGCGTCCATCCCTTCCAATTCCCCCACCGCTTCGACGCACGCTCTTTGAAAGGCTTCGATCTGCGGCGCCGGCCGTTTCGTGTTGTCGACCGTGAAACCATAGAAGGTGATCTCTGGGATACCCAGGTCCAGGCACGCCTTATACATTTCGAGACCCGGTTGTAGTCCGAAGTGGTAGCCGTCGTGCTTCTCGAGACCTTGCCCTAGCGCCCATCTCCGATTTCCGTCGGGAATGATGCCCACGTGCTGGGGAAGTCTCTTGATGTTCATCCTCATTGAATCAGTGGTCGCGGCATCTGTCATTTTGACTTCTTTCCCGTGCATGTCGTGGTTGGTCTCACGACGTCGCTCGTGTCCGCGAGACCCTCGCCCCACCTCGCCGAAGCGACGAAGACCGGCGACGTGCCAAACGGGCCCACGCGTGCAACGAGTGACGATACCCCAACGCACACCACCCCGATTCGTGGGCGACTAGTAGTAGTGGCGCCGCCCACCCACCATATGTCCCATCGCGCCCAAGAGCCACAGCACGACGCCAACAATCAAGACGATGACGCCGATCGACCATAGGATGGGCACGCCAAGAATGAAACCAATCAGCATGAGAACTGCTCCAAAAATAATCATAATCTTACCCCTCTGTTCGAATATTTCGGTGGTGTAGTCCGCATCGTGACTGGTGGTGCGTTCGTCGCTGCCCTTGGGCGCAGTGCGAAAGGCTGTGTTGCAAGAAAACTCGGTGCCGGATGAGGCAATCGCCATACGACCGACCACCCGCGGGTTACCGCCCATCGTCGAGAGGCGGTAGCCAGTGTTGTGAGCCGCGTTCCGGGCCGGTACGCGCGAGGCAACTGCGACCACCGCAGCGGCAACCCCACCAACTGCGATGGCGGACAATCTCATCGGACACCTCTTCTTCCCACAGTGCGGACCATCGATTCGTGGCGGCATCAGCGGGGTCTAGGCGTGTCGACGATTCCATCGTACTTCTCGCTGGAGATTCCCGAGCGGGTGTCCACGCCGCGGGTCGAGAAAGGACCAGATTGGGTCAAGCCAATGAGGGATTGGATCACGCCAGAAATTCAAGAACTACTCGGCGAGGAACTCCCTAGTGACCCCGCGACGCTCCATAGATTGGCCAACCACCCCGTGATGGCGCTAGTGCAGAAGCATCGTCTCGGTGTCGAAGGTGATGAACTCATCCGCTCAACGCAGCGAATTCTCGACAACCGGCACCTCTCACGAGTGCAAAGGAGTGTCTTGATCGCGCGACGTGGACGAGAGCTCCTCACCCCAAGGTTGACCGCATGCCAACTCAGGGGGATGCGAAGTCTAGACCTCCCTGGCTTCACCGAGCCCGTTTGGCGTTGGATTCTGCGGGGACACCCGTACTCGCCCCGACCCGTGATCTCGCGTCGACCGCCGCTAAGCATTCGCGAGACGGGTCGACCTCAGTACCTTTCACGATTTCCAACTCGATCTTCATACTCGCTCGTCTAGGGGCGCACCGGAAACCGGTATCTCTAGCGTGCGGTGACATCAGTCTCAAATTCGGTGACGCAACTTGAATAGGAGTGGACGCTGGTCGAGACCGAAGATTGATAGAAGGCTCTCGCCCAGAATCGAGCCGTCCGTCAATCGCTCCGCCACGTGAATCTCGAGACCTGTCGTGGAACCTCCGACACCCTCTCGTGATCCCGTCCCGGGTTCATCTCGTTGGGCTGCCCTCACCCGTAGACCCACGAAGCCTTCGACGACGAGCGGTTGGGGTTCGCCCGAAGACGACATCCAGCGATCGCGCCAGAGGGCCCGTCGCAACTCAGGAGCGAATCCTCGACTGCCCCGTCCCAATATGCCGGGTTCCGGCCCGCCGTCGGCCTGGCCACCGGCTCACAGAGTGATACATTTCAGCTAGGACGTCCGGCCCTCGCATCCTTCTCGCCTGGCAACTCGCCGGTGTGTGAGTAGGAGGACGCGATGAAATTCTTCGACGAAAGATTGCTTCGAAACGTGGTCGTCGCGCGCCCGGTTATCAGCCCGTACATCGAGGCTGCCCACCGCATTGCCGTCGGAGGGCATTCCAGTGAGGGCGTGGTGAGAACTATCCGTACCTGCTCACCGACAACCCGTGGATCGAACTTCGCGTTAAGGCACTTCCCTTCGTGTGAGCGGCGCTCATGTCGACCCCCTCGGACCCGACCTCCGGGGTGCGCTCGATTCAACCTGATTTCTACACGAAGAGGAGACTGATCATGGAGCAATTGCGAGTGGCGCCATATTCCTTCGGCAACATCTCTCCCGTGGTCGATGGAGACGATGGGGCCCTCATCCTCTTCACCTCTCCCGCGTTGATCGGGACGCACATAGATCTCATTCCGTTGGGCCTGAATGACGCTGAAATTAAGGGCGCAGTCTGTGAACGTGATCTGCCCCAAGGGGTATCGTTTGCCGCCGTCTATCCACGCCTCCGTCAAGGCGTCTACTCCATCGAAGGTTCGGAGCAACGGGTGATCATCACGAGTGGACACGTCACCACACTCGATTACCTTGAAGACTGTTGCCGCATCTACTACCACCCGTCCACGACGTCGGTCCTCGCGGAGGAGGGTTGACTACCATTCCACGGCGCGACAGACGCTGATCATTCGTAGCTCATCCCCTAGTGAGCGACCAGAACGAGTCGGCGGCGTGACACCCCACGTTGGGTGCTCCCTGTGCCACCACCTACGACCAATTGCGCCCGGCCCGATCTCGAACGCGTGCGGCGACGTCGCAGCGGGCACGGCCACGCACGCGAGCCGGTTCGCAGCTCGGCCAGTCATTTTCGTGGATCACGCTCCTCGCGTCTCCTCTGATCGCAGCGAGTGGGGCGCTCGGGGGCGACACTGATCTCGGGCTCACCACGTGTTAAACCTCTCGTGCTCGTTGGGTGGGACGTAAAACAACAACGGCCGTCATTGTGGGCGAATGCGGATCGACACACGCCCGTAAGGTTAGGAGTAAGGCGCACGAAGTGTTGTCCAGAAGGAGTGTCGACATGGAGATCATTCGAAACATCGACGGAAGTCTCGTAGTGCCGATTCCACCAGGGCGACATCACGACGACGACGCCACCGGCGAAGGTGTCGGCCCGGTCGAGGAGGCGACGACCCGATTGTTGCATCCCGGAGAGGGAGGCTACAGCGAGGCGCTGGCTGATTGGGATCTTCAACAGAACCCCGATCGTGCACCGGCCGTCTCGACAGCGACTGGGCGAGAGGAAGCGATGAATGTCGTGCACACCCTCGCTGAATCGCCCGACCATGACGTTGCCGGTGCGCTCAACAACGTCAGCGACTCCGTCGCGAGTGGCGAAGCGCTGCGCCACGTGTTGATTGGCGGTACCCACTCGGTCGAGGCTTTCTCCGACGAGGTGGCGCATGCTGAAGGGGGCGAACCACTCCCCTCTCATAAGATGACCAAGATCATCGGCGAGGTCCTCGCCGAGTTGGACAAGTAGCGAGTCAACGGGTCCGTATCATTGATCGTCGACAACGCGGCGTTGCGACTGTCGGGTCGATTGATGACGACGGCGAACAAACTTAGTAGACGCCGTTACTTCGGAGCACCTCGTCAACGGATTGCCCCTAATGTCGATGGTTATGGATCGGTCACGACCTAAACGTTCGGATACCGACCTGAAGGTCGCCGAGCTCCTTCGCACCGCCAAGGATTCCCTCGGGTTGAGTTTGACCTTCCTCAGTCGACTTGATGGCCAGACCCAACACCTCGAGGTCGTGGAATCCTCCATCCCCTTCTTTCACGATGGCCAGACTCAACCCCAGGCGACGTCCTTGTGCCAGGCAATCCTGGAGGGCAAGCTCCCGAGCGTCATCCCGAATGTCGCGAAACTGCCCGAGGCGAAGCGCCTCCCCGCCGCTCGTTTCCCGCGGATCCGAAGTTACGTTTCCGTGCCAGTCTCCCTGAGCGACGGGACCCTCTACGGCACCTTTTGTGCCGCGGGCTTCACCGCCGACAAGGCTCTGTCCAAGCGAGACCGAGCTCTGATGGAGGTCCTAGCGAGCGCGGCGGCGACCCTCATCGAGCCGGGGGTACAGGATCGTCGTCGTGAGTCTGAGATTCGTGGTCGATTACTGCCAGTACTCAACTCTGGCGGCCCCCACGTTGTCTTGCAGCCCATTGTGGCGCTCAGGGGCGGAGAACGCGTCGGAGCCGAAGCTCTCAGCCGTTTTCCGGCCGAATGGGGCAAGCCACCCGATGAGGTATTCGCCGAGGCCGCGTCGATCGGCGTGGGCGTCGAACTGGAAGTGAGCGCGGTCCGCCGTGCCACCGAGGAGCTATCGAACATTTCGGGATACATGTCGATCAACTTTTCACCCGACACCATCCTTGACGAGCGTTGCCGAGAACTTCTGTCCCAACTCCCCGTGGAGCGCGTTGTTCTCGAGCTTTCCGAACATGATCCGGTCCAGGATTATGAGGTCCTTTCCGGCGTACTGCGACCGCTGCGCGAGCGAGGTTTACGACTCGCCATCGATGACGTCGGCGCGGGTTTCTCTTCGCTGCGCCACATCTTGTTGACCACTCCCGACATCATCAAACTCGATCGCAGCATCGTGGCCGGCGCCGCCACCGATACGGTGCTCCTCACGCTGATACGGTCACTGGTCGACTTCAGTCACCAATCCGGTGCTCACGTCGTCGCTGAGGGTGTCGAGACCGGAGCTGACGCACTCGCATTGCTGAGCGTCGGCGTCGACTACGGCCAAGGTTGGTACTTCGCCCGGCCCGGCTCGGCCGATCAACTCATCGACCGTTACCCGGTGGTTGACGAGACCACCTAATTCGCGCCGCGTCCACAGGGCGAGCCGGCCGACGATGGCCCCCAGTCGAACTCGGTTTCTTCTCGCGCGAATTGAGACGCCCGGTTCGTTAGCACCGAGGGCAATCACCGCGGTGCCTCGATGCCACGTCGTGGAGGGGCATCACCACGTCGGGTCGACGCCACCGATGCCAATAGGAGACGTGCGTCTCGATTTCGAGCAGACTCTCGGGGTTACCTACCCATGGGGTGAATCATCAGTTCGCCCGTAGTCGATCTCCCAGTTCATCGAACTTCAACTCTCAATCGTCGCCACCGATCGCCAACCCGCCGGCACGGTGGTATCGTTACCTCGCTGTACTACGGGAGCTCGGACGGACCGGGCTGAGAGGGTGGTTGGCCTACGGGCCGCAGTACCACCGACCGTCGAACTTGTCCGGGTAATGCCGGCGTAAGGAGATTGTGGTGACCACCCGTCCAGATTCATCGTTCACGTTGGTCTCGGGAGACAAGCACTCCGAAGTTCCTCGAACTCTCAACGAACCGGTGCCCCAACCGCTCGGACTGATCGATCAGTTTGGTCTGTGGGGCAACCTCGGCGTGAGCCTGCTCGGCTTCACGGGCGCCATTTTCGTGTTGCAGCCCAACGGAAGCGGAACGCCCGAACTCTCCTTTCTCTGCGCACTCACGGCGATCATCGTCGGCACCGTGCTCGGTACCCTCGCCATTGCGGTCTCCGGTGGCGCGGGCGCGCGCACCGGAGCTCCCGCCATGGTCCTCCTGCGCGGCGTCTTCGGAAGTCGACTGTCCTACCTGCCCACGTTCATCAACATCATCCAGCTCCTGGGTTGGGGGGTTTTCGAACTCGTCACGATCGCGACAGCTGCGCGCACCGTGGAGCCCGGGCTCGCACAATGGGTGTACGTCGTCGCGGCTGGCTCTATCACCGGAGTCCTGACTCTTCGCCCCCTCGGAGCGATCCGCGTGCTGCGCCGCTTCGCCACGCCGGCGGTGCTCGTAGTTCTCGTCTACCTCTTCGTCCAACTCGTGCGACACCCCCTTCCCTCGCTCACCCACGGCAGCTGGACTGGCTTTTGGGCGGCGACCGACACGGTGGTGGCGGTGGCGATCTCGTTCGCCCCGCTAGCCGCCGATTACACCCGACACTCGAGGTCCCCGCGTACCGCCTTCTGGGGCGCCTTCGTGGGCTACGGCGTGACGCAGGCCCTGTGCTACGTGATTGGACTCGTCGCGCTCGTCACCGTCGCGAAATCTCCGTCGGATATCTACGGGGCCTTCATCGCGGTCCCCTTCGGGGCAACCGCGTTCGCCATTCTCGCCGCGCGGGAGCTCGACCAGTCCTTCGCGGACGTGTACTCCACGGTCGTTTCCATCCAAAACCTTCGACCACTGTGGGACCGGCGGATCCTCGCCCTGGCCACGGCCTTGCTGACGACGGCGCTGGCCCTGGGCATAAATATCGCCGACTACGAGAACTTCCTCGTGCTGCTCGGTTCGGTGTTCGTTCCCCTCACGGCCGTCTTTATCGTCGACTTCTTCCTCCTCTCCACGGGGCTCTGGAACTTCTCTCGACGGATCCACAGCCGCTCGTCCATGCTCATCTCCTGGGCGATCGGCTTCGTCGTCTACCAGATGATCAACCCGGGCTACATCGGATGGTGGGTCGCGATGTGGAGTCACGTCGGCGCGAGCGTCCACTTCCGCGCACCGAGTTGGATGTCCGCGTCGTTGGCGTCGTTCGTCGTCTCGGCAGTGGCCGCCCTGGTGACCGGCACGGTAGCCAACGCACTTCACCAGCGTCGAACGGCACCCGCTGCCCGCGACGGCGGCGGTACGTGAGCAACTCGCGCGTCGAACGCCAAGCGCCCGACGGACTCGTGCACGGGATGTTGAACGATTTCGCGACCCCTGATTGGCCGCCCCTCAGCGACCGCGAGATCACCGACGTGCTCTCGCACTACTTCAGCGCCGACGACGTCGGCTCGGACCCACCAGTAGTCACGTGGCGAAGTCCGCGACCGATGTCCGCCGGAGCCCTGGTCACCACCGGTACCCGGTCGGTCTTCGTGAAACGCCACCACGTTCGTGTGCGCTCGCGCCGTCGTCTCGAGCTCGAGCACGACTTCGTGCGGCACCTGCGAGCGCGTGAAGTGAGCACCCCCGCGGTACTGGTCACGAGGCGAGGGTCGAGCGTCGTCGAGCGCGGGGACTTCCTCTACGAAGTCCACGACGTGGCAATCGGCGTCGACCTGTACCGCGACGTCCTCTCGTGGCACCCGTTCGATCACCGCGCCCACGCCCGATCGGCCGGTTCCGCCCTCGCCCGGTTCCATCGGGCGGCGGCGGACTTTGACGCACCGGCGTGGCCCTTCGGCGCTCTGGTCGACTCCGTCGAGGTCCTGGGCGCCGAGAGTCCCGCTGAGGCCTACCTTCAACTCGTCTCCGACCGCCGCGACCTCGCCGACGCGGTCTGCACTTACGACGTCCGCGGTGACTTCGAAGCGGTCCTGCGCGGGCCCATCGAGGCGGCGTCGCTGAGAATACGGGGACTCGATTCGCAGTGGACCCACGGTGACTGGCACGCGTCGAATCTCACGTGGGACGATCCATCACCGCGCGCGGGCGTGGCCAGTGTGCTGGACCTCGGACTCTCCAATCGCACTCTGGTGACGCACGACCTCGCCGTGGCCATCGAGCGCAACACTATTGACTGGCTCGACATGAAAGGTGCCGGGTTCACCTCCGTTGACTTCGAATCGCTCGACGACCTGCTGACCGGGTACCAGGAGGTCTCCCCGCTCACCGCAGAGGACATAGAAACCCTGCGCGTACTCCTGCCGGTCGCCCACGTCGAATTCGCACTCTCTGAAGTCGAGTACTTCTCTGCAATCGTGCGCTCCCGCGAGAACGCGGACCTCGCCTATCGTTCCTACCTCCTCGGCCACGTCCAATGGTTCGCCTCCCCCGACGGCGTCGCGCTCCTCTCCCACCTCGCTGCGACTGCTCCGTGGGGCGACGTCACCTGATGCTCGAGCAGCCAGCCACGTGTGGCAAGGTGGCCACAAGGCTCCGACTAACCATCGATCGGTCGGCGTGCTCTGGCGGGCGACCACGGTAGGGTGCGATGGTGAGGCTGTCCTGCGCCAGTAGTCGAGTAGTCACGACGGCAGTATTCAGTTACATCGGGGCGAGTCCGATTCCCAATGCCGGCGTACGCGATGTCGTCGTGGTGAGCGCCGTCGTCACTGCGCTCGCGTGGCCGCGGTTACTCGGTCGCCGCGCGACGTCGTGCTCCCTCTCGCCCGCGACACCATCAATCTCCTGGCCCGAACGACCCGAATCATCACCCGACGACCGCGACCACCGACAGCACTGAGGAGCAACCATGTCGAGCGAACACGCCGCCGCCAAGGTGGCGTTCATGATTATCAGCGATGATCCGGCCCGTGCCGTACCGGGCATGGTGATGGCTACGCGCATGAAGGCGAACCGTGGTGTCGACGTGCGCGTCCTCTTCTTTGGACCGGCGGTACGACTGGCCGCGAGCGGTCAGATCGACGGCCAATTGGCCGACCTGCGCGGCGCCGGCATCGCCACCAAGGCGTGTCGGGCCAATGTCGAACAATACGAGGTGGCTGAGGAGATCAGTGTGCGACCCTTGGAGTTGCTCTCGGCCGGTGCCGAGGTCGAGGCCTTCGCCCTCGAGGGTTACACCGTCGTTAGCTTTTAGGCATTTGTGGGACGACGGACTAGTGCGCGCCACGACATCGTGGGACGCGACCCGGACGCCAAAGTCCGGCCATGGATTCATCGTCTTCATCATTGGCCTTGGTGAGTCCGACGTCGCTGGCGCACCGGGACGATGGATTCTCGACGTGCGACACGCGACGGGCTCGGCCACCGCGAGGACGTTGTGTCAAAATGACTCATGACCTCATTTGATCGTGATGCGTCTCTGGCTCTCCTGGCTACCGAAAAATTCGATGTGGTGGTGATTGGCGCGGGTATCACGGGTGCCGGAGTGGCACTCGACGCCGCATCACGAGGACTCAAGGTCGCACTCATCGACGCCGGCGACATCGCCTCTGGCACGAGCTCCAAGTCGTCCAAGATGGTGCACGGCGGACTTCGCTATTTACAGCAGCGAGAATTTCGACTGGTGTACGAGAACCTTCGCGAACGCCAGCGCTTGTTGGAGAATGCACCCTATCTCGTACGCCCCCTACCCTTCCTCATTCCCCTCTTCGGCAACAACGGTGTAGCCTCCAAGACCCTCGTGAAGGGCTATTCGACCGCACTGCGCCTCTACGACCTCACGGGCGGATGGCGCATTGGTCAACGTCATCGCAAGATCACCAAGAGTGAATCACTCGCACACCTGCCGACTCTGCGCGCGGACAATCTGGTGGCCGGATTCCTCTACCTCGACGCGCGGGGCGACGACGCGCGAGTCGCGCTCGCGCTCGCGAAGACCGCGGCGCTGGACTACCGCGCGAGCGTCGCCAACTACGTGCGAGCCCTTGACATCGTCCGCGACAATGGCTCTCGCGCCAGCGGCGTCGTCTGTCGCAATGAACTCGATCATTCCACTTTCACCCTCCAGGCGTCGACCATCGTCAACGCCACCGGTGTATGGGCCGACGAGGTCTTCGCCATGGCCGAGCGTGCACCCTCGAATCGCATCACGCCCGCCAAGGGAGTGCACCTCTCGGTTCCCCGTACGAGATTGCCCGCCGACGTCGCGGCCGTCTTCTCAGTACCCAATGACAGGCGCAGCATCTTCATCATCCCGGCCGAGGACGCCTCCATCACCTTCATAGGGACAACGGACACCGCCTTCGACGGCCCGCTCGACGATCCTTCGTGCACGCCCGACGACGTGAAGTACCTGTTAGACGCCGTCAACGCATCGACCTCATCCAACTTGACCTTCGAGGACGTGACCGGCCTGTGGGCGGGCCTGCGGCCCCTGGTCTCGCCCCAGGAGGGACGCCGCGTCAGCCAACGAACCGCTGACCTCTCTCGTCGCCATCGCGTGACGGACACCCGCGACGGCGTCGTCCATATCACCGGCGGGAAGTGGACCACCTACCGTCAGATGGCTCAAGACACCGTCGACGCCTTGTCACCCTACGTACCCTCACTCCCCAAGGGGCGTACCAAGAACCTCCGCCTGCACGGTGTTGGACCGTGGCGACCACAGACCGATGTCGAATCGCATCTCTACCAACGGTTCGGCAGCGACTCAGAATACATACTGGACCTGATTGGCGAGCGGCCCGAGCTCGCCGAGACGGCGATTGCGGGTCAGAGTTACATCAAGGCCGAGTTCGTCTACAGTGCTCGGCGTGAAATGACCACTTCGCTCGTCGACCTGCTCACGCGACGCACGCGCGCGCACCTCCTGAACGCGCGGGCGACGCTGGCGAGTGCCCCGGAGATCGTGCGACTCGTCGCGGCCGATCTGCACTGGGACGACAGCGAATGCGATCGCCAACTCGCGAGGTATCACGACCTGGTCGTGCGTGAGTTGGGGTGCGCAGGACTGGTCCTCTGAGAGCGCGGGCTCGACGCGTGATGGTCGCGTCGACACCCGTGGTGTCAGGGTGTCTCGAGGGCCACTCGCGGCGCCACCAACACGTCACGGGCGATCACTTTGACGTTGACGCGGGCGCCGAATGCCAGGTCCTCACCTTCATCGCTTCGCACGTCCACTCGCACTAGGGTCTCGCCGACCTGCACCACGAGACGAGTCGTCGCGCCGAGGAAACTCTTATGGGTGACGAATCCAACTCCTGAGGGATCGGCGGTGATCGCGAGGTCCTCGGGGCGAAGTATCGCGTCCACCTCGCTGAGGCCGGTCAACTGCTCGTCGCCGCGTACCGCGCAGCGCTGGCCGAAGATCTCGACCTCGCGCCCCGTGAGGTGCGACGGCACCCGACTCGAGACGCCCACGAATTGGGCGACGAAGGCGGTGCTGGGTTGGCGGTAGAGGACCGCGGGGGTCGCCGTCTGCTCGATGCGTCCCTTGGACATGACGCACACGCGGTCCGCCATGGAGAGGGCTTCCTCCTGGTCGTGCGTCACGAAGATCGTGGTGATGGCCAAACGCTTCTGCAGCAGTCGTATTTGGTCGCGCAGTTCGGCACGCACCTTCGCGTCGAGCGCGGAGAGCGGCTCGTCGAGCAACAGGACCTGGGGTTCGATGGCGAGCGCTCGGGCGAGGGCCACTCGCTGTTGTTGCCCTCCCGACATCTGGTGAGGATACTTCTTCGTCTGATCACTCAGCCCCACCATCTCTAGGAGTTCGGCGGCCTTCTTCAGGCGCTGTGCGGATCGTTGGTGGCGCATACGAAGCCCGAAGGCCACGTTATTCAATGCGTTCAAATTGGGGAACAACGAATAACTCTGAAAGACCATCCCCATATCGCGCTTCTGGGCGCTCACGTGTGAAATGTCGTGGCCGTTCACCATAACCCGGCCACTGTCGAGTTGTTCAAAACCCGCCAACTGTCGCAGGACCGTGGTCTTTCCACAACCCGACGGGCCGAGCAGCGCGATGAACTCACCGGGCTCTATCGTGAGCGAGAAGCCGTCGAGCGCGCGCACTGCACCGTAGACGCGCACCAGCTTGTCAAGCTCGACGCGCGAACCGGCCTCGGAACGCTGACGCGGCAATGACGGGGTCGTCAACGCCTCATTGGTCTGGGTCACAGCGCTCCCGCCTTTCTACGCGATCTCCGTGACTCGGACCGATCGATGGATACGATAA
>VFSW01008253.1_pt1 | contig 14975 bp, 13 predicted proteins | sample 5358111 | NCBI WGS metagenome assembly VFSW01 (sample SAMN11554181, study PRJNA540505) | mine drainage metagenome | isolation source: sediment from site ElyBrook_90M | place: USA: Ely Copper Mine, Vershire, VT | collected 2017 | reverse complement strand
CGCCGATGACCAGTACTTTCGCATTTGGGTTCCCAACACCGAAAACAAATTTGGTACGTGTTGCGCCCAATCGGCATTTTTGGCAATCATGGATGGCTACTTCCAATTCGGCGAGGGTTTTGGCGGAATGCCAGGGTTCGCTCTTGTGGACTGCAAGCTTTTCGGATAATAGGTCTAGTCGGACGGAGGGGTCCGATGGGACGGATTCCGTAGCGACGGCCCCAACCGCCACTGCCGGACGTGCGGCGGGCACATAAGAAATCACATCGCCAAAGCGCGAGGCCTGTTCTTTTACGAAGCGTTCGAGTTCGGCGCCTAGATCTTTTTCTGGTTTGGTCATGCGATAATGTTTTCAGTTTCGTATTTCGATAGTTCGGGATAACGCACTTCGATCTGGCGCATCACTTTTTCCCGCTCCGCGTTGAGGCCCTCTTTGAGAAATTTCATAATGTTCGTTCCCGCCGAGCCGATTTGTTCCCCATGAATATCCGTGGGCACATGACGCCTCGCAAGTTGATAATGCACGTTCGATGCCGCTAAATAGTGCTTGATAACGGCATGAAGCCCGATCGCCAGTTTCGCTTGCTCCTCGCCGGCACAATGGTTGTGAACGAATGATGGCAACGTTTCGCCCGAACGATTAATCGCTTCGATCGCGCTCGTGAGCGCGGCATAATCCTCGGGCAAAAGATAATTCGCGTGTAAATACTCGCCCGACTGAAACTCGAACGCGATCGCGTCCGCGCTCGTACGCACGTTTGGCTGAAAGTGACGCTCGGAGGACGTGCCCTCGAACGCCCGCTCGAAGGCGCGCTTCAAATCGACTCCGAGCAGGAGGTCGATGATATAGGACCATGGCTGATCGCCCGCGTTCACGCCGCGCAGCGGCGGCCCGCCCGCAACGCAGACTTCGCCAAAATATTGCGTAAGATATTTGAATTCCTCCCCACCGGGAGTGTTCAACAGCATGGAGTTCCCATGCGAAATCTTGCGAAACGCGGCTTTCGCCGTTTCAAACGTGAATGCAACGGGCGCTGCGTCAGAAAGACCAGTCGAAAGAATAGTATACGCTTTGAAGAGAGACTCCGCGGCCACCTTATATTGGAGCGTTCCCTCCTTATTGATTCTCAAAAACGCCGTCTCGTATTCCGAGGGTCGAAACTGCGCGAATCGTCGCCGGAGCTCGGGTAACTCCGGATTGTAAAATAAATAGAACGCCGACAAGAACCGATGTTCCACGCCAATCCCATTTGCGAACTCGATCATCAGTATCTCAATCTTTGCGAGCGCGCGTTCAAAAAGATCAGGCATCGGAATTCCTTCTTCGATCGCGAGCTTTCTGTGATGATAAGTCGCCGAATGGATCATTGAGACATAGGCGAACCGCTCGCGCAGATTGCCCGCAGAATCAGAGGCGATTGCATTCACAACCGGCGCAATTTCTCCTGAAAATTGCTCGATAGTGCTCGCGGAACGCTCGTTATCCAAGCTCAGATTGAGTTGGGGAAAGCGTTCGCGTATCCAGGTTTTGTAGTCGAGTGGCCAGGCGGGGTCCATGCATGATGGTAAACCACAACTCGACCATTAAAGTCGCTATGGTGTCGAGCGCTCCGCCAACGGAAGGCGTGGAAGAGCCGTAAGCGAAAGATCGTTCACAATGCCACGTTTGAGTTTTAGCGCGCCAAGCATTGCAATCATCGCGGCGTTATCGGTAGAAAAGAGCGGGCGCGGAACAAAGAAGCGCATTCTGCGCCGTGCGCACTCCGCGCGGAATCGCTCGCGCAGTTCGCTATTCGCGCTCACCCCGCCCGCGCAGACAATTTCGGTGGTCTCGTGCTCCTCTGCGGCGCGCATGGTTTTGGTCACGAGTACCTCGACTACTGCGCGCTGAAAGGAGGCGGCTATATCGGCCAATTCAAATCTTTCGGCAGCATGTTTCTTGAGCCAGTGAAGCACGGATGTTTTTATTCCACTAAAACTAAAATCGTAGTTCGCCTCATTCATCATCGCGCGTGGGAATTTAACATATTCAGAATTTCCTTCGCGCGCGAGCCGGTCTATCTCAGGACCCGCCGGATAATTAAGCCCAAGCATCTTCCCAACTTTATCGAAGGCTTCCCCGGCGGCATCGTCCAACGTCTCGCCCAAAACTTGGTATTTCCCAACGTCTTTTACAAGGAGCAAAAGCGTGTGCCCGCCCGATACGACTAATGCGACAAAGGGAAGTTGCGGTTTTTCTTTTTCTAATAGCGCGCTAAAAATATGTGCTTCAATATGATGAATACCAATCAGCGGAATGTCAAGTCCAAGCGACAGTCCCTTTGCAAAGTTAAGTCCGATGAGTAAAGATCCCATTAGTCCTGGCGCAAACGTGACGGCCACTCCGTCCACTACGTCCAATTCCATACCCGCCCGATTTAACGCTTCTCTCATAATGGGTAGCACGGCACGCACATGCGCCCTTGAAGCAAGTTCTGGGACGACCCCCCCAAACTTCTCGTGAAAAAACTGAGAAGAAACCACGACCGAGGCAAGCTCCCCATTGCAAAGGATAGCGGCGCTCGTTTCATCACAAGAGGTTTCGATGCCCAGGATGGTTCCGCTGCGCGACAGATCGAAACTCATTCTATCACCTCCACGCTGGCATCATTATCCGCTTCTTGCAAAGCTCCGTCATGCATAGATTCCGTTAATGCCTTATCCTTGAAATAATTTACAATGACTTTCATCGCTTTGAGCCCCACCAGCGATACTAACTCGGGTTCGCTGGCAGTTTTAACGCTTTCGACCGAGCCGAATCGTTCGAGCAATTTAATGGCCGTCTTTTTTCCGACGCCCGGGATTTCCGTTAGCTCGGTCTGGATCGTCCGTTTCTCGCGGAGTTGGCGATGAAACGTTATGGCGAAACGGTGCGCCTCATCGCGGATGTGCTGGAGCAGTCGCAAGCTACTCGATGCGCGCGGCAGAATGAGCGGATCCATCGAGGAAATGGTAAAAATTTCTTCGAGACGCTTCGCAAGGCCGAACATGGGAATCCCAGCTAGATCGAGCTCCGACATCACTTCATACGCGCTTGAAAGCTGGCCTTTGCCGCCGTCAATGATGATGAGATCAGGAAGGTCGGTCTTTTCATTTAGCGCGCGCGTGTAGCGGCGGCGCACGACTTCCCGCATGGCGGCGAAATCATCGTTACCCTCGACGGAGCGAATCTTATACTTTCTATATTCGGATTTTTTCGGCTTGCCATTTTCGAAGACGACCATCGAGCTTACATATTCGCTCCCCTGCAAATGCGAATTGTCGAAGCATTCGATTCGACGGGGCGGACGCTTCAATTGCAGGTCCCGCTCGATCGCTTTCAGCACATGCGGAATGTGATCCGTCTCCTTCATTTTCTGCAGTTTGATCTCGCCGAGCAGAAAGCGTGCATTCGATCGGACCATCTCCATCAGCTTTGCCTTCTCGCCAATTTTCGGATGGACAATTTTTGGGGGCTTCATCGCGCCGGCCTCTTCATCTGCCGATAGTTCCCTCGCGCGGCGTCCAAGCCATGCCATCAGCGTGTCCTCGTCCTCCAATTCGAGCGGCAAAAGAATTTCCTCGGGTATGTATTCGCTCCCGGAATAAAATTGCTCGATAAGTGCTGAAAGAATTTCCGTGTCCGGCTTACCTTCGATATTGGTGAAGAAGAAATGCTGCTTGCCGATCAGCTTTCCGTCCCGGACTTTGAAGACGATGCCGCAGGCATCGTCATCTTCATGCGCCAGCGCGAACATATCGCGGTCGATCTCCTCTTCACTCACCACTTTCTGCTTGCTCGCATAATCGGAGAGAATTTGCAGCTGATCTCGCACGCGCGCGGCTTCTTCAAAACGAAGGTCATCCGAAAGCCGTGTAATATCAGCCCGAAGCGCCTGCTCCACTTCCCGCGTTCGGCCCGAAAGCAGCTTGCGCACCTTCTCGATCATCGCGCGATAATGCTCCTGCGTCACTAGTCCTTCGCAAGGGCCTTCACATTTTTTTATATGATATTCGAGACAAACTTTTACTTTGCCGCGAAGAATAATTTGGTCGTCGAGATAATAATCGCAGGTGCGGATCGGGAAAATATCGCGCAGCGTCTTCAGCAAATAACGCAGGTAACCCGCTTCGGTATAGGGGCCATAATATTTCGAGCCGTCGCGAATTTTACGACGCGTGGCGAACACGCGGGGATACGGCTCATTCGTCACCACGACGTAGGGATACGTTTTATCATCCCGCAGATTTACATTATAGCGCGGCTTGAGTTTTTTTATTAGCGTGTTCTCGAGAATCAGTGCTTCGACATCGCTATCGGTGAGGATAACTTCGACATCAGCGATCTTCGAGACGAGCGCTCGGAACTTTCCATCGCCTACCCCACGGCGGTAATTCAGAAAATAGGAGCGGACGCGATTTCGCAAAACTTTTGCCTTGCCAACGTAGATCACCCGGCCCGCGCCGTTCTTGAACTGATACACACCGGGATCCTTCGGTAACGAATCGAGCTTCTCTTCGAGCGTCAAATCATCGACGGTAACGGCGATGCGAAAATGTGCGCCGGCCGTCGCAATATCGATCGCATCCTCTACCTGTTCGAGTTCATCGTCGTGAAACGGAATAAAATCAAACTCGTCGGGATTCGAGGGCGAATGGAGTTCGTCCATCGGGACGGACTGTTCGAACGCCATTATTCCCCCTCCTTCTTTATGTGGGGAGTCTCTGTTTGACACAATTCGATCAGCACCCCATTCGTCGATTTTGGATGTAGAAAGGCGATCAACATTCCGTGCGAGCCAACGCGCGGCGTTTCATCGATCATTTGAAATCCCTCGTCTTTCAACCGCACAATCTCCTTCGCAACATCTTCGACTTCCAAGGCGAGATGATGAATACCTTCGCCGCGCTTTTCGAGAAATTTGGAAATCGGCGAATCCGGAGTAGTCGGGGCAGTAAGCTCGATCAACGTGCCTTCCACATCGAACGACGTGATGCGGACTTTCTGGTCCGCGACTTCCTCATGATGGACGCGCGAATCCCCAAGGAGCTTCGCAAAAAGCTTCTCCGCTTGATCGAGATTGCGCACGGCGATGCCGAGATGGGAAATCTTCATCATAGGGATAACAGCAAGAAGGAAGAAAATGTCTGAACCATGATGTGGGGGAATTTAGGGACCTAATGAGATGATTCTCCAGCCTCATCGAGGTTTGGATAGTATTTTTGTAGCGACCGTGCCATCTAAACGCAAAATCTCTATTTTTCCGCTGCTGGCCGTGAGCTTTATCAGCTCGCTCGGCTACGGAATCGTGTTGCCTTCGCTCGTCTATGTGGTGCAACGATTTCATGGCAGCAATTTTCTTTATGGCGCGCTCGGCGCGAGCTATTCGGCATTTCAATTCATAGGATCGCCAATTCTCGGAAAGCTTTCGGACCGATTCGGGCGCAAGCGCATTCTCTTCCTCTGCATGCTCGGCTCGGCCGCCGGATGGGCGCTTTTTATAATTGCATTCCAGCTTCCGGTGACCAGGGTGGGTGTATTTACCACTTCGTTAACGGGAGCTGTTTCGCTTACTCTGCCGATGCTCTGCATTTTTATTGCGCGTAGCGTCGATGGGCTTACCGCCGGTGATGCTTCGGTCGCGAACGCCTACATTGCGGACATAACGACCCAGCAAGAACGAAAAGCCGAATTCGGTAAGATGGGAATTGCCGGAAGTTTCGGATTTATCCTCGGTCCGGCACTCGCCGGCCTGCTCGCTCAGACTTCGTTCGGGCTCACTCTTCCGATCGCTACGGCTCTTGGGACCTCCCTCTTCGCCCTCCTCCTCATTATCCTTTTTTTACCGGAATCGCATCCACGCCCAATAACAGAAAACATCGAATCGGAGAGCATTCGAAAGAGCTTAGGACACGGGCCGAGGGTCTCTTTCAAGCCGGAGAAACCATCGAAGATGACTTTTCGCAACGCGCTTACCTTGGACTATATTCCGCTGCTCCTTGCAATTTATTTTGTGTTCTACCTGGCCTTTAGTTTATTCGTAGCTTCGATCCCGCTTTATGCGACGGAATCGCTCCATTGGTCGGTCGCCGAAACTGGAATTTTCTTTTCGGTCCTCTCGGTCGTACTGGTAATCACCGAAGGACCCCTGCTCACATGGTTCAATAAACGCGCGAGCGCGGAAACGCTTACGATCTGGGGGACCTTCGTCGTCGCGCTGTGCTATTTTGTGTTGCTAATACCAAGTCCTATCCTTGCCTATGCTGCTGCGGCAGTCTATGCTATTGGTAACGGACTTATGTGGCCCTCGTTCCTTTCGATCCTCTCCGACCGGGCGGGGGAGCAACACCAGGGCTACATTCAAGGGCTTGGCAACAGCGCCGGTTCGCTCGCCTCCATCGCCGGCTTGCTCATGGGTGGGATTCTCTTCACCGCGATGAAGGGAAGTATTTTTATCATCCCGGCGATATTGGTACTCATCGTATTCGCAATGTCATTCTGGTTGAAGAAAAAACCACGAGACGCGGATAATGCGAAATTCCTGGATTGAATTTCGCAGGTTCAGGCCTCGTAATCCCGGTTCAGGAACCTGGCCGGTAGAGCGTAACATTCACCTTTTCGAGCGTAACCATTCCGCCGCCCAACATCTCTTCCAAATCGGGCATGACCTTTTGAATGTGCGATTCGCGATCGACGGCTTCGATCACGATCGGCAGATCGCTCGAAAGATATTCGGAAAGAATATTGCGCGCTTTTGCGCTCGCACCAAAACCGGCGATGGCGCGGGTGACAGTGCATCCAGCAAGCCCGCGCTCTCGAAAATCATTCAGCAATGCTTCCCAGAGCGGCTTGCCTTTGAACTTCCCATGCTCCGCTTTATCGGACTCTCCGATAAAGATGCGAAGGAGCATCCAAGGATCATTCGGATCAATCTCAGTGAAGTGTTCCATAAATTACAATGCAAATTCCGCCAGCGCGAATCCCGCGAGACAGGCGAGCGGCGCGAGCACCACAGTCGATCCAAGATATAGCATTCCGAGGCCGTATTGCCGCTCGGTAAAGAGGCTCACTACCTCGTAGGAGAACGTACTCATCGTTGTGTAGCCTCCGCAAAATCCGGTTACGAGCATAAGCCGAACGTTTGGCGAAGAGGCAACGCCAGTAAGATAGCGAATGAAAAATCCGATGGCGAGCGAGCCAGTCACATTGATAAGGAGGGTCGCCCAAGGAAATGGCGTCGTGTTCCATTCGGAGATCCAAACACCGAATTGATACCGGGCGATGACGCCGATAACTCCGCCAATAGCGAGAAGCAGATACTTCATTCCGTAGGACCGAAAACGCACGAACTAGCGCTATAATGCCAGCATAGACGACGAGATGATCAGAATTGATACGCCAAGCCGATCCCATTCGGCGTCGGCACGATGAGGAAACTCGTCGGCTTTGGGTCGTTCGTCTTCATGTCGTAGTGGTCCGTTTCCTGGGAAACCCAATATCCCGCTGCCGTTCCGATGACTGCGCCCAGGAAGGTATCGCTGAACCAATGCACATCCGAATAGAGTCGGCCAAAGATTGTCGCGGCATCGAAGGTATAAAAGGTTATGTATGCCCAGGTCTGGTTGATATCGGCTGCGAGTGTTTCGCTGAGGGCTGAGGCAACGGTCACATGTCCGGACGGCATGGAATTCCAAATGTTTTGTATGCTAAAGCCATGATAGACGAAATCTCCCTGATTGAGGAACGGCCGGCCTCGGCCAAGTAAAACCTTCAAAACGGTCGTGGTCAGCCCTGCATACGCGAACGACTGAACCACTTGCCTGCCCATAACTCGGAGATTATTATTATCCGTTGAGATTCCGACGGTGTAAAGAGTAAGCGCGGTAAGGCCCGTCGCATAACCATTTCCATAAAAGTCATTTCCGAATTTCGAAAGGTTATCGCCAAAGGCACCATGATTATGCTGGAAAAAACTACGGGCGAGCGGATCATCAACGGCTTCGAGCATAGCTGTAAATCCAAGGCCCGTTGCCACGACTGCCCACTCGCGCAAATTCCAACGCAGCGGCCGCTCGACATACTGAACGCCATCGTAGGCACCTTCCTTGATGTCATGCCAGATAATATGCCCGGCGGATGATTTCCTCAGCACAGCCAGCGTCGCGGAATCGGCTTTAATCGAGGTCGTATCCGAGGTGGCTTTATGGAAAAATTGCGCGAACGCATCGCCCACAACGCCTACCTGCGAAGCGATCAAGACGACGATGAAAAAAAGAATGTATCGAATCATGAGCATTTTAATACCACAAGGCCCGGGCCAATACCGTTCCTGTCAGAAAGATTTTTTTGCGTCGTTGGCGAAGGAATTTTCGACGACCGAGGGGAGCCGAATGCGGTCCCGAGGAACCCGGGGAAGCATTCCCTGGAATCTGTACAGAGCGACACGAATTGCCTCGTCAGAATAGCTCAGCCGTTAGTTCGTCTCGCCTTCTTGTTTTTCGTGCTGCTGGTGTTTTACTTTAGCGTGGTGAATGGCCTTCCCTGGCGCGCGAACGGCGGTGGTAACGCCACGCTTCGTTCCTCTCCATGCCTTCCTCGTTACGCGACCCGTAGCGCGTGCGCCATTGCTAACGTCGCGTTTTGCGCCATGCCACACTTTCGTCGTTGCATGGGCGGTTGCGTTTGCCGCGGTCTTGACGTCCCGTTTTGTGCCATGCCACACCTTCTTCGTCGCATGGGCCGTTGCCTTTGCCGCGGTGCTGACGTCACGTTTCGTCCCATTCCATGCCTTCTTGACGACATGTGTGCGGTGCGCGCGTTCGACCTTATCGGCCTTGGCGTCACCAGAGGTTTGGCTTATGCTGCGAATGGGCATCAGCGTGAGCAGAAGAACAACGCCGATGAGATACCGTAATTTTTTTGACATTGTGTCTTTTTTGGTTAAAGCTGAGATTCCTTTATGATTGCGATTCACGGATTCAATTATAGTGCCCGACGGCCGGGCTTCCCTGAATACTGCGGCTGCCGAATTCAGAAGGGGTTGGTAGCTGTGGGCTTCCATTAATTATAATGCCCTCCACGTTTTGCGTCTTCGAAATAAAGCATCAAAAATATTTTTTGCTCTGTATTTAGCGAGTGAATCGTGCCAAAATTCGGCGAGTCGCGAACGCTCGAATAGATCGACTCTTCCAGGCCAACGCTGAGATTGTCCAGGATTCCGACGGTAATTCTCGGCTTCACAATTGCGACGAAATTGTTGCCAGGCTCGCCGACAAACGTGTGGAACCAATAATAGTTGGCGACCAACTTAAAGCTCGCGGCGTTTCCAAAACTTAGCGTGGATTCCAGTTTCGCCTCGGCGCCGCCTCCGAAATTGAAATCGCCAATTTGGGTGGTATCGGGACCGGCGGCTTTACTGTTACCGCCGAAGGGTACAAGGTCAAGGTGTAACACGGTGAACCATGAAGCATTTGACAAAACTGGCAAGCGCGCGACAACGCCGGGGCCGAAGCCCAACGTTGTTAATTCGTAGGTCGGGTTGTCCCAAAAATCGTAATTCTGGAACCCGCCGGTAAGAAAAGCGAAATTCCCTGCATTAGTGTTTCCGCCCATGAGAAGTCCATAGCCGGTAACATCATTGATAATCTTTCGGCCCTCGCCGATATTCACTTCCGCGAGCAATTTGAAAAAATCGTACGGCTTGCGATCAATGTGCTCAAACGGATTGCCGTAGTCGAACTGGACATTCAGCAACTCGCTGACCTTGCCACCCAAAAACTTATTATCCGGGTTGTTGAGGATATGGGCTCCGCCAAAGAGTGTGACATTCAGCGGTTCTTTTTTATACACCTCCTGGTCGGTGACGTGCGAGAGCTTCCCATCGAAGAGCCGCGTGATAAACCGTCCGGGGCTGATGATACCCGCAAGCGCTTCCCGCCACACGCGTTCGGAGCCGGAGGTCTGGTCATCCAGAATATTCGAACTCAGCCGGTACATAATCTCCCCGCCGAACATACCACCCAGGGTGGTGTAAATAAGACTATTCCGTTCCGGCGCTCCGTTCTCACCAAATATTTTCCACAAATAGCTCCCACCGAACGTATAGAGAGAAGATTCCCAAAAGTCATACCCCGAGGCTCGCGCGGCATCGAAATAGTTGGCACCCGTATAGGGATGCAGAAACATATCGTTACCGAACCGGGTGTTATCCCAGATCCAGCCATTTCCCCAGGGCGCGCCAGCTCGGAGATTTTGGCCCCACGAGCGGAAGCCTACTCGCGCCCAATCGAAATTCAGCAGGTAGTGATCGGCAAGATTCAATAGAGCTTCCTGACCTACGATATTAAGAGCCGGCACATACCACGGAGCCTTTTTATTATACAGCGGATCGTCCACCCGCAAATTGCCATACATATCGAATCTCACGGTATCCAGCGACTGGACCTTCTTGCCCGTATCCTCCGGGCTCGAATTCGGGGAAAGAAACGATGACACCGCGCATTCCGAGATTGCCACGTGATCAGGCCGAGAGGCCGCATCTAATTGGCCATGAATACATAGAATGGCCAAAATTGCGGTGATAGTAGCGAAATATTTCTTTGTAAAGTTAAATTTTTTCATTTATGCGAAAGTGCACAAGAATCATGCTACTCACCGTTACACAACTTTGGGAATAAATTACATCATTCACACATTTTAGGCCGCCCCCCATTTCGCGCTGCTTCTTTCTCGCGCGGCGGCTGGGAAGCGCCGCACCTCTAAAAATGAAGATTCGCCGATCGCACTCCTTTTTCGAACCTTTCATCATGCAGAAAGTGCAACACGGCGAAAATGCGCGTCCTATTTGGATGCCATCACCGGCGGCGTCCATGCGAGCGTCAGTCCGGTTCCCATAGTGGGAGAGGAATAGGCTCCCATCGAAAGACCATTGCCGCCAATGCGGTGCAATTGGGGAATGACGACGCCGCAAATCGCTCCAACGGCAAAGCCCACCGCAATATCGGATGGGAAATGATCGAGCGTCATAAACCGAATAACGCCCATGGCGAGCGGTGGAACGGATGCCAGGCCATAGACAATGTACCGATTCGCGTCTGGATGGTAATCGGAATATACCTTCGCTAAAAAAAACGAGGATGCCGCAACAGAAGCGACATGGCCGCTATAAAATCCGTTCTTATCGAATCCGTCATTCTGATTGATGCCGTTGGCCTTCGCATCCGAGGCTGGATAATAGGCTAAGGGACGATAGCGGGTTATAAACCTCGGGCCCAACGGCGAAAGCGAATAAATCGCCAGTGTAACCATATTGACTTCCAAGCCGATCGTCAGCACTGGTAACCAATCCGGTCGAACATCAGGATCGAGAAGAATTGCCAAGGGCATTACTGCGCCGATGATTTGACCGGCGCTTGCATATTTATCCCACTGCGGCACGAGCGCCATGTTTTGGTGTAGCGAGATTCGGTCGAAGCTGGGTACATTGTTCGGATTGAGCGCGGCAAGCTCCGCGTCCGTGATATTCGACTTTGGTTTCGCGATAAACCAGAAGCCGCCCACGCCGCCAGCAACAATGATGGGCACGCTTATCCAATAATTTACGTGATAAACCGGCCCACGAGCAGGAGGTGCTGCGGAATTCCCGCTTCCGGATGTCGAATCCGGTGTGCCGGTTTGCGCTTGCGCTTCCGTCGAGAACAGAAGCCCAAAACAGAGGCCGCAGATTATCCAGTATTTTCTCATTACTGGACAGTTATCTTAATTTAATGCCAACTCGGAGCCCAATCGCTAAACGATCTGCAAAAAAAAGACGCGGGTAAACTCACTTCGCCATTTTTCGTGGATGTAAGGGCATAAACAGTATAATTGCTGCCCCGGCAATCGAAAGGACCGCGCTATACCCGAATGCCACCGAAATCCCGACCGTTGACCACAAAATGCCGACGACGACGCTCGAAATGAAATCTCCAATGCCATTGACCGAGGCCATGACGCCGAAGGCCATGCCGTGCTGCTCCTTCGTCACAAGTTCCGCCGCGAGGGAATCTTCAAGCGTCTCTTCCAGGCCCACGTTAGTGCCGCCCAGAATAAAGACGAGCGCGAGCGTCCAAACGCTGATGGGCAGCGCAATGATCGCTATCGCCATCAGCGCGGCAAGTGTGTAGCCGAGGGCAAGCAACAGGTTCTTTGGAACGCGATCCGCCAGCCAACCGCCCGCAAACGCGAATGAGGCATAGAAGACATTGTGCAAGAGATACAGCCCGACGGCAATGCTCGCCGCGGCAGCCGCTCCCATCGTTGGCATGAGCCGTTGTGTGGCAAGCAAAATTAGCATACTGTGTGCGAACGCGCCAGAACCAAATATTCCGACGCCGACGAGCATTCGCTTATAGAGCCTGGGAAGTTGTCGAACGCGCTCCTTAAATGAGACATGCGCGATCGGCTCGCGCTTCGTCTCCTTCACGGCAAAGGCAATCAGGCCGGCCGCGATGAGGCCGGGAATGATGGTCAGAAAGAAGAGCTTCGGATAACTATGATGAAGCAGCGGCAGCAGCACGAAGGCCGACGCCGGGCCGACGATGGCTCCCAACGTATCCATCATTCGCTCGAAGCCAAAGGCGCGGCCATAGGTCTCCGACGTAACCGCGGAAGCCAGTAGCGCCTTGCGAACGGGTTGGCGCAACCCACGCCCGAACCATCCTAAAGAGCGGGCAATCAGAACGTGCCATGCTTGCGTCGCCAGCCCGAATGCCGCCGTCGCAACTGCCGTCAGCACATAGCCGAATACCGCGATGGGCTTGCGTCGGCGAAGTTTATCGGTGTAATAGCCGGAACCCAACTTGGTAAAACTCGAAAGCCCATCGGAGACGCCTTCGATGATGCCGAGCCACGCGGCGGCTACGCCCATCGTCGCGAGGAACGCAGGCAGCACGGCCGTCGCAATTTCATGCGACCAATCGGAAAAAAGTGAAGTCAGCCCGATCGCAAGTACGGTGCGATTGAGCCAGCGGGTCTTGGATTTTGCACTCATGCCATTCAGGAGGTCATCGCGAGGAGTATTCGGCGACCGAAGGGAAATTCATTCTCCTCGCAACGACGTTATAAAACTAATTTAATCAGAAAGTCCTTTAACATTCATGCAGATAAAAGAACTCGGCCATATCGTGCTGTATGTAAAAAATGTGGAACGCTCGATAGCGTTTTACCGCGATGTTCTCGGCTTCCGAATGGTAGCGCAAGAACCCCGGATCGCGCTCTTTTCTTCCGGCCGGACCCACCACGAACTCCTCATCATCGAAACAGGACAAGACCCCGCGCCGCGGAAAAGTTACAACGGCCTCTATCATATCGGTTTCAAAATAGGCGACACCGTAGAAGAACTTCAGACAGCACAGGCCGAACTGGTGAAAGCGGGCGTGACCATCCTCGGACTTACCGACCATCACGTCACCAAAAGCATTTACATCCTCGATCCCGATGGCAACGAACTGGAACTATATGTCGATCAATCGGACGATTGGAAAACCGACCCTCTGTCGATTCTCGCGCGGCCGGAACCACTAGTATTGTAACATTCCGGCACGCCTCCCGAGACAAAACAACCTCAGGGAAGGATAATCCGGCTCGGACAGCGCCGCCGATAATCCCGGAGCGAAGCATCGAGCCACGTGGTATCGCTTGAATGGATCGCATAGAACCCAATGGTATCGCGTGCGCAAACGTAATCGCTGTCGATAATAAGTTCGCCGCGCCGAAGCCATTCGCGGCCGGGTTGAAAGTGCAGAACCGGATAGAGTACGGCTAATCCTGCCCCGCGGTTCTGGATGATTCGAAGAATACGCTCGGGCGCGTCCTGCTTGGAAAGTTGGGCGCGCGCCACACTGTTTGTTCCAAGCCCGACGACATCGATAACCGGAGATTCCGAATAAAATCCCACCGCGCCAATATCGGCAAGAACGACCGGCTTTCGGCATGCGTACATCGAAACAAAGCGCGCCACCTGAACTTGCTGGTCGGTAATGTTTTTGCAGGCAATAGGAGTCTTGTCAAAATAAAAAAGAAATTTCGGCAGGAGCAGTGCGCCCAGCGCCAACACGACCAACCCCTGCCCCAAAACGACTGCGCGGAAAGGCCAATGTGACCGAAGGAGTCGCGATAACAACGCAAACGCGACACCCAGCGAGAGCACGCCAGAGACATAGAGATACGACAAATAGCGCTCAAATTGCTGCTCGGATGCCGAAATCCGAAGTTGGACGGCGAGTGTCACGCCGACTGCGAGGAACAAGATCGCCTCCCGGGAAGGGCGCAGGCCTGGGTACCTCCGAAACAGGCGCCCGATCATGAGCAGAAGTAGGGTGATGATAACGAGCAAAAGTGGGATCATCCACCAGGAATGCGTGAGCGCCGCAAGCGCCGATGCAATAAGCCCCGCCTTGAGCAGGACCGTATTGGGAACGATGTCACCGCCATAGATAACCGAAAGCGCCGCATAGATCGATGCTGGCAGTAACGTGGCAATAGCGATCAGCATCGGACTGCGAACCTCGCCGCGCGCCCACAGTCCCACGGACACAAGCAGTGCGAGGAGGATACATTCATACCGCACCGCGCCGAGAAGAAATGCACTCATCGCAAGCATCCATCCGTCCTGTGGCCGCGGTTTCCAAAATACAAGGTAGAAAAACCACACGACGAGGAGGCATTGCAGGGAAACTTCCATCCCAATGAGCGGCTGCGACGCAAGCGGAAATGCGAGAAAGTGCAGCAGCAACAGCCCCAAACGGGGTAACGGCCGTAAATCAAGTTTCCGGAAGAAGAGGTCCGCCACATAGAGCAGCCCAACTGCGAAAAGGATATTTAGCAGGAATGGGGTCGCCTCGTGAATGCCCGTGGCACAGTAGAGAACGCCCAGCAGCGAAGTCCAGAGCAAGGAGGACGATGCGCCGCTCCATCC
>VFSW01008252.1_pt1 | contig 14976 bp, 3 predicted proteins | sample 5358111 | NCBI WGS metagenome assembly VFSW01 (sample SAMN11554181, study PRJNA540505) | mine drainage metagenome | isolation source: sediment from site ElyBrook_90M | place: USA: Ely Copper Mine, Vershire, VT | collected 2017 | reverse complement strand
CCCCCCGCCCGCGGGGGGGGGGGGGCAGCGGTCCATCGGGGTCGACGGCTTGGCGCATGGATATGGCAACCGGCCCGAACTTACCGGCGCGAAATTTGTGGCAAGCCCGTTTGCGCCGGACGAACGGCTTTATCGCACGGGCGATCTGGCGCGCTGGCTTGCGGATGGCAACATTGAGTTTATCGGGCGCAGAGATGAGCAGCTAAAAATTCGGGGTTTTCGCGTCGAACCCGGCGAGGTCGAGGCCGCGCTGACAAATCATGGCGCTGTGCGGGAGGCAATTGTCGTGGCGCGCGCCGACCACTCTGGAACCAAACAGTTGGTCGGCTACGTCGTCCTCCGTCCGGCCGCCACCGCGACGCACATTCAATTGCGCGACTTTCTGGCGGCGCAGCTTCCCTCCTACATGGTCCCCTCCCATATCGTGGCGTTGGAGAAATTGCCGTTGACCCGCAATGGAAAGGTGGACCGCCTCGCGTTGCCCGCTCCGGAGGATTTACACACCGGCGAAAATCCGGCGACAGAGGCTCCGCGGAACGCGGCCGAAGAGGGGCTGGCCCAAATCTGGCGCGAAATCCTCCAGCGCAACCAGGTGGGCATTCACGATAATTTCTTCCATCTGGGCGGCCATTCATTGCTGGCGACACAGATCGTTTCGCGCGTGGCCAGGGCGTTCCAGGTCGAGTTGCCGGTGCGGGTGGTCTTTGAGGCCCCGACCATCGCGTCAATGGCGCGCGCGGTGGAGGCGGCCGAGCGCCAGCCAGTGGCGCGAACGCGGGTTGCTCCGCGCCTGGACGAGACATCCCGCGCCCAACGCATCCTCGACCGATTGGACGACCTATCCGACAACGAAGTGGAAGAACTCTTGTTGGAATTTGAGGAGAAGGAAGCCAAATGATGAAAGCGTCGGTTGAAGCTGTTCCCCCTGCCTCTTCCAAAGACAAACGCGCGCGGCTGGCGGAACGTTTGCGGCGGGCTTCAGGACGTGATTCCCACAGTCCTTTGTCATTTGCCCAGCAACGTCTCTGGTTTCTCGACCAACTGGTGCCCAACAGCCCGCTTTACAACGTCCCTTTGGTCGCGCGGCTTACTGGAACGGTAAACGTGCCCGCGCTGGAAAAGGCGTTGCAAGGCATCGTCGCCCGCCATGCCGCGTTGCGCACGCGTTTTGAATGTCCCGGCGAGACGCCCGTCCAGGTGGTTTCCCATCAAATGGAATTTAAATTGCGCGTCGTCGAGGCGGCCAGTGCGATCGAAGCCGAATGCTGGACCCGGCAGGAAATCATGCGTCCCTTTGACCTAACCGCGGGAGAGGCGCTGCTGAGAGGAGCACTCGTTTGCGTTAACGCCACGGACCATCTGCTGGTGCTAAACTTGCACCACATCGTGGCCGACGAATGGTCGTTGAAAATCCTTTTCCGTGAATTGGAGGAGTTTTACAAGGCGCAAATCGAGGGGCGCGCGGCGGCGCTTCCGGAACTGCCGATTCAATACCCGGAGTATGCCGCCTGGCAGCGGGAATGGCTAACGGGCGAGTCCCTCAAGGAGCAACTTGGTTATTGGAAAGGCCAGCTTGACGGAAGACCTCCTGTCACGGAATTGATGACAGACCATCCGCGCGGGCGCGCGCCCACGTTCGAGGGCCGCAGCGCGCTCCGGCGCATGGATCCGGTGTTGGGCGGACGCCTGAAGCAATTGGCCGGTGAGAAGGAAGTGACACTTTTCATGGTTTTGCTCGCCGCTTTCCAGGCTCTCGTGCATCGTTACACTGGTCTGGAGGATCTCATCATCGGAACGCCCGTGGCAGGCCGCAATCGCATTGAGACCGAGGGGCTGATCGGGTTCTTCGTCAACACATTGCTGTTGAGGTCAAGCATGGCCGGCGATCCGACATTCGAGGAACTGCTTCGCCGCGTTCGCGGGGTCGCCCTTGGCGCATACGCCCATCAGGATTTGCCCTTCGAAAAATTGGTCGAGGCACTGCGTCCGGAGCGGGCGTTGGCTCATTTGGCGTTCACGAACATCATGTTTGCCCTGCATGGGCGGACCATTGGAAACTTGACGTTGCCGGGATTGAAGGCGGACTGGCTCGACATTGACACGGGCACGTCCAAATTTGACATGACGTTCGTTGTCCAGGATTTGGAAAAGGGGTTGACGGCGCGTATCGAGTATAATTCAGATCTTTTTTCGGCCGCGACGATGGAGCGCCTGCTGGGGCATTTTGAGAATCTCCTGCAAGGGATTGCCGCGAATCCGGCGCAACGTCTCTCCGAGCTTCCGTTGTTGAGCCAGGCGGAACGGCGCCGGTTGCTCGTGGAATGGAACGCCACCACCACCGACTATCCGCGGCATCAGTGCATCCATGAATTGTTCGAGGCACAGGTCCGGGCGCATCCGGAATCTGTGGCGCTGGTTTTTGGCGGGGAGTCCATGACCTATGGCGAACTCAATGCGCGGGCCAATCAGCTGGCGCGCCGCCTTCTTGCTCACAACCTCCAGCCCGGGGCGCCGGTGGCGATCTGCGTGGAGCCTTCGGTGTGGATGGTGGTCGGATTGGTGGCGATTCTGAAGGCCGCAGGCGCATATCTGCCGATGGATCCGCGTTATCCCAAGGAGCGCCTGTCGTTCATGCTGCTCGATGCCGGCGCCTCTATATTATTGACTCAACAGAGTCTTTTGCCGCGTTTGCCGCGGGGCCGCGCCAAAACGATTTGCCTGGACGCCGCGGACCCATCGACTCAAAGCCAGAGCATTGAGTCCCCCGCCAACCGCGCCACACCCGATGATGCCGCTTATATCATTTACACTTCCGGTTCCACTGGCCGGCCCAAAGGCGTTGCGGTGCCGCATCGGGCCGTAAACCGCCTGGTGCTCAACACCAATTTTATCCAATTGGACGCGACAGACCGGATTGCGCAAGTGTCGAACATATCCTTTGACGCGGCCACCTTCGAGGTGTGGGGCGCCTTGTTGAATGGCGGGCAGTTGAGAGGAATCAAATCCGATGTCGCTCTGTCGCCCGGCGATTTTGCGCGCGAACTTCGGGAACAGGGAATAACGGCGATGTTTCTCACCTCGGCCCTGTTCAGCCAATTGGCGGCCGAAGCCCCCGGCGCTTTCTCGACCCTTCGGACGCTTATCGCCGGCGGAGAAGCGCTCGATCCAAAATGGGTGCGGGCCGTCCTTAAGGATCGTCCGCCATTGCGTTTGGTCAATGGATACGGTCCGACCGAGAATACGACATTCACCTGTTGCGCGCTTTTGCGCGACGTTCCCGAGGACGCGCCCAGTGTGCCGATCGGACGTCCAATTTCAAACACACAGGTTTATATTTTGGACACGCACCGCCAGCCTGTTCCAGTTGGCGCGCCCGGAGAGTTATATGCGGGCGGAGAGGGGTTGGCGCGCGGGTATTGGAACCGGCCGGAATTGACGGCGGAGAAATTCGTCACCCACCAGTTTGACCCGGGCGCTCCGCGCCAGGTTTTGTATCGAACAGGCGATCTGGCCCGGTATCTGCCGGACGGAAACATTGAATTTCTGGGCCGCCTCGACAACCAGATAAAAATCCGCGGTTTTCGAGTCGAATTAGGCGAGATCGAGGCGGTTCTCGGGCGGGCCGGCGGCGTGCGTGAATGCGCGATTAAAGTCTGCGGCTCCGGCGCCGGGCAGACCCGGTTGGCGGCCTATTTTGTCTCGGAGGGCAAGCGCCCTCCAAAATCCAGCCAGTTGCGAAGCTTCCTGGGCGGCCAATTGCCCGAATACATGGTCCCATCGGCGTTCGTGCATGTGCAAGCCCTGCCGTTGACTCCCAATGGAAAAGTTGACCGCCGCGCGCTGCCCGAACCCGATCATGGGCGCGAAGCGCTGGAAAAAAAGTATGCCTCGCCCAGGGACGCTCTTGAATTGGAACTGAGCAAAATCTGGGAAGACCTCCTGGGCATCGAACCAATTGGAATCGAAGACCACTTCTTCGAGATGGGCGGCCATTCGCTCCTTGCTGTGCGGATGGCGGCGCGGATTGAGAAGGCATTTGGCAGAAAACTTTCCCTCGCGGTGATTTTTATGGCCCCAACAATCGAGAAATTGGCCGTGGTGCTCCGCGACCAAATGCGCGAAAGCAGCGTCACTGCCGGAACATCCGTGGTGGAGCTTCAACCAAAGGGAGACCGGCGGCCGCTGTTCCTCGTGCATGGAGCGGGAGGGGGCATGTTTTGGGGCTATGTCAATCTTGCGCGGCGACTAGGAGCCGATCAACCGGTCTTCGGTTTAAGTTCGCGCGGCTTGGATGGACGCGCCGAGTTTGAAACCATTGAGGAAATGGCCGCGCAATACGTGAACGATCTGCGGCTCGTCCAACCACGCGGGCCTTACTATCTGGGCGGCTATTGTTTCGGCGGCAACGTGGCCTACCAAATGGCCTGCCAGCTTGAATCCCAGGGCGAAAAAGTCGCGCTGCTGGCTCTCATGAACTGCGCGCCTCCCAACTCCCGCTACATGCGCGCGCGCTGGACGCCAGTCTGGTGCGCCCGATTCTTTCGCAACTTGCTTTATTGGGTGAACTATTGCCGGCAGTGGACGGCGCCCCAACGGCGCGAGTTCCTGCGCTGGAAATGGGCGCGGCTCAAGCATGCCCTGGCGCGCGGATGCGGAATGGCCCCTTCCAACGGGCCACGGAGTGAGATGGATGACATAATTGATCTTGCCTCCTTGCCTGAGGCGCAACGCGATCTTTGGCAAACCCATATCCGCGCGCTCATAAAATTTCATCCGAAACCCTATTCGGGCCGGGTCCATTTATTTCGCAGTCCCGGTCATCCATTATGGTGTTCGTTCGATCCGGATTACGGCTGGGGGGCGTTGGCCCGTCAAGGCGTAGCCATCACGATCGTCGATGGGGCGCACGAAAAAATTCTCGAAGCGCCGTGGGTGGACCAAACCGCGGCAGAGTTGAAAAAAACCCTCGAACCCAGCTCCGAAGCAAACTTGGAATTCTGGAAACGGGAGCTCGCCGGCGCGCCCGCCAGGTTGGAATTGCCGACGGACCACCCACGTCTGGCGGAGCGGACAAAAAGCACCGGCGCGGAGATGCGCCTGCTTCCGAAATCTCTTCCCAGGCAAATGGAGGGCATGGATCGGTCCATTCTCATTCTCGCCGCGTGGAACGTTGTGCTTCATCGATATAGTGGACAGGACGATATTCTAATCGGCATCCAAATAGCGGGGGATAAAGCGCCCGGGAAAATCGTGGTGCTGCGAACGAGTTTGGCGGGCAATCCCACTGGTCGCGAGCTGCTGGCCAAGGTGCGCAACGCAACAACAGCGGCGCTCAAACACGGAGACCTTGCGTTCAAAGATCTGCCGGCCGAGCTGAGTCCGGCCTCCGGACCGGCTGTTCATCCGTTGGTCCAGGTGTTTTTTGCGCGCGGTTCGGCGCCGCCCCCGGAAGGTTTTGAACTGCGCGCATGCCTTATTGACAACGAGGGCGAGCCGGCCGTGCGCCTTGAATATGCGGTGGATCTGTTCGAGCAGGCGACTATCCAGCGGATGCTCGGCCATTTGGCGGTGACACTGCGACACATTACCGAGGGACCGGACCGGCCCCTGTCCCAATTCTCAATCCTGACTCGCAGCGAAGAAGACATGGTGCTGGTGGAATGGAATCGGACGGAGAAGCCCTATCCGCGGGATAAAACTTTGATTCAGATGTTTGCGGAGCAGGCCGCGCGCACTCCGACCGCCGAGGCGCTCGTCTGCGGCGTCAAACGGTTTACTTATCGCGAGATTTCAGAGCGCGCGGCACGGGTGGCGAAACACCTCCGAGCTTTAGGGGTGGGGAAAGAAAGCCTGGTTGGAATATGCCTGGAGCGTTCCGAGGACATGGTGGCGGGGATCCTGGGAACGCTGCAGGCCGGAGGCGCGTATGTGCCGCTTGACCCCGCTTATCCCAAGGCGCGCGTGGCCTATATCATCGAGCACGCCGGACTGCGCGTGCTATTGACACGAAAAAAATTACAGGACGTTCTCCCGGCCACCGAGGCGCGGGTGTTGTGCGTCGAAGACATTCCAGCCGCCAACGATCAAGCCACCCCGGCCCTCGTTTCCGGTCCGGCGGACCTGGCGTACGTTCTTTATACTTCCGGCTCGACCGGCCAGCCCAAAGGCGTGGCGCTGGAACATCGAAACGCGGTGGCTTTCGTTTCGTGGGCGCGCGAAGTGTTCAGCCAGGACGAAATCTCAGGCGTGCTGGCTTCGACTTCCATTTGCTTTGACCTGTCCGTGTTTGAGTTGTTCGTGCCCCTGAGCTGGGGCGGAAAGATTATATTGGCGGACAACGCCCTGGCCCTGCCGGAATTGCCCGCCGCAGGCGAAGTCACCCTGATCAACACCGTTCCCTCCGCTATCCGGGAATTGCTGCGCCTCAATGGTGTGCCGGCTTCGGTGCAAGTCGTCAATTTGGCGGGCGAACCTCTGGCGACGGCGCTGGTCGACCAGCTCTACCGCGACACACGCGTCCGGAAAGTTTATGACCTCTACGGTCCGACGGAAACCACCACATATTCCACTTTCACCCTGCGGCAAGCCGGCGAGCCTCCGACCATTGGCCGGCCCCTGGCCAACGAACAAGTGTACGTCCTTGACAAGCACTTGCAGCCCGCCCCGATTGGAATTCCCGGCGACTTGCACATCGGCGGCGCCGGAGTGGCGCGCGGCTATCTCAACCGCCCGGACTTGACCGCCGAGCGATTTTTGGCGCATCCATTTCATCCCGGCGCGCGTGTTTACAAAACCGGCGACATCGCGCGCTGGCGCAACGACGGCAACCTGGTGTATCTGGGCCGGTCCGACCATCAGGTGAAAATCCGCGGCTTTCGCATTGAGTTGGGAGACATTGAAGCGGCGCTCAAAACTCATCCCGGCGTCGCGGACGCGATTGTGATGGCGCGCGAAGACCGCCCCGGAGAGAAGCGTCTTGCCGCTTACGTCGTGCCCCGTCAGGAAACAAAAATAACGGCCGAACAATTGCGGCGTGTCACGCGGGAAAAGCTTCCGGAATACATGACGCCCGCTTTTTTCATGTTTCTTCCCGGGCTGCCGCTCACGCCAAACGGCAAGGTAGATCGCAAAGCCTTGCCGGTTCCACAAGAGGAGGCGGTGGAAATGGACGGCCCCTTTGTCGCTCCTCGAACACCTCTGGAGACGCAAGTGGCCGCCGCCTGGAGCGAAGTCCTGGGATTGAGCAAAATCGGGGCTGCGGCCAATTTCTTCGAGCTTGGCGGCGACTCATTGCTCGCCAGCCAGATCATCTCGCGCCTGCGCGCCAAATTTAATGTCGAGCTGCCGCTTTCCTGCCTCTTCGCCGCGCCCACGGTCGAAGGTTTGGCGGCCGAGTTGGAGTCGGGCCGGTGGAAAGCCCTCGGGAATGCCATTCCGCCGCTGGAACCAGTGTCACGAGACAAACCTTTGCCGGCATCGTTCATGCAGGAGCAACTCTGGTTCCTTAACCAGTTGGATCCGGCCAGCGATGCTTACAACGTCCCGGCGGCGATTCGCCTCAAGGGAGGACTGGACGCGCCGGCGCTCCAGCAATCACTGGACAGAATTATTCAACGACATGAAGCCCTCCGCACCACATTGAGTTTTGACGATGGAAACCTACGGCAGAAGTTGGCCCCCTCGCTGGCGGTTCCCATCCAGATCATCGATCTGCGCGGCGGAAGCGAAGCCCGGATGCTCGAAGCGCTCGAGGCAGAAGCGCGCCGGCCATTCGACTTAGAACGCGGCCCGCTCATTCGAGCGCGCTTGGTGCGATTGGACAAAACGGACCACGCCTTGGTGATCGTCATGCACCACGCGGTGACTGATGGCTGGTCGCTCGACATTCTATTTCGGGAGTTGGAAGCCCATTATCGAGCGATTACCACGGGAGCGGATGCGCCTCAGTTTTCCGTGTTGCCCGTTCAATATGTGGATTTTTCCCTCTGGCGCCGAAGCTGGATGCACGGAAACGCGCAGGAAGCCGAATCGCGCTATTGGAGGGAAAAATTGGCGGGCGCGCCGATGGCTGTGGATTTGCCGGCAGACCAAAGCAGCCCGCAACAGCCCGCCGCCAAGGCCGCCCGGCGCGCCATTGATTTGCCTGAAAAACTCCGCAACGAAATCGCAAAGCTTGGCCAGAGCGAAGGCGGCACCACATTCATGGTTTTGATGACCGCCCTGGCTGTCACATTGAACAAATGGACGGGACAAACGGACATGGTCCTCGGAACTGTTGTGGCCGGACGCAACCGCCAGGAAATTGAGGGCCTTATCGGTTGTTTTATGAATTTTCTTCCGTTGCGAATCAAAATCGCCGAGGGGGAAAACGGTTTGGAACTGCTGCGCGCCGTCAAAGCCGAAGTCGTCGAAAGTCAAGCCCATCAGGACTGTCCCTTCGAGAAAATTGTCGAGTCCGTAACCGTGGAACGTCGTCCCGGCGCCAATCCCCTCTACAACGTTGCGCTGCTCTTCCAGAATCTGCCGGGCGCGCCCCAGTTGGGCGCCGCGCTTCAAAGCAGTCCGATTGACGTTCATGTTGACGGCGCTTTGCTTGACCTGCGCTTTGAAGCCAACGAGGCCGGCGCGGGCCTGGCCCTTATGTGCGAATACAAAGCCGGCATGTTCCAGACGGCAACCATCGAACGCCTCCTGGCTTCATTTCGCTCGCTCCTGGAAGTTCTGTGCAAATCGCCGACAACAAAAATAGCCGACATGGAATTAAAGGCCGAATTGAAGCCGGCGCAACCGCGGACAATCGCCGTTTGCGGCACCTTTACGACCGAACCGCTGGAGGAACCTCTGCGCTTTTGGCTCGATGAATTGCAAATGCCGGGCCGAATCAAATTTGCCCCCTACAACCAGGTTTTCCAACAATTGCTTGATCCCGCCAGTGTTCTCGCGACCAACCCGCAGGGAGCAAACGTCCTGTTGCTCCGGTTGGAGGATTGGGGGTCCTTGGACGCCTCGCCTCACCCGCCAGGCGCGGCCACTTTCAGCCGGGCGATCAAACACAATGCCGATGAATTTATCCGCGCCATAAACGCCGCGACGGCGCGGGGCGGCGCACCCATGCTTGTTTGCTTTTGTCCTCCTTCCCGCCGTGCAGCCGATGATTCGGAGAAATCACATGCTGTGGCTGAATTGGAAACGGCTCTGGCCGGCGCGCTTGCAAACGTCAATGGCGTCTATGTCACGACCGTATCGCAACTTTTCGCGCAATACCCCGTGGCGGATTATCACGACCCTGTGGGCGACGAGCTCGGACACATCCCCTACACACCCGTCTTTTTCACCGCCCTGGCAACGCTGATCGTCCGGAAATTTCATGCCTTGCAACGCCCCCCCTGCAAAGTCATCGCGTTGGATTGCGATCAAACGCTGTGGTCCGGCGTTTGCGGCGAGGACGGTCCCAAAGGCATCCGTCTCGATCCGCCGCGGCTGGCGCTCCAACAATTCATGCGGCGACAATTGGACGCCGGAAAATTGCTCGTCGTTTGCAGCAAGAATGAGGCGGCTGACGTGTGTGCGGTCTTCGACGAGGGACCGCCGATGCCGCTGAAGCGCGAACATTTCTCAGCCTGGCAGGTCAACTGGCAGCCCAAGTCCGAGAGCCTCAAGGCCATCGCCCGCGAGCTGAAGCTTGGCTTGGACAGTTTTATTTTAATTGACGACAATCCTGTGGAATGCGCGGAGGTAGAGGCCAACTGCCCCGAGGTCCTTGCCCTCCAACTGCCCGAGGACACCGAGCAAATCCCGCGGTTTCTTGAGCACTGCTGGGCCTTTGACCAATTGAGGATGACCGAGGAAGACAAGCATCGCACGGAAATGTACCGTCAGAACCAGCTCCGGGAGCAATCTCAGGCGCAAGCGATGAGTTTCGCCGATTTCATTGCCAATCTGGCATTGGAAGTCCACATCAGCCCGGCCACCTCCGCGCAACTCTCGCGCGTGTCTCAATTGACCCAGCGGATGAACCAATTCAACGTAAGCGGACGCCGCCGGACCGAGAGCGAGTTGCGGCAAGTGGCCGGGAAATGCGAAGTATTGACAGTCTTTGTAAAAGACCGCTTCGGCGATTATGGATTGGTGGGCGCGATGATTTTTGAGCCGGGAACAGACGCCGTCGTTGTGGATTCGTTCCTTTTGAGTTGCCGCGCCCTGGGCCGCGGTGTGGAGCACCGGATGCTGGCGGTGCTGGGCGGGACCGCGCGACAGCATGGGGCGCAATGGGTGGACATCCCGTTCGAGCGGCTGCCGCGCAACCAGCCGGCGCTCGATTTTCTCGAGAGCGTGGGCGCGCAGTTCAAGCAGGCAGGCGGAACCGCCGGCCAGTTCCATTTTCCCGCGCAGGCCGCGGCAGATGTCGTATTCAATCCCCATCGCGCAACGCTGTCGCCTGAACGAGAATCCAAGGCGGACGCCGCGCCTTCCGCGCGACCGGCCCGTAAATTCACGCAATGCCGAAGGATTGCACTGGAGGCGAACGATGTGGCGAAGATTTATCACCGGATTGAAACCCAGCCGGCGTTGCGGGCCTCGGGCAAAAGCGGGTATGCCGCTCCGCGGACGCAGATGGAGCGCCAGCTTTGCGAGCTATGGCAAAAGCTGCTGCGGGTCGAACGGGTGGGTGTGAATGATGATTTCTTCGAACTGGGCGGCCATTCGTTGATGGCGGTGCGCCTCTTCGCGGAAGTGGAGAAGTTATGCGGACGAAAGCTGCCGCTGGTGACGCTTTTCCAGGCGCCGACCATCGGCCAATTGGCCGCGGTAATTTCGCAGGAGCAAGCGTCCGAATCGTCTTCCGTGTTGGTGCCCATCCAGCCCAACGGCGGCAAACCGCCTCTCTACCTGGTTCACGGCGCGGGCGGAGATGTCCTTTGGGGTTACGCCAACCTGATGGCCCACATGGATCCGGACCAACCCATCTACGCCTTTAAATCGCGCGGGCAGGCCGGGCTGGAGGAATTCGAGCGATTGGAGGACATGGCGGGCTATTATGTCCAGGTAATCCGCGCCAAACAGCCCGAAGGCCCGTATTATCTGGGCGGCTACTGCTTCGGCGGCAATGTCGCCTACGAAATGGCGTGTCAACTCCAGGCGGAGGGCGGCGAGGTGGCGCTCCTTGCTTTGTTTGACAGCGCGCCGTCCAACGCCGGCTATGAGACCGTCCGCTGGTGGCGGCCGGAATTCCTGGGCCTCTTTGGGCGGAACTTGTTCTATTGGCTGTGCGATTTCGGCATCGTTAAACCGGAAGATCGCCGGCGCTTCATTGCCAGAAAATTCCGCAGCTTCGGACGCAGGATTGCGCAATGGGCGAGAGGCGCGAACGGCGCCGAGGCTGTGGATCTGGAGGCGGTCATCGATCCCGCTCATTTCCCGGAGCACGAGTTGAAGCTTTGGCAAATTCACCTTCGCGCCCTGGCCGACCACGCCCAACGTCCCTATCCCGGTCATGTCACCGTGTTCCGCACACGCGGTCATCCGCTCTTCTCCTCCTTCGCGCGGGACTTGTGCTGGGGGCGGCTCGCCCAGGGCGGCGTGAGCGTGAACCTCATTCCCGGTTCCCATGAAAACATATTTATGGAGCCAAACACGAAGTTCCTGGCTGACAGTTTGACAGCGGCGCTGTCAGCGGCGCAGGAGCCTGTGACAACCTCAAACAAACCTGCGCTTCAAACATCATGACACTGCTTTCGTTTATACTTCGCACCTGCCGCGGACTGGTCGTTGCCACGGTGGGCATGGCGCTATTAAGCGGGGCTTGCAACACCGGCTTGATCGCCCTCGTCAATGTCGCCCTGACTCGGTCCGGCCCCGCCACGCGCGGCTTGATTTGGGCGTTCGTCGCGCTTGGCGTGGGAAAAGTTCTCTCGCTATTTGCCTCGCAGGCGGTTCTGGCCGGCTTTTCCCAAAGGGCCATCGCCGAATTGCGCCGGGACTTGATTCGCAAAATCCTCGCCGTCCCGTTGCGCGACCTCGAAAATCTTGGCACGCCGCGAATTCTTGCCGCCCTGACCGACGACGTTTTTAATGTGACGCAGGCGCTGGTGGCGCTGCCGATCGTGTCCGTGAACGTGGCGATATTGCTGGGAGGCGCGGCATATTTGGGATGGCTTTCCTGGCAGATTCTCGCCGCGATCATGGTCGTTATCGCCATCGGAGCCGTGGGCTATTTGATGGTTGTCCAAAACGCCCTTCGGTTTTGTCGCTGGGCGCGCGAGGAAGAGGACAAGCTCTTCGGTTCTTTTCGCGCGCTGACGGATGGGATCAAGGAACTCAAGCTCCATCGCAACCGCCGGGGCGCGTTTTTCTCGGACAATATCGAAAGGGTGACCGCCAACTACCAACGTCACAACGTTTCGGCCGAGTTGCGATTTGCCGGGGCCCAAAGTTGGAGCCACCTTCTGTACTTTGCGTTGATCGGCCTGATCCTTTTTATGGCGCCCGGAATGGGAGCTTTTGACAAGAGCACGCTCACGAAATTCGTCGTGATGACGCTTTATCTCATGGGGCCGCTCGCGGGCGTGTTAAGCAGCTTCCCTCTCTTCGGCCGCGCTCGTGTGGCCTTGCAAAAGGTCCAGGAACTCGGAGTCTCGCTCACCGCCCACTCGACGGAACATTGCCCGGTGGAAAAGGTGGACAGCGAACGGCGTTTTGAACGCCTGGAACTTTGCGGAGTCGTCCATTCGTACCATCGCGAGGACGAAGACCACAGCTTTACCCTTGGACCGGTTGATCTGGCTTTTCAACCCGGCGAACTGGTGTTTCTGGTCGGCGGCAACGGCAGCGGAAAATCCACGCTTGCCAAGATCATCACCGGCCTCTACCTGCCGGAAGCGGGCGAGATACGCCTGGACGGCAAGTTGGTGACCCACGAAAACCGGGACGCTTACCGCCAGCTTTTTTCGGCGGTTTTCGCGGATTTCTTTGTGTTTGACAATCTACTCGGGTTGGACGGCGCCGACTTGGACAGCCGCGCCGGGGGTTACCTTGAACAATTGCATCTCAAACACAAGGTGCGCGTGACCAATGGCGCGCTCTCAACCACCGCGGTCTCGCAAGGCCAGCGAAAGCGGCTGGCGTTGCTCACGGCCTATCTTGAGGACCGGCCGTTTTATTTGTTCGACGAGTGGGCTTCGGACCAGGACCCGTATTTCAAGAATATATTCTACACCAAACTCCTTCCAGACCTCAAGGCGCGCGGCAAATCAGTCCTGGTCATCACCCATGACGATCACTATTTCGACGTCGCCGATCGCATCATCAAGCTGGACTACGGCAAGGTGGCTGTCGCCGATGAACTGGTTTCCCCTGAGGCGGAACGGCACGAATTTGCGGGCTGAACGGGCCGCGAATTTTTGGACGAAGCGCGACGCATTTCCAACCCATTGAGAATTACGGCGTCCTCAGCAGGTCTCCTTGGTTTCTGAACATGCGCTTCTGGACATTCCGTCTCCAACCACCCCATGCGCCCCTGTTCCGGCAATGCTCCCGGCTCCGGGCAGGATTGACCCCCGATTCACGTTGTTGCGCCATCGGCGGTTCTTCGGACTTCGCACTTTCCTAGCAGTCTCGTCAGTCGCATAAAGCCGAATCGAGTTCGTATCGCGGGTTCACCATAAACACCGTCAGTTCTACGGACTATCCATTCACTTCCCGTTGCTCTCCACACCGCGTCGCCGCGATGCAGTTACTTTCAACTCGTGGCGGGAAGCACCGCCGCAGAGGGACTTCCACCCTCCAATGCGCGCTCCTTCTCAAGCGCACTGGGGCAGGCATCCTGCCTGCCGGGTAGCCCGGCTTCCAGCCGGGGGCTTCTGGCGCCAGTGCTGAATAGCCACGATATTATTGGGCCATGAATTGATCGACCTGATCGACCGATCGCTGGGCAATGGGAATGATTTGCTCGAAAAGACTTCTCTCCAGCCCCAGTGTTTGCGCCGTTTCTTCGTCAACAGCCTCGGAACGTCTGCCGTTGGACGGCATTCTGTTGACAAAATGAATCAACTTATCGGCCACAGCCACGACCGATGACAACTGCGGCCGCGGCATCGAGACCGGATGATGATGGTTGGCAACCGCCTCGACAATGATCTCAGGAAGATGCCAATTCCTCAGAAGACACGCGCCAACATCACTGTGGTCAACACCAAAGACTTCCTTTTCGGCGTCCGCGCGCGAGGCCGCCTCGTGTGCGACAAGGTTCTCGATGGTCAACCGATTTTGCGGCGTCAACAATTGATCAAGGACCAGCTTGCCAATGTCGTGCAGCAACCCGGCGGTAAACGCCACCTGCGGCTCGAAATTGTAATCCGAGCCGATGACCGCCAGAGCCTCCGTCGTGCAGGCCGCGGCCAGCGAATGGTTCCAAAGGCCATTGGCCTTTACCGACGCCTGGTTGTGGCAAAAACCCATTGTCCCTCCATAACCCAGCGCGCAAACCATCCGAAAGATCGTGTTATGTCCCAACAGCAACACGGCTTGATCAATCGAAGACACCGGCGCTCGCATTCCCACACTGGCCGAGTTGCAAACCCTCAGAAGTTTGGCCGTTAGAACACTGTCACAACGCAGGATTTTGACGACCTCGTCGCTGTGAACAAAAGGCTGGCTCAACAAGCCGGGAAGCTTCAGTGCCACTTCCGCCACCATCGGCGGCTCTTTGACTCGGGCGATAATTTCCGGGGCGGTCATAGTATTGTCAACGCTGCTCGCACGATTTTGCGGCCACCCTCTTATCGGCGAGCTTTCAAAAGGCTTTAGCCCGCCTAATTCACAGCCGGACACGTTTTTTTCATTAACACCCGGCTTTATTCCAATTCACGTTCAAGATGAGACTAATGCGCGCCGGGATTTGTGCCTCTGGCGAGACGCGAGCAAGGCGCATATCCGCAGCGATCTGCAACGAGCGAGCAACGAAGCCAGAGGCGCAAA
>VFSW01008251.1_pt1 | contig 14976 bp, 10 predicted proteins | sample 5358111 | NCBI WGS metagenome assembly VFSW01 (sample SAMN11554181, study PRJNA540505) | mine drainage metagenome | isolation source: sediment from site ElyBrook_90M | place: USA: Ely Copper Mine, Vershire, VT | collected 2017 | reverse complement strand
GAACGCAAGCTGAACACCAGCCTGCAAATGGTCCACTGGGCTTTCCTTAGACTGCTGCTCAGGAGATCGTAAACGGGCTCTTAGGCTCCGATACCATGCATGCCAACGATCCATGCGATCCAGTCAATCAACGAGTGAAGACGCTCTTTCATGATTTGAACCTGCATTGCGCCAATCCTGATTAGGAAGAGACCGAATGCCAAACGCACACGCGCAGATTTCCGGTATCGCGAAATCCTGTCCAACGTCCTTGGGTTTGTCCGTCAAACAGAACGTAGCCTCTGGGCAACCCACCACCGTCCGGCGCATTATCCATATGGCCAAACATTGCAGCTATGGAAATGGAAACGTGCACGTTGCTGTAGATCTCGCCTGTGTGCAATCTGATGCGGGATGCGATGTGCTATTCGTCAGCGGCGGCGGCACCTTCGAGGCGATGCTCTATCAGCATGGTGTACACCACATAAATCTAGAACTGAACCAGAAGAAGCCGCTCTCACTCCTTTACGCCGTCTGGGAGTTGACGAGGGTGGTCCAAACCTTTCGGCCGGAAGTAATCCACGCTCACATGATGGGGTGCGCGGCGGTGGGGTGGGCGGTATCACACATCACCGGAGTACCCCTTGTCACGACCGTGCATAACTCCTTTGACCGGCACTCGAGGCTCATGCGGCTGGGCCGCCGCGTCGTCGCGGTCAGCCTGGCCGAGAAGAAACATCTCATCAGCCAGGGATACCAGGCCGACAGCGTAGATGTGGTCATGAATGCTCCCGTAAATTCACCGCGAGAGCGCTTCATGGTTAACGAGGTTGATCCGGTTCTCCAGTCACCATGCGTCGTCGCCGTGTGTGGCTTGCATCGTAGAAAGGGGCTCTTCGATCTGCTCGACGCCTGTGCCATGAGTTTTCGCAAGTTCCCAGAGTGGAGGCTCTATGTGGCTGGCGAAGGCCCTGACCGTGAGGCGCTGGAGAATCATGCCCGCTCAGCCGGAATTGCCGATCATGTAACCTTTCTAGGCTTTGTTGCGTCGCCGCGTGCGATTCTCTTGCAGGCTGATCTCTTCGTTCTTTGCTCCTACGCGGATCCGTGCAGTCTGGTGATCGGCGAAGCAAGGGCCGCCGGGTGCGCAATCGTAGCAACCGCTGTTGGTGGCACGCCTGAGATGTTGGAATACGGTTGCGCCGGAACTTTGGTGCCGCCCGGTAGGCCAGAAAAATTGGCGTCCGAACTTCGTAAGCTGATGCTGGATCCAGCAGCTAGGGACCGTCTGCGTAGAGCCTCGTGGGAAGGCTCGGAAGTGTTCAATGTTAATCGGCTTGTTGGCGACTATGACCGGGTGTATCATCGGACTCGTCTGTCTAACTCTCAACCCGCCAGAATAGCCTGACTGTTGGAGAGATCATGCCCTTTCTGCTATGTCGCAGTGGACTCGATTTGAGTGCTGCGATCTAGGCAATACCGCCACTTGTCCACGTTGAATTCGTGTTTTGAACTTCACATTTACACCTAAAACCCCAATCGCAGAGGTTCTTTTGTGACGGATCACTTGGCCGTGCCCGAAGCACCGCTGGGACGCCAGACAGCAATAAGCGGAACCTGGATGGTAGGCGCACGGCTGATTTCGCGCATTGTTGATCTTGGGACGGTAATTGTACTGGCGCATATTCTTCGCTCCCAGGACTTCGGCCTCGTCGCAATCGCTATGACTGTAATCTATATTCTGGAGGCTGCCCTAGAACTGCCCGTAAGCCAAGCCTTGGTACGGCTCCCAGCAGTCACTGGACCCCACTATGACACAGCGTTCACACTCAGTTTCATTCGTGGCGGTTTGCTCAGCATGTCAGTATGTGCTGTCAGCTTTCCATTCGCACAAGTCTATCAGGATCCGCGGCTCATACAACTAGTCTGCCTCCTGAGTCTGGCGCCCGCAGCGCGAGGACTTGTCAGTCCAAGAATGGCTGACTATGCAAGGAATCTCGACTTTTCCCGCGATTTTGCAATCGAGTTAGTTGGTAAACTGATGGCATTCAGTGCTGCGATCTGCGTTGCCATTTCGTTCCGAAGTTACTGGTCGATTGCGATCGGTACGGTTGCTGCTCCACTTACCGCCACCGTTGCCTCCTATGTTCTGGCTCCATATCGTCCTCGGTTCAGCCTGTCAGAACTATCATCCTTCTCGGGGTTCCTTGGCTGGATTACCGTGGCGCAAGTGATCGGGGCGCTGAACTGGCAAACAGACCGTTTATTACTTGGCAAGCTCACGTCGAGAGCCGAACTTGGTTTGTTTACAACGGCCAACGATGTTGCGAACGTTCCGCTGATGACGTTATTCGGCCCGATACTCCGACCCTTGCTATCTGCTTTCGCCTTGCTGAAGAGCGACCTAGAGCGTCTGCAGAATAGTTATCAAACAAGTTCGTCTGCGATGGTAACTCTTGCGTTGCCTATCCTCGTCGGCGAAAGTCTGATCTCAGAACCGGTAGTACGGCTTATGTTTGGCGAAAAATGGTTGGCCGCAGCTCCCATGCTCAAGTGGTTGGCTGTGAGCCTGATCCCGTCGCTCTTCGCAATGCCCATGGGACCCTTGGCAATGTCTCTCGACCGCACGCAAACATTTGTGAAGCGCAACACGTTCGAGATCTGCGTGAAGATGCCGCTTGTAGTTCTGGGCGCTCTCAAGTTCCAGTTTTACGGAGTGATCTTCGCGCGTCTTATTTCCGAAACGGCGACTGTATTTTTCTGCATGATCGTCGTACGGCAATTAATCGATCTTCCTATTCGCGAGCAACTCATGGCTCCGTGGCGAGGCATATTAAGTGCTCTGGTTATGGCAGCCGCGCTTGAGCTCGTCGTGCCTCACCTAACCCAAACCACAGCGACAGTTCAGTTGGTCGCGGGCACAGCGCTTTCGATTGCACTCGGCGCTGCGACCTACACGATAGTTCTGCTCCTGTTATGGGTAATAGCGGGCAGCCCCCCAGGCATCGAGGCGATGTCTGTGAGCAGAATTGCAGAAGTCCTGAAGCGCTCGCCACCATGGGTGACTGCCCTGCTGCGCTAGGTAATTGCACATGCATGTGAACTTCTGTGGAGCGTGGGCAGGGATCCACAATCAATCCAAGGATTAGAGGAGTGTAAGACAGATGGCATCCTGCTGCGTGGCTCTCACTGCGGACGTAAAGTACCTGTTTCCCGCGTTTGTAAGCGCAATCAGCGCACGGCAGAACTCCTCGACGGAAAAGGCAGACGTCATCATCTTCTGTTTAGATCTTGACGAGGTGACCGAACGTCTATTTGGTTCGATATGTGAAAGGGAAAACATCAAGCTGTTGCGCCTGGCTTCAGACGTGATCGAGGGTGCGTCTGCAATGATGGCTCGTTTGTTCCTCACTCGCTTCGTCCCGGCTACATATCAGCAGTTTCTCTATATGGATGGTGATGTTCTGGTGACGGGCTCACTTGACCCTCTTATCGACGCGCACGTACCCGTGGGTTACTTCCTCGCCGCTAATGACCCTCTTTGCTTTTTGCTCGATGACGATACGCGGCAAAGCCGCGACCTCCGGGCCCATCTTCATAATATTGGTATCACAGGTGTGAGGGCTAAGTCCTACTTCAATAGTGGTGTGCTGCGCATCCATCGCACAGGATGGGAGAAGACTGGCGAGGGCGCCTGGGAGTGCTACTCGAGAAATGAAGCTCCTTCCCGCTTCCCGGACCAAGATGCGATAAATCTCGCAGGGGGGGAGCATCGTCTCCCTATGTCGCTTCGCTGGAATTATCCGGTCTTCTTGCACAATGCACGTCTAGAGAAAGTGATAAATCCAAGAATCCATCACTTCATGTCCCTACCAAAGCCATGGCATGGGTCCTTTGCTCCGTGGACTTCGCGCAAATGCGAACCGTATCTCTCAGTTATCCGCCGGTACCCGCAAATTGCCAGCTTTGTGCATTCCATGCCTATCCAGAAGAAGATTAAGTACCAGTTGCAGCAGCGCGCAAAGCAGGCAATTGAGACGTTTGGGTGGGGATTCAGCGCGCGACGTGACCGAGTCCTCGCGTATGAACGCAGGTGCACATCTCTTTCAGCGAGTTCCCTAAATAGTGCTGGCATCGAGCCATCTGTCCAATTCTAGAGGTCGACAAGATGCTCGTTGGATATACTGCCAATTTAGAATGAGATATATATCCTACAGTGTCCTGCGCCATCCGAGAGGTGAATGATCTATGCAGGTGACCGGCATTTATTTCTACTTCCTTAGCATGGCGGTTCTCATAGCACAAGGCGCTGTGCTGTCGAAAGTCCTGCCCACGCGATGGAAAGTGGGTGGGAATATCAACGAACGCGGGCGTGTGATGACGCTGGATGGCCTCCGCGGCATACTCGCGCTGAGCGTGTTTCTTCATCACTGTGTGATCTACTACTACCGCGTAACTAACGGGAGTTGGGCCGAGGCACCGAGTAACTTTTATGCCCAGATGGGCGTGATGCCGGTTACTATGTTCTTCTTTATCACCGGATATCTCTTCTGGATGAAGTTGACCCGCAGGGGATCGATTCCATTTCGACAGTTTCTAAACGATCGACTTGCACGCTTGGGCGGTGCGTATTGGGCAGCATGCGTGTTGTTCTTTTTCATCGTTGCTTGGGGGAGCAAGTCTTACCGTCACGTGAACCGGGCAATGCTTGTCGCACAGTGCGTTGCGTGGTTATCGTTTCTTGGCGCAGGGCACGATTTCGATGGAGTTCAGGGGTCTACTCGCTTGCTCGGCCAAGTGTGGACGTTGCGCATGGAGTGGATGTATTATCTGAGCCTGCCGTTCCTTGGATGGTTCGCTGTAAAGAGAATGCGACTGTTTCTGCTTCTTGGCAGCGCCGCGGTCACCAGCTTTATTATAGGGCGCGTCACGTTCGGAGGCGTACCGAACTACCTGTGGAAGACCTTGGGCGAATATTTGTACTTCCTCAGCGTGACCTTTAGCGTAGGCATGCTTGTCGCAATCGTTCCAGCAAGCGCTAGAATTAAAAAGCTGGCTCAATCTGTAACAGCCACAGCTGTCTCTGCGCCTCTGCTGTTAATAACCGCACTTATAGCTCCTGCGAACTATGGCCTGCTTGAAAGCCTTCTGCTGGCCGTGCCCTTCGCATGTATCTGCTTCGGAAACACATGGTTCGGTCTACTGGTGTCGGGCCCCGTGCGCCTCCTCGGACAGGTAAGTTATAGTTTCTATCTTCTCCACAGCTTAGTCTTGTACATCGGATTCTTCCTACTGCTTCGGTTCGTCCCACATTCATTTTTGTCTCCGGTTCACTACTGGCTCTATTCCGGAGCATGCGGCGCAGTCGCTGTCGTGGTGTCCTGTATTTCCTGGCGGTACCTTGAACGGCCATTTCTCAAGGGCGCGCCAAGGAGGGCAAATGAACCAGGCGACGTACAAATGCGTCACAGCCGTGTACATGTCCCGGGCCAACCGTCCGATGGGTGGGTGCAGGAGAACATGTTTACTTCGCTGCTCACTCGTACCGCTGCCTACCTGCGACGCTCTTGAGGACCAATATGCCCACTTATACAACCTTTCTGATCATCCTGCTGGTGTTGCTTTTGTGGCGATGGACCCGCGGGAACATTCTCTCGATCGTTGCATTTACTTCCATTTTCGATGCGGCTTCAGTGCTTAACATAGGCTCACTGTGTGTGTCCCCGTGGCTCCTCGCCCTTGTGCTCTGTCTGCCATTCAAGATCGCACAGGGTCGCTTGCGTACCAGGAGTGCTGCGGGCATCAACAGGCTAGGTCTAAACCTTCTGCTTGGATTTCTGTTGTGCGCGACTCTCTCGGGTATTGTCTATCCGTTTCTCTTCTCGGGCACTCCGGTGGTTCAGTTGAATGAGGTAGTGCCACTGAAGTGGGGGCTGCCAAACATTGCGCAATTATGTTATCTGTGCGCGGCGACGATGATGTTCTTCCTCACCATCACTAGCAGCCGCGCGGAAGTATCGAACGCACTGACTTGGTATCTCCGTGGCTGCATCACGGCGGCGGTTATTGCAATGTACCAACTCGTAAGTGCCATCACGCATTTGCCGTTTCCAGAAGCCCTCTTATACTCCAACACCGCTCACGTGGTGTATCACGCATATCGGATCAACGGAATGTGGAGGCTGAACTCCACTTTTACTGAAGCCTCAGATATGGCAGGGTCGTTGGTCGGAGGTTTCGGCATGCTCTGCTCGGAAATGATAGTTCGGCCGTTGCGTTTGTCGCAGGTCGTGTGGTTCGTACTGATCCTCACAGCGATGCTCATGACACTTTCGACTACTGGCTATGTCTGTCTGGTTGTGCTGGCAGTGATCAGCGTCCCATGGTGTTTGCGCCATTTGCTTATCTCTGATGGCATCAACCCAGCAAAGCTGGTACTGTCTATCTTCTTTGTGATGGCAGCTGGGACAGTGTTCTTTACCATTCCTACAGTTCGTGAATTTGCTTCTAAACTGATCACTTCGGTAATGCTTGACAAGCGAGGCACGGACTCGTACAGGGCGCGGGAAGAAAGTCATGATCAGGCTCTAAAGGCTCTACGCGACACAAGTTATGTAGGGGCTGGTCTAGGAAGTACGCGAGCCTCGGGGCTTGCATACACACTTTTGGCGAGCACTGGGTTGCCTGGACTTCTGCTCTTTGCTTTTGGTTATCTTGCACTGTTTGTGCCATTCCTTCGATCCAACCGCAGCGGCGCTCAGATGCACGAGTTTCCCCCAGAACAATGCATACTTGGCCTCACACTTCTCCTCTGCGGTATGGTCCTAGCCGGGTCGGAGCCGAACCAGCCCGTACTGTGGTTGCTTTTTGGAGCGTCGCTGATGTGCGGGCAAAGCGCGCCGTATGCACACCCCTGTTGGAATTGGAAAGGTCCTGGGCACGGCCCCACGGGGCTCGAATATATGTACCTTTGCGTTCCTGAATCAGAGGACCGAGGCAATCGATCGGATTGGCATGAGGCATCTGGGTTTCAATTCAGCACCGGGGGGAGAGCCGATTGATGGTCAGCTTACTAAGAATGGCAAGTCTGTCGTTAGGGGCAGTGTGGTCTTTTGCGGGCGTCAGAGTGATGAAAGAGAAATCCCCTGATGCGGATAAAGAAAACATAGGCGTGACCCGGCTCCGTCACGGGCTTCTGCCGGGATTCGGAATCTTCACGCCGAAAGCTACGCCGGGCTTCGGGGTGTACGAAGGGATCAGTCTCGCGATCTACAGCCTTCTCCTCGCATTGTGCATTCCGTATCATGAATCATGGTTCGATGAAGCACAAGCGTGGATGATTGCTCGGGACTCGACGCTCTTCGATCTCTTCGTCCATCGGCTTCACTACGAAGGTTCTCCCGGGCTATGGCACTTTCTGCTGTGGGTCGCGATCCGACTGGGAATCCCCTTTTTGGGCATGCATGTGATGGCTGGGTGCGTGGCGGTGCTCGGCGCCTTTGTGTGGCTGCAGTACTGCCCCTTACCGAGAGTCATTTCTCTGCTGATGCCGTTTACCTTCTTCCTTCAATATGAGTACGCCGTGGTCGCGCGAAGTTATGTGTTGACCCCTCTGTTTGCCTATCTATTGCTGGCGCTCTATCAAAACAGAGAGAGTAGTCCGATGCTGTTTTGTATTGTTTCAGGCTTGTTCGCTAACTGCTCTTTGCATATGGCGGCGTTTTCGGCAGGGCTTGCCATCATCTATGCAAGTGACAGGTTACGCGGCAAGCCAAGTCCACTGCTTGCAGCCCGCAAACTCCTTGCGCCTGCGACAGTTCTAGTGCTCTTCTTTGTCGCGTCAGCAGCAACGGCAGTGCCGACAGCGGATGGTTCCTCCACGGCAGCAAATCCAGTAGTTGAGACGATTCGCAAGAGCGTTTCTTCGCAGGCTGTCCTGCCACAGCGGGAGAATCGTGGAGAGCTGGTAAGCGTCACGGCTGAAGCGGTTCCCCCGAAACAAAACCCGATTGCACAGGCAGTCTGGCGCGCCATGAGCCAAGGCAGCAGCGGAAACGCCTCACCAGCTCATCATTTCGTGATTGATGGCAGAACCATAAGACATCTCCTCGTGGTGCTTACCGCAGCCACAGCTTCCGTTTCCACATCCAATGTCCTCGCCATAGGCTTTCTCTGTCTGCTTGCCGTCAACCTGGCCCAGGCACACCTTTGGATCACACTACTTCCGTGGCTGCTGATACAGTGCTGCAACTTGTTGGTTGTTGGCGAAGCACACCACTTTGGTTTGCTCTGGATCGCGCTCACCTGCGCGATCTGGGGTCTTTCGTTAGAACCCGTGCAGAGCACACGGCACCTGATTTTGCGCACCGCGCTGTACGTATACCTTCTGGTCTTGGTTATCCTGCAGATCGGTTGGAGCGTCCATGCGCTGCGCGGTGATGTGATGAGTGCATATTCAGGTAGTCAGCAGACATCTGCCTTCCTGGCAAGCCTGCCACCGCACGTTCGCATCGCGGCATTCGATGATGACTCTATTACGGTTAATGCCTATCTGCCCAGGTCCCCGTACTTCAACCAGCATGTGGACTATTGGCCTTTCAGCAGGACCAAAGATCCTAGCCTGTTCCTTGCACAGGTTATAGCTGAAAAGCCTGATGTGGTCAGTCTCAAGATGTCGTCTCCAGACCAGCCCGTGATGTACCAATGGGTAAAAATGACCAACCCGGGGGCCATCTTTGTGGATCCGGTGCTGCTTAAGTTGCTGTTAGCGGACCATTACCACGAGACCCATCGCTTTTGCGGCCACCGCTATTTCCGGGACAGCTCGGAATCTACGGATTGCCGGCTCATCTTCGAGCCTATTAGCAAATCGCAAATCGTCCAGCAATAGTCCGTCCTGACCCTATTCGCTCACGCAGCAGCCGGACACGCTCCGACTCAGCTCGCGGCGTGCTGTGCGATAGCCATCCCCCCCCTCAACTGAACAACTGATCTAGGAGCTTGTCCCCATGCAAAAGAAAGCGATCATCATTGGTGCAGGTCCTGCAGGCTTGACTGCGGGCCTGGAGTTATTGCGGCGTACTAACATTCAGCCAATTATCCTTGAGGCGACTCAAGAGATCGGCGGCATCTCGCGCACCATCCGATACAAAGGCAACCGGATGGATATTGGTGGCCATCGCTTCTTCTCCAAATCCGATCGCGTCATGCAATGGTGGATTGACATGATGCCGCCGCAGCAGACTACGGACGGAGAGTTGGCGCCCACCATTAAGTATCACGGTAAATCGCGCTCTGTCCCAGTGAGAGAAGTTGCTTCTGAAAAGCCTGTGGGAACGTCTGCCGAAAAGGAAAACAAGAACTGCAAAGTATCAGGCATCTCCGGAACGCAACCCCCCGATCCGGACAAGGTGATGCTGATCCGACCGCGCAAAAGTCGGATCTACTTTCTTCGCAAGTTCTTCGATTACCCGATAACTCTTTCTCAAACGACACTGAGGAATCTTGGCTCTATCCGAACGATTAAGGTGGGAGTAAGCTACATCTCCTCGCGTTTTCACCAGATCAAGCCGGAAAAGAGCTTGGAAGACTTCCTCATCAATCGGTTTGGACGTGAACTGTACCTGACATTTTTCAAGAGCTATACGGAAAAAGTGTGGGGTACCGCTTGTCATGAAATATCCGCGGAATGGGGAGCGCAGAGAATTAAGGGCCTGAGCCTGATGACTGCGATCAAGCACTTCCTCGGTAAGTCACTTTCGCGATCCAATAAGCGGAATCAGGACGTCGCGCAAAAGGGAACCGATACCAGTCTAATCGAACGCTTCATGTATCCAAAGTTCGGGCCGGGCCAGTTGTGGGAACATGTTGCCGAGGAGATCATGCGCCTTGGTGGCGACATTCACATGGGTCGCAAGGTCGTCGGGATCAGGTGCTCGGGCAATCAGGTTCGGGCAGTAGAAGTAGTCAATGCGAATGGAGAGCGGCAAGAGTTCGAAGGCGACTATTTCTTTTCAACGATGCCTATGCGCGAGCTCGTGCAGGCAATGGACGCACCCGTTCCTGACAATGTGCGCGAAGTGAGCGAGGGTCTGCAGTACAGAGATTTCATCACCGTTGGTCTGTTGGTCGATCGCCTCAAAGTGAGCGAGCCGGACGGCGGCATGCTGAAAGATACCTGGATCTACGTACAGGAGCCTGATGTCCTTCTCGGGCGATTGCAGATATTTAATAATTGGAGCCCTTACCTGACGTGCGACCCCGACAAGGTATGGATTGGGCTTGAGTACTTCTGTTATGAAAAGGATGCGCTCTGGAGCATGGAAGACGATCAACTGAAGCAGTTCGCGATCTCAGAGGTTGCGAAGATCGGTTTGCTCGAGGCGACGGCGGTGAGCGATGCGCACGTAGTCAGAGTTCCCAAAACGTACCCTGCATATTTCGGCACATATAACCGGTTCCGCGAACTCCGAGAGTGGACGGATTCGTTTGAAAATCTCTTTTTGATCGGCCGCAACGGCATGCACAAGTACAACAACCAGGATCATTCCATGTTGACTGCTATGACCGTTGTAGATGGGCTGTGCGCTGATTATGTTGACAAAGCGTCGCTTTGGGAGATCAATACCGAGCAGGACTATCACGAGGAAAAGAATGCCGGACGATCTAAGAGCAAGGAAGCCGACATGCCTACTGGTCTCACTCCTGAGCCCGTGCAATCAGCGTCAGCGATTCAGTAACTCCCACGGGACAGCCGTGAACAAACCATACGCCCGAAAGAGTATGAGTGTAGTCTCACAGATGAGTCACAAACAGGAGCAGAGAAGCCGAATTGAGTGAGGGCACTTGTTTTCAACCATCAGGATCAACGATTTGCAAGATGAGGATCCGTGCAGGACGATCGATGTAGATGTCTGCATCATCGGGGCTGGGCCCGCTGGCCTAACCATCGCGCACGAACTTGCGCACACGAAGTGCTCTGTTCTGGTACTTGAGAGTGGAAGTAAGGACCGCGAATCAGACTTTGCTGCCGGCTTGAACGAGATTGAGAGCGTTGGTGAGCGCCGGGTCATGGATCAGCGCAAGGTACGAAACCGCGTTCTTGGGGGGGGCACTCTAACTTGGTCGGGGCGTTGCAGGCCTCTGGATCCGATCGACTATGAAGCTCGCTCTTGGGTGCCGTTGTCTGGCTGGCCACTAACAGCAACCGAGATAGAGCCCTTCCTGCATAGGGCCGCCGTATATCTTGGTCTCCGATTGTCCGAGTATGGTGATGAATTGCTTCACGGGCTCAGCAACCCAGAGAAGACGGCGGCCCTTCATGGAGATGATCTACGTTCAGTCCTTTGGCAGTTCAGCCGTCAATCGGTAATCAAGGATGACTATGTGCGCTTCGGTCCACGATTTCGAAAAATGAAGGCTGACAACGTACGCTTGCTCACGAATGCGACGGCGACCGAACTTATTACCTCTGCGGACGGCACGCACCTGCGCGAAATCATGGTGATGACTCCCGATAGATCTATGCGGCGAGTGCGCAGCCGATGTGCTGTCCTGTGCGGCGGTGGTATCGAGAATGCACGTCTGCTGCTCGCATCGAAAAGGCACAATTCGCGAGGTGTCGGAAACAAGCACGATCTCGTCGGAAGATTCTTAATGGATCATCCGCGAGCTACTCTCGGCACTTTCTTGTTTTCAACGCATGCTTCGGTGCAGGAGGAGTTCGGCCTAATTCATCATATCTCAGGTGCAGTACTACAGCGCGGGTTGTCGTTCACACCGGCCGTCCAGTGTCGCGATGGCCTACTCAACTGTGCAGCATGGACGACGCAGCATGTAGCGCAGGACGATGTGTGGAGAGCGCTGCGCATGCTCGGTCGCAGGAACGGGGATGGGCGGTTGGAGCGGAGCTTCGACGTTTTGCGGTACTCCGGCCAGATCGTACAAGGCTTGTGGGCTAAGTGTGTTCTCGGCCGTGAACTGCCACGCCGCATGGGGCGGCTTGATCTGGACGCAATAGTTGAACAGACCCCTAATTGCGAAAGTCGTATCACTCTCTCCGATAGAACCGATGTCCTCGGAATGCCCCTAACAAGAATCGACTGGAGGATCGGCCACATGGAGCGCCTCACAGCGATCCGCCTGGGACATGCAGTGAACGCAGCGCTCGCACGTGCTGGGAAGCCACAGGCAATATTGGCTGACTGGGTGCGCGATGGGCGTCCCGAAGACGCCGTGTTCGAAGATCAGGCGCATCCGAGCGGGGCGACGCGTATGTCGGATAGCAATCTGTGCGGTGTCGTCGATCGCAACGGCAAAGTGCATGGCATGGACAACCTGTACATTTCGGGAAGTTCGGTATTCCCCACGGCAGGCCATGCAAACCCAACACTGATGATTGTTGCGCTGGCGCTACGTCTGTCGGACTGGCTCCAGCAGCAACAAGTATGGCAGCAACAGGTCATTCAACTTCAGTCAATTCCCATCAAAGTAGGGAAGGAACATCTCTTCGATGAGGCTGTTATGAAGCAGTCGCTTCAAAAATAATTTGTAGGCATAGGCAGGGCCGGGATGATATTCGTCGGAATTGGGAAATCGGTCAATGAACGGAATGAAGAATGCGTGCAGAGTAGTCGCGCACTGCTTCAAAAGATCTGATACCCGAATGCCGTGGAGGGCGGAGGAGAAAATGCTCGGTCGCGCTAAAGCTTTGTTCGCAGTTGTGATCGCAGCGTCAGCAGTTAGTGGGATTGAAACTATCGAGGGTGCACACGCAAGCTTTCTGAGAGCATGTCCCTCATCTTTCACCGAGGCTATACGATCGAGCCTGACCTCCACCCCTGAAGCGCCGAGCAGCCGCTCCCGGTTTATTCCGTTATTGTCAGCTGTGCCGTCACGAGATACTAAATCTTTGTTACCCGCTGGTTATCGCCTCACGTTTGACGATGAGTTCCAGTCACTGAGTATCTCTGACAATGACGGAACCGGCGCAAAGTGGTATACCCACACAATTCAGTGCTGTATGTTCGACACGTCTTCTCCTTCGACTCCTACGCACATGGCAGGTATCTCCGCGCCGCAGGGGCAGCAGCCCTTCTCTTTTACACCCGGTAAAGGACTTGTGATTCGCCTTCAGAAAACTGGTGGCGCATGGTACTCAGGTGTGCTTGCTACTGTTGACAGGGCAGGAAGAGGTTTCGCGCAGCAATATGGGTACTTCGAACTCAAGGCAAAGTTTCCCGCGGCGAAAGGAACCTGGCCGGCGTTCTGGCTCCTTAACTCCGCAGCGCTCAAAGATCATGCCCCCGCCGCGGAGATTGATGTAGTCGAGTCGTTCATGTTCGCGCCGAACTACGTGAACACTACGCTTCATGACTGGACTCCGCCCGCCAGAACGCTGGCCCACAGGCTCTCCCGGGTGGCCAATCTATCAGAGGGATTCCACACGTTTGGTCTGCTGTGGACCGCCTCCACGATGACCTTTTCCTGCGATGGAAATGTGATTTACACAGTGCCAACTCCGTCCATGATGAAACAGCCATTCTATCCCATCGTTGATTTGGGCTTGGGAGGTGGCTGGCCCACAAGAGACACGCCACAACAATCGGATCTTGTTATACGCTATCTCAGGGTGTACGCTCCATAGCTCACTGGGCCGGCGGATTCTCACCCGGCACGGTGAGTGCCACATCGGATCGTCTTGCGTTTCCAAACACAGATTTCCCCCAAGCTGGAACGTGCGTCAGACAAAGCATCTACAGCCCTTGTCCGTACTCCAACTCAACCTTTCCACCTCGGCCTACCTTCGTATCGTTCAAAGCCTCCTTCCCCCCCATCCACATTTCTTGTCCTTCCGAAGGCTTTTCCCTGTACTCTGCGGCGGAGGCAGGCACATCTTGGTATGATTCTTTGTTGATGACATGCGGGGTACATGGATTAGAAGGTAAGTGACAGGATGGATTAATAAGTTAGTAAGCGCTCTTTAGCGGCATCAGAAGATAATGTGTGTGGAAGTGTTCCTCAGACTATGACTGCATCTACAGGGAACTAATATAGGATCACGGCCAAGTGAAAGTTCACCTGGAAACTAGCGCACCTCACACGCAAATACTTATTCAAGCGGTCCCGATACTAGAAGCCATCTCATAAATGCCTGAGCAGCATCAGGACACAGGCGAGCTGAACGAAGCCGAGGAAGTTTTCGACATGAAACTCCCAGCGAGTAACCAAGCGACGGAAGTTCTGCATCCAGGCAAACAGCCGTTCCACTTTCCAGCGGCGTTTGTAACGACGCAATGGGCGGCCATCCTGCGTTTTGCCACGGTTGGCACGGTTGGGCGCGATCATCTCGATGCCATACTCTTCGTGCAGGGTCTGATCGAGAGCGTCCGAATCGTAGGCTTTGTCCCCGATCAGCCTTTCGGGAAGCTCGTTGAGGAAGCATCCGGCCAGAACAGCTTCTACAAGCCGGCATTCGGCAGGCGAAGCGCTTTCGACAGTGACGGCGAGAGGAAGACCATTGCCAGAGGCGATAGCGACGATCTTGGTGCCCTTGCCACGCCTGGTCGGGCCGATAGCAAAGCCCCCTTTTTGGCGCTCGCGAATGTGGCATCCACGAACGCTTCGTCCAAATTGAGCTTTCCTCGCTCGTGCAGGTGCTTCGCCAGCAGGCGCAACGCTTCCACCAGCTTGCCTTCGCGCACCCATTGCTGGAAGCGCCGATGGCAGGTCTGGTACGGAGGGTATTTGGAAGGCAACTCGGACCACTGCGCTCCGCTGCCCAATATCCATAGCACTCCATTCAGCACAGCACGAGTATCGTGCCACGGGCGGCCGCGATTATCCTCGCGCCGCGCCGGACGTAGAACAGGTTCCACCAACGCCCACTGTTCGTCGTTCAGTTCCCAGCGGCCTGCCATCGCGTAATCGCGGAGATGCCTTGAGCACTTCCAGTTTCGCCCAAATCAGACCGCAAAAGGTTTATGAGATAGGTTCTAG
>VFSW01008250.1_pt1 | contig 14977 bp, 10 predicted proteins | sample 5358111 | NCBI WGS metagenome assembly VFSW01 (sample SAMN11554181, study PRJNA540505) | mine drainage metagenome | isolation source: sediment from site ElyBrook_90M | place: USA: Ely Copper Mine, Vershire, VT | collected 2017 | reverse complement strand
TACTCATAACTCGTTACTCGTTACTACTATGTTCGCGATCGTAGAAATATCCGGAGAGCAATTCAAGATTTCGGAAAGCACCACGAAGCTGCGCGTGCCTTATATGGCTGGCGCGGCGGAAGGGCAGGAGGTTTCGCTCGATAACGTCCTGTTTTCGGACGGCAAAAGCGCCGGAAGCGCGAAGCCGCTGGCGACCGTGCGCGGGCACATCCGCGGCGAGAAAGTGATCGTTTTTCACAAAAAGCGCCGCAAACGTTACCGCAAAACGAACGGGCATACGCAGCGATATACGGAGCTGGCAATTTCTTGGTAAATAAGATTGGTCGGGCTGGAGAAGCGCCGACCTACGAAATAGATTATGGCACATAAAAAAGGAATGGGCTCGACGCGCAACGGGCGCGACAGCAATGCACAACGGTTAGGCGTGAAGAAATTCGGCGGCGAGTTCGTCAAGTCCGGCAATATCCTCATCCGCCAGCGCGGTACGAAATGGCATCCGGGCGAGAACGTCATGCGCGCGAAGGACGATACACTTTTCGCCGTCTCCGACGGTGTGGTGAAGTACGAGCGGTTCCGCCTCGACCGGCAGAAGGTTAGCGTGTATCCGCGCGAGACGGCAGCGGCATAAAAAGTGTGTACATGCAAGCTCTGCTTGCATGCCTTCGAATCATTATACTGGCACGAGAACGCCGCCAGTCGGGTTGAGAAAATATGATTCAGGAATACATTAGGGCCGCGATGCGGCACGCAAAATACGAAATCATTGAGGACGATGGGTCATTCTACGGGCACATCGAGGAATTTCCTGGTGCCTGGGCAAATGAAAAGATGCTCGAAGCTTGCAGGGAAGAGTTGGAAAGCGTGATTGAAGATTATATTCTGATCGCCACCGCACACCATCAGCCGCTTCCGGAGATAGACGGCTTAACTCTCGAAGTCGAATTCGCGGAACATGCCTAAAATTGGCCCGATCAAACGCGATGATTTAATTTATTATCTGCGAAAGCTGGATTTTGAGGGGCCATTCAAAGCATCAAGTGATGTTGAAGGGCAAGGTGCAGGTTACTATACCGAATCCGCATGTTGGCGACATTAATGTCGGATTGCTTCGAAAGATTTTAAGAGACGCCGGAATTTCAAGAGAGGAATGGGAAGCTCTCTAAGCTTCCGCCGTTGAGCTGTCCTGCTGCACCGCCGCCAGCCGCTGCCAGATTTCAACGGCACTCTCCACCGGCGTGGCCTGCAGGCCATACACGACATCTTCGACGTACTCCTCTGACCGCATCCCAACCAGCACCGAAGAGACCTGCGGCAAACTGCGAACGAACAGCACGGCTTTCTGCGAGAGAGACAGTTCCGAATAGGCTTTCCCGATCAGCGCATCGAGCGCCTGATGGATCTTAATGGCCCGTGCATGGCCTCGATTCAGGTAATAATTCGAGAGATGCTCGAAGGCTTCATCGACACTCTCGGCATAATTCGTTAGAAAAGTCAGCACACCGGGAACTTCCTGCGAAATGGGTCGAAGAACATTGAACGCATATTGAATGCGCGGCGCGAGCACTTTCTGCGAAATTTCCTGCCACTCTTCCATCGTCGCGAACTCCCGCCAGTTGCCTTCGTCAAGATTGCGGCCCAACGCAAGAAATTGCACGATGGCATCGCGGGATTGCGCATCCAGATCCAATGCTTTCAACTGCTGCCCGGCAAATTCTTCTTCCTGGAGACGAATGTCATGCAAGAGATCGTCCAAATCCTGATCCGGCGGAATTTCGCGCTCCGGAAAATCGGCAAGGCGAATAAGCTGCTTGCCAACGATGGCGTTCAGCGGGCGATTGGCAAGCACGCCAAGATTTTTTTCCGCGCAATACTCGAGCAGGGTTTCGGTGCCATGACGTTGATTCCGTTCCGTCACTGCGCCTGGCTCGAAGATATTGAGCGGGAACTCGATCACCGCAAAATGATGACGCTCCCCAGCAACTTCTTCCGCAGATTGCCACGCGATTTCCACGGACGTTCGATCGACCGATTCCTCCGGCTTCGGAAACGTATTGGAACTAATACCATACCATTGAATCCGTCCGCGCTCGACTTCCGTTTCGAGATAGGCAAATGCCTGTTTGATCCGCCGGTTATATTCATCGCGCACTTCGTCCGGCAGCGTGCCTTCCTTCAGCGCCCACTCGATATAGTATTCCGGATTATGCAGGAGATAAACATCGATCGTTTCGAGCTGAAGGCGTTCGAGCGAATCGGTGATCTGATCGCGCAAAAAATCGGGATGAATGGAATGCCACAGTCCCTCGCTATGCCGAACGAGTTCGGAAAGCTCGGAACCCGAGGAGTAATCGGCGTGCGCCGCATTAGCGCGCCGCTGCATCTCGTCGTAGAGTTCGCCCTGAATGTAACCCCCTTTGGAAACGACGATAATTTCTTCGCGTTTCACTCCCCCTGCTCTGCCAAGAGGAGGGGGCTGGGGGGTGGTGGGCTGTTGGTTAATAAGCCCGGCCAGCACTTCCCCGATCATCCGCTCGGAGTTCCCGCCGGCATAATTCGAAGAGGTATCGATAATATTAATGCCCATCCGAATCGCCTTGGCCAGCGCCGCCCGGTGGGCTTGCACGCTTCGGTGGACGCGATAGCTTCCGAACCCAGCGGAGCTACACACCAGCCCGGTGCGCCCGAGCGTGCGGTACGCCGCCGCCCAATCGGGATTCCGTTTGGCGATAGCCGCCGTTGCCCCAGGCGTCGCCCGGCCGGGAAGAATGATAGGGTGCTCCCGGAGGGAGCCGTTTTGGTCGATGAGCAAGGAATTATTTTGAGGAAACAATAAATGCCACTCCCTGACCGGGTGTAATAGGTGCCTCGTAATCCTCGTACACGAGGTTTTTAATTTCATCGGGGGTAACTTCCGACCAATTCCCATATCTTGTCGGTTTAGCAAAAAACCTTACGATGCGGGGATTGGGAACTACCTCCTTGATGCGGTCAAGATCGTAGATCCTCATATTCCTGCGAGTTGTGGCTTTGCCAGCAGGCATTGTAAGAATCATATCGCCGCCGGGTTTTAGAGCTGTCCATAGTTTCGAAATAGCCACTTTATCCCCATCTGATTTTTCAGGATCGCCATAGCCGGTAAGGCCAACATGCTCTACGGTAGAGATGGAACAAACGACATCGTAGAAATTTTCAGGAGGATTCCAGTTAAGAATATCTCCTTGAGTGAATTTGAAATTAGGGTGTTCAAACGCATACTTACGGAAATCAAGTCCATGCACTTGGTACCCCAAACTCGCCAGGTGTAGTGGGAGAAGGTCTTCGACACATCCAAAGTCGAGAACAAACTTTGCCTTCGGATTCAAATGCTGGAAAAAGAGCGGGTATTCAACAATCCGATCCCCAAACAATGGCTTGAATTGAACTCCGAGTAACCTCGAAATTACCATTTGCAATTTTTTCAGTGCCAAATCGAGTTTGGTTCCGTCCCAGCCCTCAAAAAGAAGGCTTTTATGGACCTTGTACATTTTTATTGTCTCGTAATCAATTGCCATTTGGTTGTCGTTTGAAAGATAAATAATCGATTCCAAACTGGATGTTCGGTAAATCAGTGCCTCAATCTTCGGGAGCTTTTCATCTTGTAAAAGAATTGCAATAGGATGATTCCTTATGACCGGCCAAGACTCGATGATTCTGAAGTGAATACATTCGGCGAGAATGGGTACTTCTTATACAAAAAACTAGTGCTCCCCGATGTGAAATTTAATGCATTAAAGAGTCATTTCGAGGAAAAGCTTGAGGCGCTTCCTCCCGAAGTGAGACCGGAGGAAATGGACGTTCCCCATTTTACGGATACGACGCTTTTCGAGTGGCTTTTCGCGAACGAAATTCTGGATTTGGTTGAGCCCATTATCGGACCAAACATCGCTCTTTTTTCGAGCCACTTCATTTGCAAGCCGCCGGGAAATGGGAAGAGAGTTCCGTGGCATGAGGACGCGAGTTACTGGAAGCAGATGATTGCGCCAATTGAAGTTGTGACGGTCTGGCTTGCAATCGATGACTCGACACAAGAAAATGGTTGTATGTTGGTGATTCCACGAAGCCACCACCAGGGCTTCTCGGAATATGAGGCGGTCGATAAAGCACGTAATCTCTTCCCAATCGAAATTAAGCGGGGCCGGTTCGACGAGGCAAAAGCACTTGCCTGTGAGCTACGTGCAAACGAGGCGAGCCTTCATCATAGCGGTCTTATTCACGGTAGCCCAGCAAATACCAGCAGCAAACGGCGAACGGGTTACACGATGAGGTATATGCCAACCTCCGTCAAGGCATCAGGAGGGAAGTCCGAACTCGGTCATCCGCATATAAATTATCTCGCGCGAGGACGCGATCTTGCCGGTAATATTTATGGTGATCCCACGAAAACATATCCGGAGCTTGCCCGTTACAGAGAGTTAGAACGGCGCACGGGCCATTAGTATAAAATATAGCAAAAAATTGAAATTTAGTGCACACCTTGGAAAAGGGCTTTGGGCGTTTGCCTCGCGTGGTCTGCCCAGCATTTATGCAATTGCGATCATCATGGTGGCCCGCACGGTTACCCCAGCCGAATTTGGGACGCTTAGTGTGTTCCAGACCCTCTTTACCATTTTATTTACATTTTCAGACGGCTTTGCACTTCAGGCTATTGTGAAATTCGGAGTGGAACCAGAGGTTGAAATTGAGGAACTCGTAACAGTCACGGCCTTGCTGTTTATTGCATTTCTTGGCACAGCAGTGGCAATTTTATTATTGTTCCCTGTTCTGTTCAGCAGGCTTTTAAATATTCCACAACTGGCACAACTGATACCCTATTTGGCGGTGTTCGCTCTCTTCACGATGCCGAGAGTCGTATTTAGTAAAGTGTTACAAACAAAATTTCGAATGAAGGAGATTTTCTTTGTCGATTTTGCGAATTTTGGGGTTGCGGCGATTGCACTTTTTACAATGCTGATACTCGGGAAGATTCACACGGCGGAGAGTGTAATTCGAATTACGATGATTTCAGGTCTTCTGTCTTCGTTGGTTGCAATCGTAATGGTACGGCCGTTCATGCGCTACCGCCCGAAATATTCTCGAATGATGCTTACCCGTATTTCAGAGTTTGTGCGTTACCAAGCTGCGTCGGGAGTAGTTTCGACGGCCCAGCAGAATTTCGATGTACTCATCGTCTCGGGTTTTACCGGAGCCGTCGGAGTTGGAATGTACAACGCTGCCAAAATGCTATTTCGAGGCTTCACTGTAATCCGTGAAACCATGACTCTGTTCGTTTTTCCCGCTACGAGCAAATATTACTCACGTGGTGAAATGGAGACACTTCGAAACATCATCGAGAAGACCGTAAGCTTTTTATTCCTAACGCTAATCCCGACTGCTATTATTCTCGAGATCGGTGCGCCATTGATCTTCCATGTTTTGTACGGAGCTAAATTTGATGCAAGTATCCCGGTCTTTCGCGTGCTCTTGGTGGCCGTTCTCTTCTATCCCATTCAAATGGTATTCAACGTAACCATGACCGGTATGGGAAAGATCAAAGAAGCGTTCCGAATGTTTTTGGTGACTTTTATCGTTGATGCTGTTATCGCATCCGTGCTTCTTGCGCTCACTCATTCGCTTATAGGGGCCGCAATCGCATTCGTTATTGCCGCAATGGTACAGACCACGCAGCTATACGTTTACATCAAGCGCAGCGTTGGTTTCAAGCCACGAAGACTTATTGCGCGCGGTATTCGTGATACGCTTAGCTTTGCTCAGTCGATACGACAAAATCGGTCAATTTAGCAAAATTTGGATGAAAAAGCAGCCCACGTCCTTCTTGAGTAAAATATTAGTGTAACTTTCCAGCTACTCGTGGGTTATTATAGTTAAGGATTTATAATTTTACGAGGAGGATTGAATGTTTCACCTTCACTACCGCGTACACACGAGGAGCGAGCAGCTCTTTGCTGGGATTTTGTGTGCTTTGATGGTTCTTTTCATCGGAACACGGGCTGTGCGGGCGCAATCTTGGCAAACGCTGGCCCGATTGCCCCAAATCGTCAACTGCTCCTTCTTTTTCGACACCAGCATGGGATTTGCTGGTTCCGGCGCGACCTATGGTGCCCCGAACTCGCGCACCGAGCCGATCAATATTTACCGGACCACGAACGGGGGTCTCAGTTGGTCTCCGATGGTCGTCCCCCAGGGTTACCTCGGATCAGTAAGTTCAATCTTTATGGTGGATCACAATAATGGATGGGCAAGCATCCTGCCTTGGAATTCATCACAAAACAACCGGCTGTGGCAAACCACTGATGGAGGACTTACGTGGGGTGAATTGGCAACTTCAGGAATGGGAACCTGTGTCTATCAGACTTCTCACGCATTAATTCTCACGGATTTGGATGATGGTCATCAAGGATGTATTTCAACCGATGGGGGCCACACGTTTACCAATTCCATTCCAGGCGGAACGAATTGTATTGGCTTCCTGAATGATACCGATGGGATTATTACTGTATTCCGAGGCGGCCCGTGGCAACAAACAACAGATGGAGGACTAACATGGAACCCTCTTTCGCTTGGGGAAGAATCATGGGGAATCGGCCCCGTACCAGGTACAAGTACGTACTATTGTGCCGGAGAGAACGTCCCAACACTGGTCACCAAATCTACCGACAAAGGCATTACCTGGACTACGCTTCACTCTTTTCCGTTCGAGACCAGTGGGGATATTCGTGTCGCGGATTCAGAAACGCTATACGTGCAGGTGAACTCGAATATCGCGCCGAATCTCGCCACCGGAGTTCTTCGTTCAACCGATGGCGGTATCAATTGGACAAACCTTGGCGGCCCACAAAACTTCAACGACAGTCGATTTACCGTCATTCCTCTTAAATGTGGTGCGATGATATACGCCTTCGATACAGGTGGAGGAGCATTTAAATTAGTCGATATTTTCAAACATGTGGCGGAAGGCCTTGTACTTAACACCAAGTATGATGTTGTTGCCTCATCCTGCCAGCCTCTTGACACCACTGTTAATACTGGCATCATAGGCTGCTTGCCCACATCCGGTCTACTCGATTCTCTCTGGCTCTCCGGTTCCTTAGCATTCGCGCTCGCGGATACGCGAAGCACGCCACGCTCCCTTGCGCCAATCGATAGTGTTCTCATAAGTTATGCTGGCACATCAGGCGGAGCCGATACGGCGGAACTGCACATTCGATACGATCTCGGTTCTGGTATTCACGATACCACAATTCTGCTTACTGGCACAATGGCTTCGCCGTTACTGGCGCAGCCGGCGCGACTGCACCGCGAGGCGGCCTCCGCATATCTGGGTGGAGTAGATTCGCTCGAACTCGGCATGGATTTGGGCGCGCAGATCAATCTCGATTCGTTATGGCCATACCTGAACGACATCGAGGGCACGTTCGCCTTCGATTCTTCTATCGTGAGCTTCGAATCTTACACTCCACCGGCTGGGTGGACGATTACCACGCTCGCGAATCACGGGGATGCGGTCGATTTTGGAATCCATAAAATTTCCGGGCAAGCTACGCAGCCATTGGATTTGGGTGCCGCGCTATTCCTGCCCAATACTACGCAACTTGCGACCAGTTGGGTGACTTTGCCTCGATTCGTTCTTAATATTGGAAAGCAAGCCATATCGCTATGCGTGACGGACAACGAGGATAGCCATTGGTCGGTGAAAACGCTCGGCGCCCAGAGTGGTGTGACGGAAGCGCCAACTGCGGCGGGGGATGGAATTTCAATTTATCCAAACCCTGCGGAGAGTGAGTTCTTCGTGCGGAATACGAATGCGCATCCCGCACTCATTACACTCTATGATGCGATCGGCCGGAATGTCGCTTCGGCAAACGTAGGTGCGGCATCGACGAGCACGATCGATATCGCGTCGCTTGCACGAGGATCGTATGTCGTTGTGTGCCACGTCGGTGACCGCATGGTGGTGCGGCGGCTGGATAAATCGCGGTAAGCTGTAACTTTACGGCCTCGCTCCGTGTCGTACCTCTGAGATTCAATTCCTATTACGAGGTTGGTATGCTTCATACGCATGATCGGTCATCCTGCAAGTTCCGAAAAAGGTTCTTATCGGTCCTTGCGTCTTTTTTATGTCTTTGGATAATCGCGGGGTCCGGCGTTAGCCCCGCGCGGGCACAATGGACGAAGCTCGCCACGTTCGATGGCTATATCTCCTGCGTCCGGTTCGTGAATGACACCCTCGGCTTCGTTGGTCTCGGCCTCAGTCCTGGGATGCCGCTAACCGCGCCTCCGATTAAAGTCTATCGCACGACGGACGGCGGCTTGACGTGGAATCCGGCAACGGTTCCACAAGGCTATAGCGGGGAGATTTGCGACATTCAGATGGCCGATACGAAGAACGGCAGGCTGGCCATCACGGGTGGCCGGTGCGCGCTGTGGAAAACAACCGACGGTGGAGTGACATGGAACGAAACATCGCTGTTCGGCACAGGAACAAGCGTTCGTGTCACGCCCAGCGCTATCGTCGTTACTAATCTTTTTGGATTGGGCTATATCTCCACTGATGGGGGGCTGACCTTCCAGAATACCTACTTTAGCAGCACGAATGGGATGGACTTCGTCGATGCCAACCACGGCGCCATCAGCGGTTTCCGCGCGCCAAACTGGCTCTACACGGCCGATGGCGGCCTAACATGGCAGGCTTCGAATCTGAACATCGAGGGCTGGTCGGTCTATGGCGCGAAAGGGACCTCGGATTTTTACGCGGCTCCGGAAGGCAATACCTATCCCATCCATGATCAGGTCTATAAATCCTCCGACTACGGCGCCACCTGGAAATCCATTGCTACATTACCGTTTAAATTTACCGGCGATATCGAAGGCATTGGCGAGGATGTGCTCTTTTTTCAGGTTCACTGGTGGGATGCCGCAATTGCGCAGGGATTTTATTATTCGACCGATAAAGGCGTAACGTGGACGAATATCGGCGGCCCGAACATGTACGGCGATACTCGCTTCGATGTGTTAAACAGATGCTATGACATTGCCCTTTATGGCTATGGCGATGAGTATGGCAAAACATTGTATCGCTACATTTTTCCAAACACCGGTCAAACCGCTGGAACCCTCACCGCCTCTGCCGTTTCTTTGCCGCCGATCTCGGCGTGTTTCGTGGCCGATACATCCGTACCACTACTCCTTGGCGGAGATTGTATCGCGAACGCGCAGCTCAAACTTCTTTCGCTGACGGGATCTCCGGCATTTACGCTTCGCAATCATCCTACACTGCCGATATCCCTTACCTCACGCGATAGCGTGTTGATCCAGTATGCCGGTTCCGGCAACCCCGACACCGCGTACCTCCATATACAATACGATCTCGGTTCCGGCCCGCTGGATACCACCGTTATGCTGACCGGGTCCACCTTTGCGCCACCCAGCTTGCTTGCACTTCAGCCGAAAATCGGCTTTGGGCCTATTTCTTCGTGCGATACGAGGGATACGACCGTTTATCTCAAAAATACCGGTTGCGACTCGCTTACCATCACCAGCATTTCTAATTTGCTCGATGGGTTCTCGAACAATCCGCCGATTACCCTTCCCATTACGATCGCCAAAGGGGATTCCGTCGCGGTACATATCTCTTATCATCCCACTTCGCTCCAAGATTCCGCGAACTTGGTCCTCGATACCAAGCATGGTAACCAAACCGGATTAGCGGTTGTCCGGTTATCGGGTCAAATACGGACGACGGAGCTATCTCCCTCGTCCATGTCTTTAGGACTTTCTACACTCGCGATTTGCGGTTCCGCCGATACAACTATTTCGTTCACGAATCCGGGCTGCGACACCATGATTATTACTGCCGCAAGCCTTTCGCCCATAGGGGATGTTCAGTTACTTGGCGTTTCACTGCCAATCGTTATTCCGCCCAACAGCGATACCACGTTCCGACTTCACTTTTCATCGCAAAAAGCCGAGACCGAAAACGCGGTGCTCTCGCTTACTTATACCGTTCATGGAATTCCGTACCCCACTCTTTCCATACCGGTGAGCGCCGTTGCAACGACACCAAACGAGACACTGGCTCTTTCCGATACGGAGCTTTCCATCGCGTCGCTTTCCCGGTGCTCTGCCGATACTCTGCGCGCCACGATTGCTAACCCATCGTGCGACACGCTCGTTGTTTCTGCGGACAGCTTATCCGGCAATCCTGACTTTGTAGTGCTTGGTCCGCTCGATTCGGTAAGAATCCTTCCAGGCGATTCCATCTCGGTGAGCGTGGCCGTCATTCCTCAGGCAAAGGGCTTGCGAAGTGCGGTCTTGCATATCCATTACTCGAATTCGCTCGGCACGGTTGGTGTACGCGATAGCGTGATCGATCTCTCTGCAATGATTGTGGCAGGTGCTGTCGATGTTACCGAGTCTCTCGCATCCGTTAATTTGGGAACGGTCACGGAGTGCGCTGCTGCGGACACGCTCGTTACCCTTCGAAACCGAGGGTGCGATACGGTCACGATCGACAGCGGCACGCTCGACAATTCATTTGTTGTGCTATCGCCAGCCGGAGCATTTCCGATTCAGATTCCGCCAGATTCTTCCGTGAATCTGCGTATCACTACACAGATCGATACCGCGGGGCATCCCACCGCGCTCACTTCGACGCTCGCATTTCAATCGAAGACGGTCGAGCTACCGCCCATCCCGATCTCGTATTCGGTAAGCTATGCACAGCCACTAGGTCTGGAGCTGGTGCCAATGGCGGGAACCGCACCGGTGGGCAGCACGATCTATTACGATGTCCGCGATACCGCTACGCTTGCAAATTTTGGCGTTACCGATGTTCGCTTTTCGCTCCACGTTTCGCAGGATTTGTTGGGATATGTTTCCGCAAGCTCGCTGAATACACTGCGGGAGACCTCGAATGTTACCGGCGTGATGGAAAATTATGATTTTGAGATCACCGGCTCGCCAGTGCTCCAACAAGCGGACGGGACCCTTGCGCGGTTATTCTTTAAATCTTACGTTGCGCCGAAAACGTACTCGTCCATAACGATCGACTCGACCGCACTCAATCCCGGCGATTCCAACTTCGAGCGGTGCACGGCGTACCTTGTACCGCAGGATACCGCGCTCAATATCATGGACGTATGCGGCGACCCGATGCTCCGCCGCGCACTAAATGGGCAGCCAATTGTCCTGAGTGTCCGGCAGGAAGACGCAGGGAGCTGGATTGTAATTCATTCGCCGGAATCGCATCGTGCTTCGCTCACGATTACAAACGTGCTCGGAGTCACCGTCGCAGAAGAAGCACTCGATCTTTCGAGGGGTGAAACGGACGTGCCCTTTGCACAGGGCTTGGCGAACGGAGCTTATTTCATTACGATCTCGGATGAATCCGGGCTGGTGGCGCGAGCATCGATGGTGCATGTTTCCATGCCTTAGCTCTTCGATAAATAGCGCGAACTTCAGCTTGCAACCAATCCCTAAAATCGCAAACTGAAGTTTGTGATACATTTGCTGCTTTCGCGAGAATAACACTTCTGTGGGGAGTTCTGCCGCACTGAAATGCGTTCAGGTTTTTCTATGTCTATGTATTCCGCTGCTGCTGAACCCTCCGAAGTGTTAGCGCGGCCTGTGGCCGCGGGTGAACCCATCTCTATTACCTTCCCCGATGGGACCGTAAAGGAATTTCCCGCCGGCACGACGGGAATGGAGATCGCGCATTCCATTTCGCCGCGGCTCGCGGATGCTGCGCTGGGGCTGTTCGTAAATGACGTTCCCTACGACCTCGCCACGCCCATCCATCACAATGCATCGGTTCGTATCGTCCAATGGCGCGATGACGAGGGCAAGAGCATTTTCTGGCATTCCTCCGCGCACTTGATGGCGGAGGCGATCGAGGCGATCTACCCCGGCACGCGGTTCGGAATCGGGCCGCCCATCGCGAGTGGATGGTACTACGACATGGAATTGCCGCAAGGCGTAAAGCTCACGCCGGACGATCTGCAAAAGATCGAGGCGAAGATGTACGAGCTTTCGAAGCGCGACGTGCCTTACCACCGAATTCCGAAAGAGTATGATGAGGCAGTCGAATATTTCAAAGCAAAAGGGGATTGGCTGAAGCTCGAATTGCTCGAAGGCTTGCGCGGAGTTCCCATTACGTTTTACGAGCAGGGAAATTTCGTCGATCTTTGCCGCGGCACTCACGTGCCGAGCACCGGCAAGATTAAATTCCCGAAGTTGCTTTCGATCGCGGGCGCCTATTGGCGCGGCGATGAGAAGCGGCCGATGCTCACACGCGTCTATGGTGTCAGTTTTCCGACCAAGAAAGAGCTTGAAGCATTCATCACGCAACGCGAGGAAGCCGAAAAGCGCGACCACCGGAAGATCGGGAAAGAGCTTGAACTGTTCCATATTTCCCCGAAAGTTGGGCTGGGCCTCGTGCTATGGCTGCCCAACGGCGCTGCCATGCGGCAAACGCTGGAAACATTTTTGAAAAAAGTTCTTCGCAAGCATGGATACGATCAGGTGATCACGCCGCACATCGGCAACCTCGAATTATACCGAACGAGTGGGCATTACCCGTATTACAAAGAGAGTCAGTTCCCACCCATATCGTGGGAAGAGGAGGGCCATACGGAAGAATATCTCCTCAAGCCGATGAATTGCCCGCATCATTATATGATTTATAGTTCCAAGCCCCGCTCGTACCGGGATCTTCCGGTGCGGCTGGCGGAGTTCGGCACGGTCTATCGGTATGAACAGTCGGGCGAATTGAATGGCATGAGCCGCGTCCGGGGATTTACCCAGGACGATGCCCATATTTTCTGCGCGCCGGAGCAATTGCGCGAGGAATTGTGCGATGTCATCCGGTTAACGCAGCATGTAAGCGGAGTCGTAGGGCTTACGGGATTTCGCGCGCGGCTCTCGTTCCGCGATAAAGCGAATACCGAGAAATACGGCGGCTCGGATGAACAGTGGGAACGCGCGGAGCGCGATGTCCGCGAAGCGGCCGAGGCGATGAACTTGCAAACCTCTATTGGCATCGGCGAAGCGACCTTTTATGGCCCGAAGATCGATTTCATGCTCAAGGATGCCATCGGCCGCGAGTGGCAACTCGGCACCGTGCAGGTGGATTATGTCATGCCGGAGCGATTTAATTTGGAATATACCGGCGCGGATGGGCAGAAACACCGTCCCGTCGTAATCCACCGAGCGCCGTTCGGTTCATTCGAGCGATTCTGCAGCTTGCTCATTGAGCATTACGCAGGCAATTTTCCGACGTGGCTCGCGCCGGTGCAGGTCGTGGTGCTGCCGATCACGGACGCGCAGGAAGCATACGCCGAAGAGGTTCGTGGCAAGCTTGAAAATCTCGGCATTCGCGTGAAGCTCGATGCCTCGAACGAGAAGGTGAACGCCCGCATTCGCGACCATGAATTGAAGAAAGTCCCGCTCATGCTTGTGGTGGGTGAAAAGGAACGCGAGGCGCGCTCGGTCGCGGTTCGCCGACATGGCAAAGGGAATGTCGGAACGGTTTCGCTGGAGGAGGCATTAGCGACTCTCCAAGCGGAATGCGCAATTCCGGAATAATCTTTGATGTGATGCCAGTGGACGTATTGGACCAGTTCATTGCATCCATGAAGTCTATTAAACACGAATCCTTATTATTTGAATAATTTAGATACGATTTCCTCTCCAGCAGACGAAAATCCGCGGGATACCGTCCCGGCGGTTCAAGACAAGCCTTTTGAAGAGGCGTTAAAATCCCTGGCTGCCCCAGTGGCCCCGCCCTCCGAGGAGGTTGGCGGTCTGACGCTAAAGAAACGCGCTCCTTCCGCGAAGGCGGCAGCCGCGAAACCAGCAGCCGGCAAGCCCGGCGCAGCGTCATCCGCGCGGCCGGGAGGGGTGACCGTCCGCACCGGCCCCGCTCGAACCGGACCGAAGCCGCCATCACGCCGGATGGACCGCTTCAGCCGCATCATGCCTTCGCGCGATCCCGGCGTGAGGATGAATGAGCAAATACGCGTCCCCGAAGTTCGCGTGATAAACGAAACGGGCGAGATGGTCGGCGTCATGCCCCCCAAAGAAGCGATCGAGCTGGCGCGGAGCAAGCAAATGGATCTGCTCGAGATCGTGCCGAATGCCAAGCCGCCGGTCTGCAAGATTATCGAGTTCGGCAAATGGAAATACGAGCAACAAAAGAAAGAAAAGCTGGCGAAGAAATCTTCGCATCAGCAGCTCATGAAGGAAGTCCGCTTCCATCCGCATACGGACACGCACGATTTTGAATTCAAAGTGCGGCACGCGCGCAATTTTATTGCGGAGGGCCACAAGGTCAAGGCCTACGTACAGTTCAAAGGCCGCGAAGTGACGTACCGGCAATTCGGCGAGGAACTGCTGAATAATTTCACGGCGCGTATGGAGGACATTGCGAAAGTCGATCAGAGCATTTCGATGATGGGCCGCACGATGTCCATGGTGCTTTCGCCCGGTGGCAAGAAAAAGGCTTCCTCAGACGCGAAGGCGGACGCTGAAAAAAATGGCAAAGAGAAAGCCCAGCCGAAACCGAAGTTGGTGAAAAAAGCCGGGCAGGAAGCGCCAGCCGAAGAGTTTGAAACGAATGTTGCGGAACCGGTGGAAGCAACGGACGCTAATCAAGTGATCTCTGAATAAACCTTTTAGTATGTCATTGCGAGAAGGATTTTTCGACCGAAAGGAGAAAAATCCGACGAAGCAATCTCCTGCGTGAAATCAACGGATTGCTTCGTCGAATCGAACTCCCTTCGGTCGTTCGATTCTCCCCGCAATGACAATAAAAAAATCACAACCATGAAAACGAAGCACTTCGCATTTCTTCTTCTCTCTCTTTGCATCGCATTCCAGACGGCGCATGGACAAGGTAAGGCGATTGGCGGCGCTATCGGCGCCAATGCAGCGCCATTTTTGCATC
>VFSW01008249.1_pt1 | contig 14977 bp, 15 predicted proteins | sample 5358111 | NCBI WGS metagenome assembly VFSW01 (sample SAMN11554181, study PRJNA540505) | mine drainage metagenome | isolation source: sediment from site ElyBrook_90M | place: USA: Ely Copper Mine, Vershire, VT | collected 2017 | reverse complement strand
TGACAAATCAGTGGGAGCTGCGCTGCTGAATGACAAATCATGTGCGGTCGCGGAAAAGAGGCTGGCGTTCTTGATGAAGCGGCGGAAGACGGTGTCTGTGACGCCGGCCATGGGAGCGAGGACGGTGGCGGGTGCGATGCGGACGTTGCCGATGGTGACGCTGGCGGGGACGCGGCTGTGCTCGGGCATCGCGTGAGTGGCGGGCGAGTCCCACTTCTTCTGCTCGAGGGTGTAGCGCTTCTTCATCGGAGTCCAGTTTATCGGGTTAAGTGGAAGAGCCTCCGCGTTGGCGGAGGCCCTTCGCGTGAAAACGGTTGAGGTTATTTGGCTGCGGTGGCTTTGGCTGCGGCGTCTGCTTTGCCAGCGTCGGCCTTGGCTACCTTGCGGCGGAAGCGCTCGACGCGGCCCGCGGTATCGACCAGCTTCTGCTTGCCGGTGAAGAACGGGTGGCAGGCAGAGCAGATTTCAACGACGATGTCGCCCTTGTGGGTGGAGCGGGTCTCGAAGGTGTTGCCGCAGGCGCACTTCAGGTGGATGGTGTCGTACTTCGGGTGGATTCCCTCTTTTGGCATGGTTCTCTCTCGTTCTGCTTCGATTTTGCCTGTTGGCTCGCGGTTCGCTTGCAGCGGGGGTGGACACCGTCACATCGATTGGCCTGACGCGCCGCCCACAGAGCCCCTGTTGGATGAAGACCGGGGCACGATGGCTTATATCCTCATTTTATCTTGGATTCCCACATGCGGCAATTCGGTGCAGAGTGGTCCGGATGCGCGATACTTGGAAGGGTGAAGGCGGGGTTGCGGGCGATGGGCGAGGTTTGCAGTCTGTGCGAGGGGTCGGGGCTGCGCGTTGCGCAGGAGGGCGGGCGGCAGGTGGCGCGGCCCTGCGAGTGCCGCGTGGCGCGACGCGCCCTGCGGATGCTGGAGCAGGCGCAGATTCCGCGGCGTTACGAGCACTGCACCCTGGTGGACTTCGACACTGACTTTCCCGGCGTGGACAAGAGCCTGACGACGGCGCGACTGATGGCGCGGAGGTTTGTCGAGGGCTATCCGGTGCAGACGGATGGCAAGGGACTGCTGCTGGTTGGGCCGGTCGGCGTGGGCAAGACCCATGTGGCGGTAGGGATTCTGAAGGAGCTGGTGCAGGAGCGCGGGGTGCATGGTCTCTTCTACGACTACCGGGAGCTGCTGAAAGAGGTGCAGAACAGCTACAACCAGAAGGTTGCGGCGACCGAGCTGGAGGTGCTGCGTCCGGTGTTTGAGGCGGAGGTTCTGGTGCTGGATGAACTGGGCGCGGCCAAGCCGAGCGACTGGGTGTGGGACACGGTGGCGCACATCCTGAACAGCCGGTACAACGACCGGCGGACGACGATTATTACGACGAACTATCCAAACACGGAGGCGTTGGGGGCGACGCCCGGCCGCAGGACGGGAAAGAAGAGCGCCGAGCAGGAGGACGCCGAGCGGGCCATGAGTGGAGAGACGCTGGGCGACCGGATTGGCGAACGGATGCGCTCGCGGCTACAGGAGATGTGCGTTGTGGTGGAGATGCGCGGCAAGGACTTCCGGCAGAGCGTGAAGCGGGCGAGCTTCGGGTAAGGCGCGCGGCGGGGTGCCGAATGCGAGCGTGTGGTGCAGGGTATCGAGTGCGGTATAGAATCTCGGACTATGAGCGATCGTGAGAACTCCCACAGCGATGGGCAGAGCGGCATGGGGAGAGATGCGTCGAGTGGGGACGTCGGCGAGGCGCCGATCTTCAGTGCGGAGCCGGAGGAGCGCGGCGGTTTTCCGATGGCGGCATGGGGCGCGGCCGCGCTGATTGTGGTGGCGCTGGTTGGCGCGCTGGTGTTCTTCGGGCGGAAGAGGCCGGAGACCTCGCCCAGCAGCCTACAGCCCGCGGACGCGTATGCCGCCAGTCTTCCGCTGACGCAGTTTGCGATGAGCGAGTCGGCGAACCTTTCGGGCGGCAAGCTGACGTATCTCGATGGGCATATCGGCAACACCGGCGACCGCACGGTGGAAGCGGTCACGGTGCAGGTGGTCTTCCAGAACGATGAGGCGTTGGCTCCGCAGGTCGATACGGAGCCGCTGATGCTGATCCGCATGAAGCAGCCGTACATCGACACCGAACCGGTGAGCGCCGCGCCGCTGAAGCCGGGGGACGACCGCGAGTTCCGACTGACCTTCGAGACGGTGCCCGAGAACTGGAACCAGCAGATGCCCGAGGTGCGTGTGATCCGTGCCGGTCTGCGATAGACGGTCCGCGTCGGTTCAGGCGAGGGTTGTCACCGCGCGCGTCGGTTCCACCCTGTTCCCTCCAGCCGAGGGCCCTTTGCCGTCCTTGCCGGGAGAGGACTTTCTGGCTGCGGCCTGGTGGTCGACCGCGAAGGGGACCGCCTGCTCCTCCGACATCTGTGGGAAGTACGCATTGTTGTAATACTGGCTCAACATGCGGTGGGTGTTGAAGAAGATGCCGTTGACGCCGATGCAGTGCTGCTGCATGCGCGCCCATGCGCTGGGCCGTTGGTAGAGGGGCGCGATGAGGTTCTCCAGCTTGTCGTAGAGGCTTGTCGCCTCTCCTTCCTCGGTATCGGACTTTTCGATGGCCCACCCGGTGAGGTTCTCTGCGCAACCCTCGATCCACCATCCATCGAGCACGCTGAGGCTGGGCACTCCGTTCAAGGCGGCCTTCATTCCCGAAGTTCCCGACGCCTCGTAGGGGCGACGGGGTGTATTGACCCAGACGTCGACTCCCTGGGTGAGCAGAGCGCCCAGCTCCCAGTCGTAGTTCTCCAGGTAAAGGATATTGACTCCGGCCGCCTCCAGGGTTGCGGCGACGGCGAAGACCTCGCGGATGAGTCCTTTTCCCGCTGCATCCGCGGGGTGGGCCTTGCCGGCGAAGAGAATCTGCAGGCCGCCGATTTTTTTGGCGATCTTGGCCAGCCGCTTTGGGTCGGAGAAGAGCAGGCTGGCGCGTTTGTAGGTGGCCACGCGGCGGGCGAAGCCGAGGGTCAAGACATTCGGGTTGAACTGCTGGCCTGTGCGTTGGGCCACCACATCCAGGAGGCGCTGTTTGTTTTTGGCGTGGCAGTTCGCGATCTTGGTGAGGGAGACGCCATAGATGGAACGGAAGTACTGGTTGTCGTGCCGCCACTCTGGGATCTCGGCATCGAGGACGTCCTGCAGGCAGTCCGAGATCCAGGTTGCCGCATGGACTCCGTTAGTGATGGAGTGGACTCGGTACTCGGGGAACATCTCCTGCGAGACCTTGCCATGGGTCATGGAGACGCCGTTGACGTAACGCGAGAAGCGCAGGGCCAGGTAGGTCATATTGAGCAGGGAATTGTGCAGGCACCCGAAGCGTTCGATGGCGTTTCCGCGCGCCGCTCCAAGCACCGCGTACATCTGGTCGATGCCGAACTGGTCGTGTCCGGCGGGCACCGGGGTATGGGTGGTGAAGATGCAGCGCTGCGCGATTGCGGCGACATCGTCCTCGGTTGCCTGCTCGAGCGGCGCGCCTTCGAGGCGCTCCTCCAGTAGTCCGATGCCGAGCAGCGCGGCGTGACCCTCATTCATGTGGAAGACGTCGGGTTTGACGCCGAGCGCCTGGAGCAGGGCGACTCCGCCGAGTCCGAGCACCGTCTCCTGACAGAGCCTGTAGTAGGTGTCTCCGCCGTAGAGATGGTCGGTAAGGTGTCGGTCGTAGGGGTCGTTTCCTTCGATGTCGGTGTCCAGCAGGAAGACCGGGATGATGTGTCCCGCGGTACCCACTACATCGTAGCGCCATGCGCAGACCGCGATGTTGCGCCCCTGCATGGAGAGGGTGACGACCTGCTGCGCGCTGGCGAGTATCGCCTCCGGCGACCAGGGCACGTCGGTCTCGGTCTGCTGGCCGACTGCATCGAGGTGCTGACGGAAGTATCCTCTGCGATGGACCAGGGAGACGGCGACCATGGGGGCGGCGGTGTCCGCCGCTGCGCGGAGCGTGTCGCCAGCAAGCATTCCCAGTCCGCCGGAGTAGGTTGGCAGCTCCGGCGCGAGCGCGATCTCCATGGAAAAGTATGCGATTCGGCGCGTTGCGAGGTCGAGGGAGGCCACATTGGGTATGGGGGGGGCGGAGGTCGGCAGGCTCATGTGGGGATCGTCCTTTTCAATAGAGATGCGAATTCAAAGCGGAGGGCTGTGGAAGCGCCTTCGTCCATGCCGGGTGGAACCTGTCTATCGACGAGATTGCCGGATAAAGGCAACTCTGTGAGGGCTGTCTGCGTGGACAGCCATCTATAGTTTATCAAACCGGATAGTGGATGGACCGCCGGTGAGACCGCACTAACGTTCGATGGTGGTAAAGCCGAGCTTCAGAACGAGTCCGGCGATGGTGGCCAGCAGCAAAGCCAGCGTCGTCCATGGGGCCGCGCTGCGCAGCCGCTTGCGCAGAGCCTCGACCAGGAGAATCAGGACGAAGACCGCGAGCATCAGGAGGACGCCGTCCCACTGGAAGCTGCGAGTCCCATCTGCCCACTTCGTGACGACAGAAGGGATGCGAAGGAAGGGCGGAAGGAAAACGGCCGCAATCGGCAGAACGATGCCGACGGCATACAAGAGCAGGAACAGCAGAGACTGGAGAAGGGTGAAAATGACTCTCTTCATTGAAGATGGCTCCTGGGGGTTGGTTCCCGGATTTTCTACTCCGTTTCTGGATTTTAATACGGAGTCGGCGTACTCAGCGTATCATCCGCAGTCGCCCTCCCTGTTGTCATCCCGCGCTGGGTGTCGAACCAGCGATCGGCACTCGCAGCAATGGCCCGCGATTTAGCTCTACAATCAGCCAAGCAATGCCTGCACGCCTCATTCTCAACGCCGACGACTTCGGTCTCACCAACGGCATCAACCGCGCCATCGGAGAGCTGCACTCGGCTGGCGTGCTGCCCTCCGCCACGCTGATGGCTGGGGGCGCGGCCTTCGACGACGCCGTTGCCGTGGCGCGCGCCCACCCCGCGCTTGGCGTTGGCTGCCACATCGTTCTTACCGACGGCACGCCCGTCTCTCCGCCGGGTTCGGTCCGCAGCCTGATGGGGGCCGATGGGAAGAACTTCCGTCGGTCGCTGGGCGATTTTTTGCAGGCGCTGCTGCTGGGCAGAATCAACCCGGAAGAGGTTGCGCGCGAATCCCTGGCGCAGATCGAAAAGCTACAGCGCGCGGGAATCCGCGTCACCCACATCGACACGCACAAGCACACCCACCTGTTTCCGTCCATCGCGCACCCGCTTCTGCATAGCGCCGAACGCTGCGGGATTCGCGCGGTCCGCAACCCGTTCGAGCCGGAGTGGAGCTTCTCGCTCGATCACGGCAGCCAGTCCCGCCGCCTCGCCATCCGAGCCATCGGTCTGCTGCGCCCGCGGTTCGAGGCCCAGGCGCAACTGCGCGACGGGCGCATCCACTCCACCCATGGGACTGCTGCCATCTCCGCCACTGGCCAGCTCAACGCCTCGACTCTGGGGGAGATTCTGCGCGCGCTGCCAGCCAGCGGGACCTACGAGCTGTGCTGCCATCCCGGATATAACGACTGTGACCTTGACCGCATCTCCACCCGGCTGCGCGTCCAGCGCGAGGTCGAGCGCGAGGCGCTGCTCTGCGAGGTGCCAAAGATTCTCGCCCGCGCGAACGCCCCCACGCTCGTTCACTATGGCGCTCTCGCCAGCGATCAAAGCTCAGCCGACCCTGCGGCAGATGTGACATGCTAGGGGTGGAAATCCGATGCGAGTCAAGGAGAGCCAGTGGCAACGATCCAGGAAATAGCGGAGCTGGTGGGCGCGTCCGCACCGCTCACCGAGGGCGAGGTTCTTTGCGTCTCCAGCATTGCGGCGGCCACGGCCAGCGCGCTGGTCTTTGCCTGCGACGCATTCACGCTGGCCGCCGCGCTGAAGTCACCTGCGGGCGCGATTCTCACTCGGTCCGCGCTGCTGGCACCGACCGACGATCCGCGTCTTCTTTCCGTCGCCGACCCGCGCTACGCCTTTGCCCTGGCCGCGCGCCTGCTTCGCACGCGCGCAGAGGCCACGCGCAACTCCGCCGCGCGCGTCCATCCCACGGCAGTCCTGGGCACAGGCGTACAACTGGGGCAGGGAACCGGCATCGGCCCTCATGCAGTCATCGGCGACGGTGTGGTTGTGGGCCGGGAGTGCGAGATTCTGGCCAACGTGACGATCTACTCAGGAACCACGCTGGGCGACCGTGTTGTGGTGCAGGCTGGCGCTGTGCTGGGAGCCACTGGCTTCGGCTATGCGCGCAACTCCGCCACCGGCGAGTACATCGCCTTCCCCCAGCAGGGAACGCTGGCCATCGAGGACGACGTGGAGATCGGCGCCAACAGCACCATCGACCGTGGAGCGTTGGGTGAGACGCGCATCGGCAGCGGGACGAAGATCGACAATCTGGTCCACATTGCGCATAACTGCGTGGTCGGACGGAATGTCGTGATCGCTTCGCAGACGGGAATCTCCGGCTCCTGCGTCATCGAGGAGGGCGCGGTTCTCGGCGGCCAGGTGGGACTGGGCGAACACGCTCACATCGGTCCCGGCGTGGTTCTCGGCGGTGGCGCGGGCGTTCTGAGTCACAAGAAGGTGCGGGGGGCAGGCGAGGTCTTCTGGGGCCGTCCGGCGCGTCCGCTGAAGCAGTACCTGCGCGATCTGGCGCGACTCAGCAGGGGCGAGGCGGGCAAGTGAGATGTACGATGCCGCGGTTCAGTTGGCTCCGTCACTCAGAGCGTCCATGTAAGCGACGTCGAGGGCCGTACCCTGAACGGCGACGTATGTGTTGTCGATCTCGGAGCCATCGACGGTGCTGAACACATGCACCTGGCCGCCGTAAGCGGTGTAGATCTTGTTGAAGTTCTGCACCCAGCAGATGCCGGTGAGGCTACCGTAGTAGTACAGGTTGTCGTCCTGGTTGGGAAACTGCACCACCGCGGTGGAGGACCCGGGCGTGACGTTTGGGACGATCTGGGGGCAGGCGGCTGGAGTCGATGCCAGATTGAACTGCGTCTGCGGACACGCTGCCAGCGTGCCGAGATTGACCATGGTGAGGCAGTTGTAGTTGACGCCCTGCTGTTTGCGCTCGCCGGTGGCGCAGAACTGCGAACCGAGCCACAGGGTGTTGTTGTCGGCGAAGAGCATCTTGGAGTGGTTTCCGTCGGAGATGGGATACTTGCCGGTAATGGTGTTGGTCGCCTGATCCATGGTCGAGAGGAAGCCCTCGAAGAGGCCGTCGGACTGGAGTTGCTGGCCGGAGAGATAGAGCGTTTTGCCGTCGGAGAGCGCGTCGGTGACGCCTCCCGGCACGGGGACATTGGCGATCATGGGGTTGGGTTGCACCGGCGAGGTGGGGACCGTGTTCTCGTTGAGCGGACCTTGCTGCAGGAGCGTGACGCTGGCCGTGGTGCCGCCGCACTCTGGCCCGCAGTTCAGCACATACGCTGTGGTTCCATCCAGGGAGAAGTAGACGTTCGATGGACGGTCGTAGGTTCCCGGCACCTGGACGACGCAGTAGACGGGAAGCAGGGACGGTTCGCAGTCCGCGGAACCGGTAGCCGCAATGGCCGCCTGCTGGGTGGGGAACTGGTTCTGGTTCAACTTGAAGACCCGGTACAGGAGATCGGAGTTGCGGACCATTGCCAGCGCAACGGTGTCGCCGGTATTTGCCATCACCTTGGAGACATTGGGAAGATTGAGCGCGTAGCCGCGTCCCGTGAGATTGTCGATGACTTCCAGTACGCCGGCCACGCCTTCGGCTGCATAGTAGTGCTCGAAGGATGTGGGCACAGCAATGGCACCGGCCCCGGACTGGAACGTGCCGACCGAGCCGGAGGATGTCTCAGTCGAATAATTGATGTTGGTAAGACTGCCGTCGCTGTTGGAGTAGACGTATCCGCGCATCTCGGCGGGGAAGTTGAAGATGGTGCCGGGGTATCCCGACGAATATCCTCCGATGGAGAAATTCGGGATGGTGTACTGGACGTTGCTGCGAATGTCGCGCGACGCGTCGACGATCTGCAGGCTGCCGGAGCTCCCGTTCGCGCTGACGCCGATCATCACTCGCTGGGCGAGCTGGCTGGGCGGCTCCGGTCGGCCCGCATAGGTGTACTGAGGGAACTTGTAGTAGTAGTAGTCCGCGGCATGGCAGGAACTGAGCGCGAGCGTAGACAGCGCAAGCAGCACTCCGCAGAGCAACTGGAACCCGAAGGCCCTGCCGCGGGAGGTTTTTTCCACGGTGGCTGAGGCTTGCATTGACGGAGCTTCCTGCGACGGGCTGGGCAACGATTGGGCAGTGGCCCCGCGGACAAAGAGACTTCGATTCTTCAACGTGGACAACTCCAACCTTCGTCGTGCTGGGGATTCGCCTGAACTTACCCTCCGAGTATACCAAAGGAAGTGGACTGCGCAGCCCTTCTGGCAACGGTCTGGTGCCGACCTGGAAGGTGGCTTAGGATAGATCAATACGTTACGTTTCAGCAAAAAGACTTCGGAGACAGGCGATGGCAGGTGCGGGACTGAGTGCGACGGAGAGTGCGGCGGCAGACGCGGGCGGCAGTGCGTTGCACAGCGCGGCCCCGAGCGGAGTGGACAGGCTCTTCGCCGGAGGGCGCGTTCTGTGCGACGGCGCCATGGGCACCATGCTGTATGGCCGCGGCATCTTCATCAACCGCTGCTACGACGAGCTGAACCTGTCGCAGCCGGAGGTTGTCGCGGGCGTTCACGTCGAGTATTTGCAGGCTGGGGCCGAGGTGGTCGAGACCAACACCTTCGGGGCCAATGCCTATCGGCTGGAGCGGTACGGTCTGCGCGACAAGGTGCGGGAGATCAACCTGGCCGGCGTCCGGCTGGCCCGCCAGAGCGTTGCGCAGTTCGCCGCGAAGCAGGCCACGGAGGCGTATGTTGCCGGGGCGATCGGTCCGCTGGGTGTCCCACTGGGCACGCTGAGCCTCGACCAGGCGCGCGCCGCCTTTGCGGAACAGATCTCCGCGCTGGCGGAGGGCGGGCCGGGAGTTGGCGCGGACCTGCTGATCGTCGAGACCATGACCTCTCTGGCCGAGGCGGGCGAGGCCATTCGCGCCGCGCGCGAGGTTGCGCCCAGTCTGCCTGTGGTTGTGATGATGACGGTGGATGAAGCGGGCAACTGCCTGGACGGAGCATCGGCGGAGACCGCGGCGGCGCGCCTGACTGAGTGGGGCGCAGACGCTCTCGGATGCAACTGCTCGGATGGTCCCGCCACGGTGCTTGGCGTCATTGAGCGGATGCGGGCCGTTACCGACCGACCGCTCGCCTCGATGCCCAACGCGGGAATGCCGCGCGCCGTCGAGGGGCGCAATATCTACATGGCCTCGCCGGAGTACATGGCCAGCTACGCACGCAAGTTCATCCACGCGGGAGCAAGCCTGATCGGAGGCTGCTGTGGCACCACGCCCAACCACATCCGCGCCATGAAGTCGGCGATGCGCGCCCTGCAGGCGCAGGAGGCGTCGACCGGGCAGGGGGCGGCTGGGTCGGCAACGGCCGGGGAGGACCCGAGCACGGCGCAGGCAGACTCCGAGGCTGCCTGGGATGCCGCCAGCCGAAGCCATCGACCAAAGCCGATCGAGAGCAAGGTCGAGCCGCCGCCGCTGGCCGAGCGCTCGAAGGTGGGCGCGATGATCGTCGCTGGCGAGTTCTGCACTCTGGTGGAGATCGTTCCGCCGAAGGGCATCGACTGTGCAAAGGAGATTGAGGGCGCGGCGCTGCTCTACCGGCTGGGGGTGGACGCCATCAACGTCCCCGACTCGCCCCGCGCCAGCGCGCGGATGAGCGCGCAGAGCCTGTGCATCCAGATTCAGCAGCAGGTCGGCATCGAGACCGTGGTGCATACCACCTGCCGCGACCGCAACGTCCTCTCCATCCAGTCGGACCTGATTGGCGCGGCGTCCATCGGGCTGAAGAACATTCTCTGCCTCACTGGCGACCCGCCCAAGCTGGGCAACTATCCCGATGCCACGGCGGTCTTCGATGTGGATGCCATCGGCCTGCTTCACATCGCGCGCAATCTGAACCACGGCCTGGATATTGGGGCCAACCCGATCGGCGTCTCGACTGGCTTCACGCTGGCGTGCGCGGCCAATCCGGGCGTTGCCGACATCGACTTCGAGGTGCGCCGCTTCGCGTTGAAGGTGGAGGCGGGCGCGGAGTTCGCCATCACCCAGCCGGTCTTCGACATGCGGTTGCTGGAGCAGTTTCTGCGGCGCGTTGAGAGCTTCCGCATTCCGGTGATCGCGGGCATCTGGCCGTTGGTCAGCCTGCGCAACGCGGAGTTTCTGAAGAACGACCTGGGCATCTCCATGCCGGAGGCGGTCCTGGCGCGGATGACGGCCGCTTCCTCGCCCGAAGCCGCGCGCGCCGAGGGGATCCTGATCGCGCAGGAGATGCTGGCCGAGGCGCGGAAGATGGTGCAGGGCTGCCAGGTGAGCGCGCCGTTCGGCAAATACACCGCCGCCGCTCAGGTTCTTGGATTGGCTTGAGAGAGCGGAGAAAGAAGAGACGACGATGGCGAACTTTGAAGAGCATCTGACGCAGTTGGAGACGGTGGTGGAGCGATTGGAGCGCGGCGACCTGACGCTGGACGAGTCGGTGCGTCTCTTCGAGGACGGGATGAAGCTCTCCAGCGCATGCAAGGCGGAACTGGAGCAGGCGGAGGGCCGCGTGCAGGTGCTGGTGGAGGGAAAGGGCGGCAAGATGCAGCCCGCCGAGATGGGGCTGGAGGAAGCTGGCGAAGAGGAGGATGCTCGTCCGCTATAGCCCGCCGATTCTGAATTGGATGACGGTTATGACGGACGAACTGACGCTGGATGGGTGTGAAGACGTGCGTCAGAGTTTGCTGAGGTAGTCGAGGACCTCTGGGCTGGTCCAGTTCTGGGCGGAGACGAACTTGCGGCGCAGGATTCCGTTGCGGTCGATGATGTAGGTCTCGGGGATCTTGACGGTGCCGTAGAGATGCGGGATGCGGGCGGAGGGGTCGCGCAGCGTGAGGAAATCGACGTGGTTGTCGAGCAGGAACTGGCGATAGACCGCGGGATCGTCGTCCTGGCTGATGGCGAGGACGGTGATCTGGGGGAAGCGCCGCTGTAGCTCCATCAGGCTGGGCAGCTCGACGACGCAGGGCACGCACCAGGTGGCCCAGAAGTTGAGGACGACGATGTGGCCGCGCAGTTGGGCGAGATCGACGCTGCGGCCTCCGTCGGCGAGGGTGAACTGGGGCGCGGGCGAGCCGATGAGCGCGGGGTGGCTGCCGCGATCGCAGGCGGTGAGGGAGAACATGCAGAGGGCGAGAAGAAGAACTCCGCTTCGATGGGCCGGACTGATTGTGCGCAAGAAACACTCCTGCTTCCTATAATACGAAGCTGGGAGCGATATGGGCGACGGGGCGGCGACGGGCGAGGCGGTTTCGGCGGTTGAAGGCGCGCGGCTGCGCCTGTCGGTGATTGTGCCGGCGCGCAATGAGGCGGCGGTCCTGGTGGAGTGTCTGCGGTCGCTGGGGGCGCAGTCGGAGGCGGGGTTTTCGCTGGGCGAGGAGTGGGAGCTGATCGTCGTCGATGACGATTCGACGGACGGGACGCGGGAGATTGCGCAGGCGGCCGCGGCGGGACGCCAGGGCGTGGTGGTGATTGCGGCTCCTGTGCTGGATCTGAGCGAGCGCGGCGGATTTACCGGGAAGACCAATGCGTGCTGGGCAGGAGCGCAGCGGGCGAGCGGCGCGTGGCTGCTGTTTACCGATGCGGACACGGTGCATGAGCCGGGGGACCTGTCGCGCGCTCTGCATGAGGCGAAGAAGTATGGGGCGGCGCTGCTGTCGTACTCGCCGCGGCAGACTGTGACGGGGTTCTGGCAGCGGTCGGTGATGCCGCTGGTGTTTTCCGAGCTGGCGAGCGTGTATCCGCCGAAGCAGGTGAGCGACCCGGCGAGCCGGTTGGCGGCGGCGAACGGACAGTTTTTATTGGTGGAGCGCGAGGCTTACTTCGCCGTGGGCGGACACCGCGGCGTGGGGCAGGAGATTCTGGAGGATGTGGTCCTGGCGCGCAAGATCAAACGCGCGCGGCACGGGATTCGCTTTCGCTATGCGCCGGACGCGCTGGCGGCGCGGATGTATCGCACGCTGCCGGAGATGGTGGAGGGATGGACGAAGAACCTGGCGCTGCTGTTTCCGCAGCCGCTGTGGCTGGCGGCGTGGCGGGGGCTGGACGTGGCGCTGTTCTTCGGACTGCCGGTGCTGGCGTTGCTGATGATGCCGTCGCGTCCGCCGTGGCAGTCTGCGGTGATCTGGGTGGTGTGGCTGCGCACGCTGTGGCGGTTCTATGAGCGAGTGGCGCGCTCGAACTTTCCGGCGGGAGATGTGGCGGTGTCGATTCTTGGGGTGCCGATGTTCTGCTGGCTGCTGGCACGGAGTTATCTTCACCATCGAGTGACGCGGTCGGTGGATTGGAAGGGACGGAGTTACACGGTTGGGCGATAGGCTTCGTGGATCGGTTTTGCGACGCATCGAAGCGGTTGCTGTTACATCTAATTGAATGACTTGGCGGATGAGTTCTGAGTGAGCGATGAGCCTTGAGTTATGAGCGATGAGCGAGGCGGGATGATTTTTCTGACGCGGAAGGCTGAGTTTTCTTCGGCGCACTACTACTGGAACGATGCATGGTCGCAGGCGGAGAACGAGCGCGTCTTTGGCCGCTGCGCGAATAAAAGCGGGCATGGGCACAACTACACGCTGGAGGTGACGGTGGCGGGCGAGGTCGATCCGGTGTCGGGGTTTGTGGTCGATCTGAAGGAACTGAAGGAGATTCTGGAGCGCGAGGTAGTCGGCGTCTACGACCACCGCAATCTCAATCTGGAGGTGCCGGAGTTTGCGGCGGACACGGGGACGGTCCCGACGACGGAGAACATTGCGATCGCGATCTGGCAGCGGCTGGAGGGGAAGATCCCCCATGCGACGCTGCACCGGGTTCGTGTGTATGAGATGGCCGACCTGTTTGCGGACTACTATGGGGAGCGATGACGGCGGACGCGAATGCAAATGCGGGACCGAGGGCGTATCTTTCGCGACGCTATCGCCTGAGTGCGTCGCATCGGCTGCACTCGGAGGCGTATTCCGCGGAGCAGAACCGAGCGGTCTATGGGAAGTGCAACAACCCGCATGGGCATGGGCATAACTACATCGTCGAGGTGACGGTGGGCGGCCCGGTGAACGCGCAGACTGGAATGGTCTGCGACCTGGGCGAGTTGGATGGGTTTGCGCGGGCGCATCTGCTACAGCGCTTCGATCTTCAGAACCTGAATACGCTGGACGTGTTTTGCGATGCCGTCCCGACGACGGAGAACTTTACGGTTGCGGTGTATAGGATTTTTCAGAAATATGCTGGCGCAAAGGTTGTGCGGGTGAGAATAGAAGAGACGGGGAACAACTCGTTCGAGTGCGGCGAAGAGTTTGGGAGAGGTTGAACCGATATGAGCGCACCGATGGATTTGGAACGGAACCTGGCGGAATCGTTGACGACGCAGGAGCTGTACCGCGAGCTGCTGGCGCGGACCGGCGAAGACCTCTCTCGCGACGGGCTGGCGGGGACGCCGGAGCGCATGGAGAAGGCCATGGCCTTCCTGACTCAGGGCTACGCGATGGACGTCGCAACGGTGCTGAACGACGCTCTCTTCGAGGTGGAGTACGACGAGATGGTGATGGTGAAGGAGATCGAGTTCTACTCGATGTGCGAGCACCATCTGCTGCCGTTCTTCGGCAAGGTTCATGTGGCGTATGTGCCGCAGGGCAAGGTGATCGGGCTGTCCAAGATTCCGCGGCTGGTGGACATGTTCGCGCGGCGGCTACAGGTGCAGGAGCGCCTGACGATGCAGATTGCGGACGCGATTGCAGACGCGATTGCGCCGCAGGGCGTAGGCGTGATCGTGGAGGCGCAGCACCTGTGCATGATGATGCGCGGCGTGGAGAAGCAGCAGTCGGCGACCGTGACCTCGGCGATGCGCGGGGTCTTCAAGACGCAGATGCAGACGCGCAACGAGTTTCTGTCGCTGGTGCGGGGCAGCGGGATTTAGGCGACCCACTCAAGGTCGCGTAGTCTGAAGAGACGATGAATGGATTGCTGGTTTTGGACAAGCCCGCGGGGATGACCTCGCACGATGTGGTGGAGACAGTGCGACGCGCGACCGGCGAGCGCTCGATCGGACACCTTGGGACGCTGGACCCGATGGCGACGGGAGTGCTCCCGCTGCTGCTGGGTAAGTACACTCGGCTGGCGCAGTTCTTCGGCGCGGCGGAGAAGGGCTACGAAGGAACCATCCGCTTCGGATTCGCCACCGACAGCTTCGACGCGGAGGGAACGGCTGCGGGCGAGGCGCGACCTTTGCAGAAGACGCTGGAAGAGTTGCGCGGGCTGGCGGAGCGCTTTCACGGCGAGATGCTACAGATGCCGCCCGCCTTCTCCGCGAAGAAGATTGGCGGGGTTCCGGCACACAAGCTGGCGCGCGCGGGCAAGCCGGTGGAGATGAAGCCAGCGCGGATCGTGATTCACCGCTTCGAGCTGCTGTCGCTGGAGGGGGAGCAGGCGCGCTTCGAGATGCAGGTCTCGGCTGGCGGCTACGTTCGCTCGGTGGCGCATGAGCTGGGCGAGCTGGCGGGATGCGGCGCGCATCTGGCTTCGCTGCGGCGGACTGCGGCTGGGGTCTTTACGCTGGCACAGGCGATTGGGCTGGACGAGCTGAAGTCGCTGGCGGGCGCGCCGGAGGAGATCGAGCGGCGGATGCCGCATCCGCGAACGCTGCTGCCGGAGATGCCGTCGGTGACGGTGGACGAACAGACGGCGGGGCGTCTGCGCAACGGGATGCAGGCGAACCTGCCAGAGTATTCCAGCGCGCCGCTGGTGAAGGTCTTCACTGGCCCGACGGAGTTGCTGG
>VFSW01008248.1_pt1 | contig 14978 bp, 16 predicted proteins | sample 5358111 | NCBI WGS metagenome assembly VFSW01 (sample SAMN11554181, study PRJNA540505) | mine drainage metagenome | isolation source: sediment from site ElyBrook_90M | place: USA: Ely Copper Mine, Vershire, VT | collected 2017 | reverse complement strand
TGGATTACATCAACACCGCCTACGAGCGCATGCTCAAGAGCGACGTGAAGTACCGGTTCGTGATCGATATGGCCAGGTTCTAGGGGACGCCGGCATACACCGGCGAGTAATTCCCTAATATCCCATACAAGAAAGCCCGGCATGCCGGGCTTTCTCCTGGCGGCACTTTCCTGGCCCGGCCAAACTTTGTCTCAGGATGCAACTTGCCGGATGCCATTTGATAGATAGATAGAACCCGGTCTGGCGGCGCGATTGTGCATGTAAAATGACAGTGCAAACCGACCCGTCACTCCCAACCAGACAAGTAGTGCAGCCATGAAGAAAATCGCAATCGCAATCCTTTCGCTGCTCGGTGCAACAGCCTGCACCTTCACCAAACCGGTTCCACAAGCAGTGGAACGCCCGCCGGCAAGGATCGCGCTCGCACTGGGCGGCGGCGCGGCGCGCGGCTTTGCCCACATAGGCGTGATCAAGGCGCTGGAGGCGCAAGGCATTTCTCCCGACATTATCGTGGGCACCAGCGCCGGCTCCGTCGTCGGTGCGCTGTATGCGTCCGGACTCAGCGGCTTCCAAATACAGGAGCTGTCCATGAACATGGAGGAAGACCAGATTATCGACGGATCCGGTTTATACCAATGCCTTGCCGAGACACTGATCTCGAACATGAGGGGTTGCATCAAGGGCCAGGCGCTGCAGGATTTCATCAACAAAAACGTCAATGGCCGCCCGATGGAAAAGCTCAACAAGACTTTTGCCGCAGTCGCCACCAACCTGGGCACCGGTCAAATGACGGTATTCCGCACCGGCAACACCGGCATGGCAGTCCGGGCCTCTTCCTCCGTGCCGGTGTTTTTCCAGCCCGTCACCATCAACGGCCAGGATTACGTCGATGGCGGACTGGTCGCCCCTGTCCCTTCCAGCGTAGCGCGCTCAATGGGGGCGGATTTCGTCATCGCCGTCGATATTTCTGACCGCCCCCAGGACAGAAGCACGGCAGGGATCACCGACATCCTGTGGCAAACCTTTTCGATTTTCGTACAGACCATTAATCGCCAGGAGCAGGCCAGCGCGGACATCATTATTCGGCCGGTAACCTTTGGCCTCCCTTCGTCCGACGTGAGCGGCCGCAACAAAGCCGTACTAGAGGGGGAAAAGGCTGTCGCGAAAATTTTGCCGGAGCTGAGGGCCAAGCTGGCAATATTGAATGAAACGCACCATGTAGCCGGGATGCCGTGAATTGTTGCCGCAACGGGGGTAAAATCCGGCATCGGGTGAAAGGGCAATCAAAGATGAAACATACGATATGCATCTTGCTGGTGATTCTATCTTTCAGCGCAACGGGCAGTGGCGCAAGCACATTCATCGGGGATATATCCTGCAAGCAATGGCTGGACAGCAAAAACAAGCCGGCAGATGCTGCGGCATATACAAACTGGCTTCAGGGATATTTGTCCGGGGCGAATGCCATGTATGACAATTTGTTAAGCAAGGGCTTTTTAAATGGTGCGGCCAGAATAACAGTCGCAGACTGGACGGAACTCTATTGCCAGAAATATCCCCAAGCCATGCTGCATGACAGTGCAAATGCGCAAATCAAATCGCTGCTGGAGAATATGCCTTATTTTTGAAGAGCCACCCCTCGCCCTGCATCCACGGTGTTTACCCGCAGGCGTGCATGATAATTAGCCAGGATATGCGATCATGGACATTAAGATATCCCGTCCCAAAGCACCCATCGCACCGGCAATGCCGGCGGGGTTGCCCTCCCATCTCAGCATAATTTGGGAACAATTTCCCCGTATTGGCGAAAAAATCTCGCTGATGTGGGGTTATGTCGAGTTGCAGAAATACCTCAGCAACATCATTCTGGACGACCGGGGTGACCGCGACGGCTTTCCCAAGCCCGTTTTGGATGCCCTGGTGGAAATACACAGGCGTCACGCCGGGATGGTTCCGGAAGATTACGCGGGCCCCATTTGAAACCTTGTAATTGATCGGCGCAATGTATCCCCTGCGGCAGCAAATCAAGCCAAGCCCGACAACCTGATTTTTCCGGGTGAATGGCTTGGTTGCAAAACCCCGGTAACGGTTTCAGGTAAGCTATCACAATGTTCCATGGACAGCCTGGTGCCAGTCACTGTCTTAAAAACATACTCATCGCGGCAATACGCTTTAGAATACCGGCGATGCCGATTATCCCGGAGAAAACATGAAACGGATCATATGTATCACAGTTGCGGCAAGCTTCCTGGCTTCAGGATGCTCATTATTTGTTGCCAAAACCCAGCCTTTAAACGTTACCTGCTCGGAACCCGGTGCAACACTGCAAATAAATGGCGGACAAATGTACCCGGGGACAGCCCAGCTTGAGGTAAGAAGAAATAAAGTGGCCTCATTCGTGTGCTACAAGCAAGGCTACTACCCGGCACAAAAATCCGTCTCCAATTCCATAAGCTGGACCGGAGTTGCTGATATTATCGGGGCATTCATATTTATAGTTCCCATAATCGGTTTCTACTCGCCCGGTGCCTGGAACCTTGATGAATCCAATGTAACCGTTAACATGGTAAAGGAATGAGCGGGCTGCATTCCGCCCGATTTTGTTAACGCTGCATTTCTGGAAGTACGGCATTCAACCCCCGCACCAATGGGAGAGAACACATCATGGAATGGAAAGATGAGTATTCAATGGGAATACTCGAAATCGACAATCAGCACAGGCTTCTGTTGCGCAGCATTTCAGTCATCGAAGAATCAATCAGGTTAAACCAGGGCTGGTCCAACACGCACTACGCCATACTCGAGCTGATCCAGCTGGCCCGCATGCATTTTTCCTTCGAGGAGGCGCTGATGCGCATGTTCGCTTATCCCAGAATGGATACGCATCAGGATGAGCATCAGCATTTCTTTACCAGGCTGGATGGCATCGAACGCCAATCGCTGAGAAAATCTGCCGAGGCGGAAATGATCGAGTTCCTTAAAAGCTGGCTGACGAAGCATATACTCGGCAGTGACAGAGACTATGCAAAGCACATTTTTTCCGGGGCACCGGTTGTCAGGCACAACCCTGTAAACCCTCTTTAGATTAAGAATCAATTTGTGCTTCGTTGCAGCCAATCAAATACCCCATACGCGAAGGGCCCCGCCTAGTCAGATGAGCAAAGCTGTCCCGACCAAGGCTGAAATCGCGCTGCTGGAGCCATTTTTCGGCCTCACTCTGGAGCGCATCCACGTGCCGGCGGGCAGGGAAGAGTTCGCGTCCGCCGCTGCCGAGATCAAGGCGGCGGGCATCGTTGGTTTCGATACCGAATCCAAGCCGACGTTTGTGACAGGCGATGTCAGTGAGGGGCCGCACGTCGTGCAATTTGCGCTGCACGACAAGGCCTACCTGTTTCAACTTCACCAGGCGGACGGGCATCCCTTCCTTGTCGAGCTGCTGCAATCAGGGCAGCTCATCAAGGTCGGCTTCGGCCTTAAATCGGATAGCGGGCAAATCCACGCGAAGCTGGGTATCCATTTGGGCGCGCTGCTCGACCTCAATACAGTGTTCAGCCTGGCCGGCTACCACAAACACATGGGCGTCCGGGCGGCGGTTGGGATGGTGTTTAACCAGCGCTTTTCCAAGTCAAGGAAGGTCACCACCTCCAACTGGTCGCAGCCCAGACTCAGCCCGCAGCAAATGCTATACGCGGCAAACGATGCCTACGCGGCACTGAAAGTGCTGGAGGCGCTAGACCTGCCCCGCGAAAATTTGCCCATCACGGGCCTGGCTGCGCATTCTGCGTGAAATCGACTGAACGGAGCAGCTTTGCATTACGTTTTTGCATTTTTCCCCGCCAGCTTTTCCATCGCCTCTTCAGCTATCTCCCGCACTTCCTCGTGAACATCCTTGCGGCAGATCTCAACACAAGTGCGTGCGGCTGTGCTGCCGGTAAGGCCGAGCAGGTGACAAGCATCCGCGCGCACGCGATGGTCGGCATGGCGGGTGAGCTCGGCCAGTTGCGGCAGCAATATCTGCAGTTCCGGGGTGTTGGCATAGGCTTCCAGCAGCGCGCTGACGCCGAGACGCACCGAGATATCGGCTTCCGGATTGGCAACGATAGCGAGCAGCGGCTTTAGGCGAAATGTATCCCCGGCGATGAATGCCACGGCATGCTGGTAACTGCCTTCCTTCAACAGATGCTCGACATAATGCGCAGTCCCTTCTTCCCCGCTCGCCCACTCGGCCCATTGCCTTAGTTCGGCAATGCTCTGCGCGCCGGTGAGCGTAAAAAAACCCAGGCGCAACCAGGGAGCGCCGCGCACGTCATATTCCGCAGCCTGTTCGGGATGCGCCGCGATATTCACTACCGTCAATTTTCCAACCTGTGCCTGCTTGACCAGTTCGCTCAACGCCTGCAAAACTGAAGGGCAGTGCGTGCATACGGGAGTGATGAAAAGCAGTGCGTCGGGGGGTGTAGGTGACATGGTTGATCCTTCGGTTATTCGCCCAGCACAGTAGCCATGATACTCCGACCGCAGCCCGGGTACCGATGTTCGCACAGACATATTCCCTGCCGTGTCCCGGGCCCGGGTTGCCCCCCGGCGACCGGGATGTCCAGCCTGTTGCCGGGCAGGCGCGATTTCAGGTGGCAGATCATCCGGGACTTTGCCCTGATGCCGGCGCGTCGCAGGGTACGAAATCTACAAGCCGCACGATACATTATCAAGAAAAAAGCCCGGTGTCGCCGGGCTTTTTTTTGCGGCAACGTCAGGCCTTGTCGAACTTCATCACGCCACCCTTGCAATCCACCCTGATCGTATCTTTCGCGGCGAAGCGGCCTTCCAGTATCTGCCTGGCCAGCGGATTTTCCAGTTGTGCCTGGATAGCCCGTTTCAACGGACGAGCGCCATACACCGGGTCGAAGCCGGCGTTGGCGATCTCGGCCAGCGCGGCGTCGCTGATCACCAGCTTCATTTCCATCGAGGCCAAACGTGCTTCCAGATATTTCAGCTGGATGCGCGCGATCGACTTGATGTTCTTTTCGTCGAGCGCGTGGAACACCACGACCTCGTCGATACGGTTGATGAATTCGGGGCGGAAATAGGATTTTACTTCGCCCATCACAGCAAGCTTGATCACCTGGTAATCGTCGCCTGACATCTGCTGGATCATCTGGCTGCCGAGGTTGGAGGTCATCACGATCACGGTGTTCTTGAAGTCCACGGTGCGCCCCTGGCCGTCGGTCATGCGCCCGTCGTCGAGCGCCTGCAGCAGCACGTTGAACACGTCGGGGTGCGCCTTCTCCACTTCGTCGAGCAGGATCACCGAATAGGGTTTGCGCCGCACCGCCTCGGTCAGCCCGCCGCCTTCCTCATAGCCGACATAGCCGGGCGGCGCGCCGATCAGGCGCGCGACGGAATGTTTCTCCATGTACTCGCTCATATCGATGCGAATCAGGTGATCCTCGGAGTCGAACATGAAACCGGCCAGCGCCTTGCATAGTTCGGTCTTGCCCACGCCGGTCGGGCCGAGGAACAGGAACGAGCCATACGGACGGTTCGGGTCGGACAGGCCGGAGCGCGAACGGCGGATCGCATCGGACACCAGCCGCACCGCCTCGTCCTGGCCCACAACACGCTCGTGCAGTTTTTCTTCCATGTGCAGCAGCTTGTCGCGCTCGCCCTGCATCATCTTGGATACCGGGATGCCGGTCGCGCGGCTCACCACTTCGGCGATCTCTTCCGCACCGACCTGGGTGCGCAGCAAACGGTTCTTGGGCTTGTTCTCTTCGTTATGCACCGCTTCCTTCAGCCTGGCTTCAAGCTGAGGCAGCTTGCCGTACTGCAGTTCCGCCACCTGTTCCAGCTTGCCTTCGCGCTGCAGCCGGACGATCTCGGCGCGCACCTTGTCCATCTCCTCCTTGAGGTGCGCCGTGCCCTGCGCCGCGCCCTTCTCGGCCTTCCAGACTTCTTCCAGGTCGGCGTACTCGCGTTGCAGTTTATTTATCTCGTCTTCGATCAGTGCAAAGCGTTTTTTCGAAGATTCGTCTTTTTCCTTTTTCACCGCTTCGCGCTCGATCTTGAGCTGGATCAGGCGGCGATCCAGCTTGTCCATCACTTCGGGTTTGGAGTCGATCTCCATCCTGACGCGCGCGGCGGCCTCGTCGATCAGGTCGATCGCCTTGTCCGGCAGAAAGCGGTCGGTGATGTAGCGGTGCGACAGTTCCGCCGCGGCGATGATGGCCGGGTCGGTGATGTCCACGCCGTGGTGCAGCTCATAGCGTTCCTGCAAGCCGCGCAGGATCGCGATGGTCGCTTCCACGCTCGGCTCATCCACCAGCACTTTCTGGAAGCGGCGTTCCAGCGCGGCATCCTTTTCGATGTATTTGCGGTATTCGTCCAGCGTGGTCGCGCCGACGCAATGCAGTTCGCCGCGCGCCAGTGCGGGCTTGAGCATGTTGCCGGCATCCATCGCGCCTTCCGCCTTGCCCGCGCCGACCATGGTATGCAGCTCGTCGATGAACAGGATGATGCGCCCTTCTTCCTGGGCGATTTCCTTGAGCACATTTTTCAGACGCTCCTCGAATTCGCCGCGATATTTCGTTCCCGCCAGCAGCGCCGCCATGTCCAGGCTCAGCACCTTCTTGCCCTTCAATGTCTCCGGCACTTCGCCGTTGACGATGCGCTGCGCCAGACCTTCAACGATCGCGGTCTTGCCGACGCCGGGTTCGCCGATCAGCACCGGATTGTTCTTGGTGCGGCGCTGCAGCACCTGGATCGCGCGGCGGATCTCGTCATCGCGGCCTATCACCGGGTCGAGCTTGCCCTGGCGGGCGCGCTCGGTCAGGTCTATCGTGTATTTTTTCAGGGATTCGCGCTGGCCTTCCGCTTCCTGGGAACCCACCGTCTCGCCGCCGCGCACGGCTGTGATCGCCTGCTCCAGCGGCGCACGAGCCACACCATGCTGCTTGAGCAAGCGTCCGGTTTCGCCCTTGTCATCGCAAACCGCGAGCAGGAACATCTCAGAGGCGATAAACTCATCGCCGCGTTTCTGCGCGGCCTTGTCGGTGATGTTGAGCAGGTTGGACAAGTCGCGCCCGACCTGCACTTCGCCACCGTGGCCTTCAACTTTGGCCAAGCGCGATACGGCGTCATTCAGCGCGGCTTTCAGCGCATTGACGTTACCGCCGGAACGCGCCAGCAGCGAGGCCGCGCCGCTGTCGGCATCATTTAGCAGGGCCAGCAGCAGATGCTGCGGCTCGATGTACTGGTTATCCGCACCCACTGCCAGACTCTGGGCATCAGACAGCGCTTGCTGGAATTTGGTGGTGAATTTGTCGAAACGCATGACATTTCCTTTCGAATATGAATGTGTTCGAGATGGAGGATGATATGCCCGATTTCAAGTGTCCGGAATAAATTCAGCCGCCAGGCCGGAAAACCGTCGCAACTCAAATCCCCGACGCGGCGGGCAAACAAATGCCGGCCGTACGCGTTACTTTCACCCTGCCCCATAAAATGTCGTAAGATTCCGCCCTTGAAATCACAGCAATCATCAGGGCGAAGGAAGATATGTAGCAACCGTATTCAACATTCAGGGAGAACGATAACATGGCAAAAAAGAATGCTTTTTACGCGCAATCCGGCGGTGTCACCGCAGTCATCAATGCGTCGGCCTGCGGCGTCATAGAGACCGCACGCAAGCACAAGGACAAGATCGGCAAGGTGTATGCCGGCCGCAATGGCATCATCGGCGCGCTGACCGAAGAGCTGATCGACACCACCAGGGAATCCGCCAAAGCCATTTCCTCACTGCGTCACACCCCCTCCGGCGCATTCGGTTCCTGTCGCTACAAACTCAAGAGCCTGGAAGCCAACAAGCGCGAATACGAGCGCCTGATCGAAGTCTTCAAAGCGCACAACATCGGCTATTTTTTCTATAACGGCGGCGGCGACTCCGCCGACACCTGCTACAAGATCTCGCAGCTTTCCGAAAAACTGGGTTATCCGGTGCAGGCCATCCATGTCCCCAAGACCGTGGACAATGACTTGCCGATCACCGACTGCTGCCCCGGCTTCGGCTCGGTGGCGAAATATATCGCCGTCTCCACGCTGGAAGCCAGCTTTGATGTCGCTTCAATGTCCAAGACCTCGACCAAGGTATTCGTCCTCGAAGTGATGGGCCGCCATGCCGGCTGGATCGCGGCGGCGGGCGGACTGGTCGAGGATCACGGCATCCCCGTCGTCATCCTGTTCCCCGAGATCGAATTCGACCAGAAGAAATTCCTCGCCAGGGTGGATGCCATGGTCAAGAAACATGGCTATTGCAGCGTGGTGGTCTCTGAAGGCTGCCATTACCCGGACGGGAAATTCCTTGCCGAACAGGGTACGCGCGACGCCTTCGGCCATGCGCAACTCGGCGGTGCAGCGCCGGTTGTCGCCAACATGGTGAAGGACGCGCTCGGCTACAAATTCCACTGGGCCGTTGCAGATTACCTGCAACGCGCCGCGCGCCATATCGCCTCGAAGACCGATGTGGACCAGGCCTACGCACTGGGCAAGGCCGCGGTGGAACTGGCGCTCAAGGGACAGAACGCGGTGATGCCCACGGTCGAGCGCGTCTCCGACAATCCCTACAAATGGAAGGTCGGTGTCGCACCGCTCTCCAAGGTCGCGAATGTGGAGAAATTCATGCCGCGCGACTTCATCACCGCCGACGGTTTCGGCATCACCGCAAAATGCCGCACCTATTTGTTGCCGCTGATCAAGGGCGAAGACTATCCGCCGTTCAAGGATGGCCTGCCGCAATACGTGCGCCTGAAGAATGTTGCGGTACCGAAAAAACTGGCCGGCTTTACCATCTGACTTTACCTTGGTGCTGCCGATAACTCATGCCATAAAAATAATTGCAGTATTCATGAAGCAAGCATCCCAGGACAAATGAAGAATGAAGATCCCCGAGAAACCCCATGATGAAGAGCATCGCTTAAGCGTCCTGCATGCATTAAACATCCTGGATACTCCGGCTGAAGAGCGGTTCGATCGCGTGACTCGATTGGCCAGGCGATTGTTTGACACGCCCTTTGCCTTCGTAACTCTTGTCGATAACGAACGAGTGTGGGTGAAATCGGCTGCCGGAATGAACGTTCAAGAAAGCCCACGGGACCTGTCGTTCTGCGGGCACGCCATACTGGGTAGTGATATCTTCATCATCCCCGACACGACCAGGGATGAGCGCTTCTCTGATCATCCTGCAGTGACGGATCCTCCCTGTATACGATTCTATGCGGGCGCTCCGCTGAGATACACGGATGGCAGCAAGCTGGGTACCTTGTGCATCGTCGACACAACACCACGCCAGTTGACTGATGAGGATATCGAGGTGATGAGGGATCTCGCCAAGATCGTCGAACGCGAGTTGATAGCCGTTCAGCTGGCGACACTGGATGACTTGACAAAACTTTCCAATAGGCGAGGCTTCCTTGCGCTCGCAAAACAAAGCCTGAACTTCTGTGCCCGCCAGAACATACCTGCATCGCTGGTTCTTATCGACTTGAATGACTTCAAGGCCATAAACGACAACTTCGGTCATGCGGCAGGAGACAGGGTATTGATCGCCTTTGCAGAACAAATGAAAGCGATATTCAGGGATTCGGATGTTGTAGCACGATTGGGCGGGGATGAATTTTCCGTATTGTTGAGCGGCATCTTGAGTCACCAGGCGCCTGAAATAGTCGAGCGATTCCGCAAGTCTATCGCATTTTATTTTGCAGAGAACATGCCCGAATATTCAATTTCCTTTAGCGTCGGGATCAAGACCCTGGATTTGGACAAGGGATACTCGCTGGAAGATCTGCTTGAACAAGCCGATCATTTGATGTATCAAAACAAGACCAATAACAAGAAATAACGCCTCGGAATATCCCCGCGCAATGATACAATCCGCGCCTTTCATTTTTAACCCAGAACCCATCAGGAAGGCCAGGCATAATGAGTTTGAACAAAGTCCCGTCCGGACAAAATCTCCCCGACGATTTCAATGTGATCATCGAAATTCCCCAACACGGCGAACCGGTCAAATATGAAGTGGACAAGGAGTCCGGGGCCATCTTTGTGGATCGCTTCATGAACACGGCGATGCACTACCCATGCAACTATGGCTACATCCCGCACACATTGTCCGACGACGGCGACCCGGTCGATGTGCTGGTCATTACCCCGGTGCCGCTGAACAGCGGCGTGGTGGTGCGCTGCCGCCCGCTTGCGGTGCTGAAGATGGAAGACGAGTCCGGCCAGGATGCGAAGGTGCTGGCTGTTCCGGTCGACAAGCTATCGACACTGTATCGCGGACTGAAGGATTATAGGGAACTGCCCCCCATCATTCTCCAGCAGATCAGCCATTTCTTCGCGCATTACAAGGACCTCGAGCCCAACAAGTGGGTGAAGATAGGCGGCTGGGAAGGCATAGAAGAAGCCCGCAAGGAGATCATGCAGGGTGTCGAGAATTTTCAGCGTTCCCCGGACAAGCCGCAATTCTGAACCGCAAGGAAACCCGAATGACCGCACATATCATCGACGGAAAATCGATCGCCCAACAGGTGCGCGCCGAGTGGAAAATCCGTGCCGATGCGCTGAAGGCGCGCGGCATTACACCGGGGTTGGCGGTGATCATCGTCGGCGAGGACCCCGCTTCCAGGGTGTATGTCGCCAACAAGGTGAAAGCCTGCGCCGAACTGGGCCTGCATTCGGAGCACATCGTGATGCCCGCCGACACCCCCGAAGCCGCATTGCTGGGCAAGATTGCCGAGTTGAATCGCGACCCGAAGATACACGGCATCCTGGTGCAACTGCCGGTGCCCAAACACATAGAAAGCAGCAAGGTGCTGGAAGCGATCAGCCCGGACAAGGATGTGGACGGCTTTCACCCGGTGAATGTCGGCGCGCTGGTCACCGGCAACATGCGCTTCGCGCCCTGCACCCCTTTCGGCGCGATGAAGCTGCTGGAAAAATCCGGCGTGGCCATCGAAGGCAAGCACGCCGTCGTGGTGGGCCGCAGCAACATCGTCGGCAAACCGATGGCGCTGATGCTGTTGCAGCAGAACGCCACCGTCACGATCTGCACGTCGAAGACCGTCGACCTCGCGAAGTTCACCCGCGACGCCGACATTCTTGTCGTCGCCACCGGCAAGCCGAAAATGATCACCGGCGACATGATCAAGCCGGGTGCTGCGGTGATCGATGTCGGCATCAACCGCCTGCCGGACGGAAAGCTGTGCGGCGACGTGGATTTCGATTCAGCAAAACAGGTCGCGGGCTGGATCACCCCGGTTCCCGGCGGAGTCGGTCCGATGACCATCACGATGCTGGTGGCGAACACCGTGCAGGCTGCGGAACGCAGTGCAAAATAAATCTTCACTTGCTGCATGCATTGCGGCCACAGTCTTCTGCACGGCGATCCATCATCTTCCTGGGGCCCGACCGGCGAACCGGATTTCAAGGCTGCTTAACCGCCGGGCAATCCGGCAAGCAACGCCGGCGCGCGAATTCAGGGTCACCCGGCTTCGCCTGGTCTGTGGCCAGTCCGGGCCGCAAACAGACCCTTAGCGCCTGTTTCAAACAGCCTGCAAACACCCAGTTCCCGCCAAAGTCACCGGCCCATCCCCTTGTCTCCCGGCTATCCTGCCGGCACATCGCCTTCGGCTGGCCGGTCGAGCAGGCGAATACGGACAGTGTTGGTGCGTTAACGCACCGAGAGCATGACGACATTCGAATATCGTGCGGTTCAGCAAACAGGTTTACTGTTTGTAATTTTTATCTTCCGGAGAACATTAATCATGAAAACGCATTTGGATACCCACGCATTAAGAATTGTGCAACTGGACAAGTTGAAAGAATTGCAAGCCCAGGAAATCAACCTGAAGAGATTGCAGGGGGAACTGGAAAGGATCAATTTAAAAATCCAGAGCAAGGATGCACTATCGCCGGATGACGTAAAATATCTCGGCCAACTCGGCTGGCTTGCCGCGTTGTCAGCAACGATAGCCAGCATCGCCGCCAGCGTCAGCAGTTAAATCAAAACCCGGGCTGGCTTTATACGGCAAACCAGAAAGCCGCAGCGTTGGTGACCCGCAAAGGTTCGCCCGCCACTTCGCCAGGTGCAAGATCGACATGACACACCTGCCGCGCCTCTGCGGACATCCCGGGTGGTTTAAAAATGAAAGGAAATACGATGCCAACCTCTACCGGAAGCCCATCCATGCCGGAGGTGAACGGCGAACTATCCAGTTTGAGTCCCATGAAAGAATATGCGCTGCCGGCTTCCACCGGACGGCCAACAGTCCTGGTGGTAGACGACGAGCCGTCAAATTTAATTCTCCTGGATAGAATACTGGGCAGTGATTACATCATCCAGAAGGCCCGCAATGGCTCGGAGGCTATCGAGATTGCCTTCGCCAATCCGCCCGACCTGATCCTGGTGGACGTGATGATGCCCATCATGGATGGCTTCGAGGTCTGCCGCCGCATAAGGGAAAACGCATCGACCATACATGTGCCGGTGATTTTTATCACCGGAAAAAATGAAATCAAGGACGAAGAACTCGGGTTTGCCGTGGGCGCATCGGATTTCATTCACAAACCCATCAGCGCGCCTATCGTTGTCACACGGGTCAAAACACAACTCAAGATAAAATTCATGCAGGATTACCTGCGGGGCGAACTGGTCAGGCTGCAAGAAAATGCCGGTGACAAGTCTGGCGCATTGAAGCAGTTAAAGAATTTAATAACCATCCTGCTGACATTCTGACGCAAGCACTTTTGCAGCTTCCTCGTTATTCGGTGCCACTCACAACCAGCAAGTTGGATTATCGCGGCACGCGATTCGAATGATTGCGCATTTCGCAATTCATTACCCAGCCCTCCCCGATGTGCCGAAGGGCGAAACACCGGCCCGATCTCGACCGTTGTCGCAAATCATGTAATGCCCAATAATTGCGGACACACAGAAAAGAATGCGCATTCGGTTCGTGCAGAATTTACAATGCCAATGTATTCCTTGATACATAATAACCGGGCTCAACACAGCTCTTGCCGTGCAGCGCGTGCCAGGACATCAGTGTTTCATTAAACCATAGGCGACAATTATCATCATGGACAACATCGGAGAAACCACAAAATCATTCGTGACAAAAATTTACCACGTTTTTGAAACCATCATAACGATAGGAATCGTCATTCTGATTTCAATCATGATACTCGCGGCGTTCTCGAGCCTGGTTGTCGAAACCTATCATCTTGTCCTTCATGTCGCAATTGATGCCGCTGACCACAGGGCGTTTCAATCCGTTTTCGGGATGGTCATGACGTTGCTGATCGCCATAGAGTTCAACAAAACGGTTATGCATGCCTACACCGGAAGGGGGCGCGAGGTAATAGTAAAAACGGTCGTGCTGGTTTCCATCCTTGCCGTTTCCAGACAATTCATAGTGACCGAAATTGAAACCATTTCCCCCTTCACCCTGGCGGCCCTTGCTTTTTCGCTGCTCTCGCTCGGCATCGTGTATTGGCTCATGGAACGGGCACACCCATCGGGAAATAACAGGCTTCCAAAGGATTAACCTCGGCCGGCGGAATACCCCCCGGTCTGCGGCAAGGGCATGAACTTGATTTTGCTGGTCAGGGTGGAGTGCATTGAAGTATTCATGTTTGGAGGAATATCGGCAGCGGCACAACCTGCCAATTTATGCCGCTGCACCCAAGCGCTCGACGATCTTACTTGGTGACTTTGCCTCGGCAATGCGCACGCAAGCCGGCTTGATCTTCGGAGGATATCTGGCGCGGGATAACTACGGCTTATTGCAGTCAACGGCCAATCTTGTCCTGCCAGGTAACAATTTTTTCCCTGGCAAGCTGCGCATCCGCCGCATCCGGAACCAGTTCCAGAAAGTATTTCATATGGGCCACAGCCCCCGTATACCATCCGGTATTGCCCAAAAGCGATGCCGCGTTGAACTGCCCTTCCGGCCAGCACGGATAAGTCTTCAAAGCTTCGAGATACTCGTCCGCAGCTTTATCAAGTTTATTTTCCCGGAAGGCGATTTCCGCGAGGGCTTTATGACGCAGGGCTTCCCCGGGCATCTGAGGTTTTTCCTGTAAAGCCTGCCAGTTCTGGCAGGATTGCTTGAATTTTTCAAAGTTTGCCGCCAGTATCCCATCCAAATCGTGTCGCGCATCAAGCACCAGAACCCTCAATGCCCGAGCTGCATTTTCCGCATCGGATTTTGACCAGCTTGACGATAGCCAATAGTACTTGTGTTTTTGAGCATACTCCGTATAGGACACCTTCCAGGCCGGATATCTGAACGCCCCGCCCGGGCTGTAACTTACCGCGACGGAATCAGGAAGCAAGGATGTGAGTTGGACAACGTCAACGGTATTTTTGGAAGGGTCGGTATATTCTATGTATCGGGCCTCACCGGGTCGGATGTGAAAGACCACATTTTTTACAAGCGGCGTGCGTTCGATTTCCATTTTAAATACCCTGCGCGCTTCAACAACGTCCGGCGTATCCGACAGGCTCGAACTTTTTGCACCCTGCTCCGCGGGAGGCGACTCAGCGTGATTTGTCGCGCAGGCAGACAAAAGCAGAAAACCCAGCGCGAAATAATATTTCGCCGGTGCGATATATTTAGGCCTTTTCATTATCTTCCAATCAGCGACATCGGTGTTTTATACTCGGCCGGATTAAACTCGTCAATCTCGCGGCCTGGCAACGGCTCAACCGGAACAGCCGGTTTGGATACAGTTGCAAATTTCAACCATCAACCCAAAACATGGACGCCGCGCGCTACATTTCCTGCCTGCAGTCGCCAGACGAATCACCTTGAACACACTATCTTGCAGGAGCTGGCGCACGGGACAATGGCGCAGGCGGAGTGGCGGGCACTGCCTGCCATCCAGTCGGGCACGAAGGCACATATGGGTAATATGCATTGGCA
>VFSW01008247.1_pt1 | contig 14979 bp, 18 predicted proteins | sample 5358111 | NCBI WGS metagenome assembly VFSW01 (sample SAMN11554181, study PRJNA540505) | mine drainage metagenome | isolation source: sediment from site ElyBrook_90M | place: USA: Ely Copper Mine, Vershire, VT | collected 2017 | reverse complement strand
GTTGGGGACCGGGTTCTACTGGTCAGGAAAGATATTCCTAGGATATTCGCTTCTGGGAAGGTGAAGGAGTTAGTTTTATAAGTCTTTATAATTACTAAATATAGCAAATTGAAAGTGTGTTATAGTGGCAAAAAACAATAATACAATGTTGATGGGCGCAGTTGCGGTCATAGTCATAATAGTTTTGATCGTTGGGGCTTACTACTTAACGAAGAAGGGGCCGAGTGGTACAACAACCCAGACTACAACAGTAGTGCCAACTACAACAGCCATCGGAGGTTCAACTACAGCGCTAACGACTTCAACAGCAACAACTACAATAGTCTCTAACCTGACAACTGCAACTGGCCCAAACCTAGCATCGTGCAATGGATACAACTATACACAAGCAAATGCTTTGGTCAAAGTTGTTGGATCTTGCGGCTGGAGTTTTTCAGCAGGATCAAATAGACCTATGAACTTCACAATTTATGGTGGAGCGTTCACCAATGCGTCTATTATGCTTTCACAGCAAAACGTAACTTATAACCCATTCTCGTTAACGTTTGGAGCAGGCGCTTGCAAGACGGTTTCGGCTGTAAACTCGATACCTATAGGCAGCTACAAGGTCTCTTTCATAACCGGAAGCGCAGCATCTGGAAATGCAACCAAGTGTGGGAGTGCAACCCTCAGGATTAGCCACTAACCAATAACAGGTTTATCGGCTTACTCCTCGTGGTACTTTGCCTTTTCTGGGAAGAGAAGCAGAAATGGGTATCCCTGGTAGTTTCTCTCGATTCTGCCGACGCCAATGCTTTTTAGGAAGGCTACCATCTCCTTGGTAATCTTCTTGGAGGTACCACCTTTGCCCTTGGATTCTATTTCAACGAAGGTTCCTAGGCCGGGAACCGTATCGATTCCTATCTCATAGTTTCGGTATCTCCAAGAACTTCTCAATTTGTCAACCCTCACGATGGGCTTCATGTTCAATGCGTTGAATATGTCCCTGAGCCGCTCTATGTCGCTTACCTGTGTCTCAAATTCGTCTGCTTTAAGGGACTTCCCATGCCTGTTATAATGCCAGGTTTTATAGTTTATGGTGAATTCGCCGTTTTCGGTCCTCAATCGCAACCATTCCTTTATTGGACGCCTGGAGATGAAATTTCTATGCTTCGGAACAAAATATTCGTCTGTTTGGCGCAGAATGCCAGTGGCTTTGGCGTTTTTCTTCAAGAATGCCATTAGAAGGTTTTGCTTTTCTATTTTTACTTTAATCTCTATCTCCCTGCTCCCCGTACCGATCCCCTGTATAATTATTGCTTTGCGGTATCATAAACTTATCGCAAAGGATTCTCCCCTTTCAACACTAGGGTGTGGAAGAGCTCGAAGAACGCGTATGCTGAAAGCGCAAAAGGAAAATAGCCTAGATAGCCGAGCAGCGGCATTTCGAACAGTTTTATAGAGGGCAGAAAAGCAGCAGGCAGTATATAGTGCCAATGCGCGTAGGCGAAATAGTTCCACATCTCCCAGAAAAAGCCGGTTATAAGGCCTGCGATAAAGAGTTCGGCTACTTTGCCAAACTTGCCCTTTGATGCCTCCTGAAATAAGCTGCTGCCATTTAGCCAATAGTTTATCGGATCTATAAAGAGAAACATCCCGATCCAGATTAGGGGAAAGGAGGTTTTCGGATAAAAAACTGGGGCGAGGAGCAACGCAGCCCCAAGCATGAAGGAGATTGGCATAAGAATTCTTGGCAGCTTAACTATCCTTGTGTTTTTTAACCAGCCGAAGGCGCGGGTGAGCGTGTACGTTTCGAGAATGGCCGGCAGTATGGTCGTGAAAGAAAAAAAAGCAAGGAGTGGGCTCCAGACGGTGTAGAACCAGTTAACTGCAAATATGTTGTATATTTCTGATATGCACCAGAAGGGCGCAGAGAGCACTACCATCAGCAGAAAATCTTTGAAATGGTTGGAGATGAGCGATCTTTTCCTTATCGAATAGACTATGCCATCAACAACAAGTATGTACCCGGGCCAGATTATCACTATGTACCAAGAGGCGAACGGCTGTATGGCTAAAGCAAAGTTGATGCATGCAAAAAGCACCAGAGCAAGCCCTAGATAGAAGTACCACTTCATGCAAACGCTGCTATATCATTTTGAGCTCTTTCTTTGCCTTGTCTATCTCCTTCTGTGCCCTGTCCATGTGATCTAGAGTGATCTCAAGGTTATCCACCAGCCCAAATCTCATGTTCGACTTGAGCTTTTTGGCTATATTTCTATTTATCATCTTAATTTTCTTCTGATGCTCTACTAGGTCCTTAGACATCTTCTCTAACATACGATAGTCATCAAGAAGTTCATTCTTTTTGGGTTTTCTGCTTTTGGACATAACATTCTATTTAAGATTAACAGAAAAGAATTATTAATTTATGACATCGACGTAAGCGGTCGATGAGTTGGTAACCTGAATTGGCAAAGAAGAGTCGGATACATGCAATTTAAGATAGTATATTCCCGGAATCAGCGAGTTGTATCCCGAGACAGTCTGGAAGTAACATCTTGTGGATTGAGCGGTTGTATTGGCACAGATCACGTTGCCGAAGCTCGCGGTAAAGTTAGACGACGTGTTCATTACCGCACCAAGCCATTGGTATTTGTACGGCGAGCTGCCTCCAGAGGCGCCTGCATCGGTCACATTGGTGCTCGCTCTGATTCTTACTATTTGGGATGGAGGATATGGGGAGGGTTCGCTTAGTTGTGAGCTAGGGTTTATGGAAGTTGTTACGGTAGTGCCAAGGGTAGTCGAAGCTGAATAGAGCGAAGGTATTGTGGTTGTTGAGCTTCCTGCTTGCTGTTTCGAATAAGAGTTATAGAAGAAAAGTGCAGCACCAGCAGCAATCATCACTACTAATAGCGCAGCTATAGCGGGTTTTGGCGCTTTGCTCTCCTTTTGCTTCGATGCGCTGTCTGCTTTATCGCTTATTTTAGTAGGTTCCTTTACCATAGTGATACCAATCAGACTTTCGGGCTGCCGAAATTGGTCACTTTTTCAATTCTTTCTTAAGCCTTTTATATTCCTTAAGAAGTAATTCAAGAGTCGGCCTTATATTATTTTTCCTTTCATACACCTGTAACGCCGCATAATATTCATTTCTAAGTTCCAGCTCTATGTTAACCGGTGGCAAACCGTGTTTGATCAGTATGTTAATTAAAAGAAGCCTTCCGACTCTCCCGTTTCCATCCTCAAAGGGATGTATATCTTCAAATCTATTATGTACGACCGCTGCTAATAAGAGCGGCGGATAGCGATTTTTATTCATTCCATACCATTTGACAAGCTCTTTTAAAAGAGGCAAAACCTTTGTAGATAGTGCTCCTCGGTGCACTACATTTCCTGCGCTATCAGAGACGCCGACTTCGATCCCCTTCCTTCTAAATTGTCCTGCGAATGATTTAGAATTTCTAAAGACCATCCAATGCAATTTTTTAATCAGCTCTACAGAAAGATGTTCCTTATTTTCCCTCACATATTTTACAGCTTCAGCAACCCCGAAAGTTTCTGCTATATCTTCTCTAGACCTTTCTGGAAGCTTGTTTTCTTCTAGAAGATCTTTAACTTCTTTTTCTCCAACTGCTGAACCTTCTATGGCGTTTGTATTAAACGTGAAAAGTTCGGTAAACTTTAGCCAATCTGCCTCGCTTAAGTGTATAACCCGTATTTCTTTGTCTGAAGTCAATGACTTTAGCCCTTCCAGTTCCTGTGCAGTTAAGACAGTAAGGTACGGATCGCGCGGTTCTTTAGAAGCAGGAAGGCGTCGTGCCAATACTCCTTCTGCTTTCTTCTTTGCTATGGTTAGTTCCTTCTTGGAAAGGTCTGTGCCGAGGTACACTCTAATCTTTTTTACCTTCGCGCCGACCCTGTAGCTATGGGCCAGATAGTATTTCTTTTTGCCATTAACAGTCCTTATCTCTACGTTCATGCTTTTTTAGGTGACTACAAATATTTAAAGATTTCTATTGGGTGACTACAATACGCCCAAAATGTAGTCACCTAAGCGTAAATGTAAAACTAAGCTTGAAATCACTGGCATATGAAGTAAAGATAAACATACTTAAACTTTCAAGTTGCCAATTCCTACTAGGTTTTGTATGAAGGGCAAAACGATTTTATTTCTGGCAATTTCTTTTCTTTTTATTAGTGCAGTCAGCGCCCAGAATGTTTCTTCCATATCTCAAAATAACATAACGAAGATAGCTATTCGAAATAATACGCAGATTACGGCCATATTACCTGACAACCTAAATGGGCAGGTATACGTGGTTGCAACGCCCCTTGAAATAAACGGTTCTCCTACCTATTTGTACGATATAGATGGTTCAACTCTTACCCTAAAGGGTGTAATAAAAATACCAGGTTTGCAGCCTGGAGTTCCTGTAGTGGACCCAGCAAGTGGCAATCTCTACTTATTGGATATAGGAGACGGCTTCTTGAATGGCAAACTTACTAGAGGAAATTCAGTATACCTCATAAATACAAGCTCCTTCACGCTTACAAAAACCATTTCTGTAATACCCGGTGCGGTAGGATTAGGCATCTCTAATATCAACGGTAAAAAGCTACTTTATGTAATTACTAATTACGTTAGTGACACGAATAATACAAACGCAACTTATGTTTATTCCGCAACAAATGGTTTGCTATTGTCAAAAATTCCTTTGGGCGGAATATCTTCTTACGTTTTTAGTACTGCGAATGGCAAATATGTGTATGCTGTATCCTACACAAGCCAGGATACAACAGGGATAACCGTATACAAGATAAGTAGCTCGAATAACACGGTGACGTCTCAAAATTCATTTTCGGGGTTGTCAAGCAATACTTATGGGAAACCCATCACTTCTGTAATGCTGAACGGATCAGGTACGAAATTGTACTTTACTATTGGGTCCTATGTCTTTCTGAATGGCACATACGTACTGCTTCCTTACAACAGCATTAATGGATTCCCTCCATCTTTTTCAATCGCTGGTATAGACTCGAGAAGGAATTTGCTATATATACTTTCTCCAAACCCTGCATCTTCGGGCTATGGTAGCATATACATCGTTAACCTTACCGACCATTCTCAAATGTATCGTGCACTGCCTAGCGGTATAGATCCAATTGGAGTTGGAGCTTTTGACTCAGTTAATGATAGACTTTATTTTGCAAACGAAAATCTTTATAGAAATAATGGCAACCCAGCAAATGCAACTTACGTTGTAAACGGGGTTGGCTTTGCTCAACAGGCAACAATATACACAACCAGTGTTGTACCTGCAACCACCCAGGAAACTACCATTGCACAGCAATCACCTTCGGGAACAGGTTCTGGTAGCACCCTACTCTATCTAGGTACTGTCATAGTGATTATATTGCTAATCGGTGCGTATCTACTTGTAAAAAGCAGAGGCAAGCCGCCAAAAACTATGCAAGAGGCGGTGGTCCCACCCACTACGCCTCCTGAGATGCGATCTGGAAATAGCTAACAACAGGGATAGAAGAATAGGTAGGTTGCGGGAAAGCGCATTTGTAAGCTTGGGGTTTGGGGGATTTGAACCCCCACTTGCAGGTGACACCTGCGATACGAAACCTCGCTCCAAATCCTAATCATCGCCGAAGCTCAATTACTGTTAAACATCTGGAGCCTGCCGCGCTGCCAGGTTACGCAAAAACCCCTTGGGCATACACAATAAGCTATTTATCTTAAAATAGTAAGTAGTAGCCTGAGCCCATGATAAAGTGCGTAATCTTTGACCTCGGAGGAGTGGCAATAGACTTCTACAATGATGATGACTACTATCCATATCTTTCAAGAATAAGCCACAAGCCGCTGAGGACTATAAAGAGGGTAATAGACTACGATGTCAGAGTCGACATCGACAAGGGTACAACTACGCAGAAGTTCTTTGATAGGGAGGTCGCTAAGCAGCTCAAAATAAAGGAAAAGGATGTGCTGTGGTACGAATTTTATAAGAAAAAAGCGAAGCCCTACAAGGGAACCATCGACATAATAAAGAAACTGCGGGAGAGATATGCTGTGGCTTACCTTTCCAATACCGACAGATCAAGATACACTTATACTGTAGAAATACTATTGAAAAGGTATCTGCATCTATTTGACTACAGGTTTGCATCCTGCGACATCGGACTAAGAAAGCCAGGCCCACAGATATACAAGTATGCTCTGCGCCACATGAAGATGAAAGCTAGCGAGGTAATATTCGTTGACAACCAGATTGAGAACGTTATAGGCGCGCGGAAGCTAGACATAAGGTCTATATTGTTTACAAACAGTAGTAATCTGCGAAAACAGCTGAAAAAGCTTGGTGTGAAGGTTTGAAGATGGCAAAGGAAGAGGCTGACAAGAAGGGCATAACCGTCAAAAAGAGTGCCAATTTCTCTGAGTGGTACATTCAAGTTATTGAGAAATCTGATTTTGTAGATTATACGGCAGTTTCGGGCTGCCTTGCCTTCAGGCCGGATGGCTATTTTGCCTGGGAAAGAGTACAAAGCGCGACAGATGCACTGTTCAAAGAAGCAGGAATTCAGAACGTGTACTTTCCTACTTTGATACCAGAACGTCTACTCTCTAAAGAGCAAGAGCACGTGAAGGGCTTCAGCCCGGAGGTTGCATGGGTAACGCATACCGGCAACACAAAACTTGATGAAAGGCTTGCGGTAAGACCTACATCCGAAACCATAATGTACGAAAGCTTCTCTAAGTGGATAAAATCCTGGAGGGATTTGCCGATGAGATTAAACCAGTGGAACTCGGTTTTGAGATGGGAGTTCAAGCATCCCACGCCGTTGCTCAGGAGCAGAGAATTCCTATGGAATGAAGGCCACACGGTGTTCGCTTCGAGGAAAGAAGCCGAAGCAGAGAGAGACGAAGTGCTTGGAATATACCAAAAAGTACTGAAAGACTACCTGGCTCTTCCAGGAATATTGGGCAGGAAAACCGATTCTGAAAAGTTTGCAGGAGCAGAAGCAAGTTATAGTGTAGAGCACGTTATGCCAGACGGTTTTGGAATACAGGGCCCTGCTTTCCACATCGATGGCCAAAAATTTGCAAAAGCCTTCGATATTACTTTCATAAACAAAAGCGGCGAGAAGGAATACGCCTACCAGAATACCTTCGCAATAAGCACAAGGCAACTTGGAATAATGATAGCAATACACAGTGATGACAAAGGACTCGTTCTACCACCAAAATTGGCAAGGATACAGGTAGTAATTGTGCCGATTTACAATACCGACAACAAGGCCAAAGTTCTCAAGATCGCAAACGAACTGCTTTCAAAACTGAAGAAAGTTGCTAGGGCACACCTTGACTATAACGAAGTTTATTCTCCAGGATGGAAGTTCAACAACTGGGAAATGAAGGGCGTACCTATAAGGATAGAGATCGGTGAGAGGGACATAGCGGCAGAAAAAGTAGTAGTTGCGAGAAGGGACAACTCAGAAAAGCAGGATGTCAAGCTAAAGGATCTGGAAAAAACAATACCTAAGGTACTGGAGGAGATAAACGAGAACCTTTACAAGAAAGCGAAGAAATTCCTCGAAGAGCATGTGCACGAAGTCAAGAGCTACGAAGAGCTCAAAAAAATAATAAAAGCAAGCGAGGGGATAGCACAAGCTGCCTGGTGCGGCTCTGAGGAATGCGAAGCCAAGGTCAAGGAAGAGACAGGTGCAAAGATAACAAATATGCCGTTTGATATGCAGGACAAGGTAAAGGGCAAGTGCATCGTCTGCGGTGAGAAAGCGAAGTTTATTGCAAACTTCGCAAGATCCTACTGAGCTTAAGCATCAGACACGATGGTTTTCATCACAGATCAGAAATACCTCGTGTCATCACAGGCATATTAGCCGCTTTAGCCTTAAGAAGGCATTGTGAGAAGGTAAACGAAAATCAACAACACGAAAGAGAGCAAGAGCCTCTTAGGTATATCCTTTTCCTTGAAGAACATGCCGGCAAACGCAACAGTTATTATGACATAGAGCGTGTTCCTCAGAGGTTGAGCCAAACTTATAGGCGCTGTTGCCAAAGCAACGAAGAACGTTACCCTATAGCCGAGAGTGAGAACTGCATTGGCCGCAAGAGGAACTTTGTATTTTTTAATGCTCTCTACGATCTCCGCTATCCCTCCGTATCTTATTGATATGAGCAGCGCGAATACAATCGACATGAATATGCCAGAAAGGATCAGAAAAGTGTAGGGGTTCATACTGACAAGCAAGTACTTGCCGATTATGTTTCCTACAGCTGAGACAAATGCATAGAATACTAGCATATGCTTGTATTTGTTGTCATCGAAAGAAGGCCTTTGCCGGGTTTTTGGTTTCCGGAAGAGCAGGAAATACGTGGTGAAAACAATTCCCAGTATCATGAAGTACTGGAACAGGGTGAGCAGCTCTCCAAGGAATAGCAATCCGAGCAGCACAGTGAATAGAGTAGGCAAAGTGCTGAACGTTGGGGATGCTATCGAAAGTTCGCCGTGCTTGAACACCCTGGCAGCAAGCAGAAAGGAGTAGGCATTTATCACGCTGAGAAAAATCAGTATGAGCAGTTGCACGAAAGTAATCTGAAAGCTCGCCCAGGGTATGAAAACCAGTGAAAGGATTGCCACAATGGGATTAAGCGCAGAACTGAAAGCGGTCGCGTGTTCTACCTTGAGCGAAGTCTTCTCTATGATCGTTGCTAGCCCCATGAGTACAGAGGAAATCAATACCAATCCGTACCAGCTTATCATGGAACACACCTCTCTGATTCGATGGATATTATCATCCGTATTTATAATAGATACCTGATTGATCGGAAGCTCATTTGTGTAATTACGGCAACGGTTATATCGCGATTTTCGAGATAAAATCCTAAATAAAAAAAAGTACTTAAATATTGCTTCGGTGCAAGTATTATGATGGGTACTGTGGAGATTACAAAATCGCGCAAGCACAATGCTAAAGTAAGTTTCGTTTTGATCGGAATTGCTGTGGTCCTTATTGGCACATCCGTGATTACTTACGGAAGCTCTACAGGAGGCTCCACGGGCGGTAATGCAGCAGTAACTAACGACTGGCGTGCCGTGGTGCTAAGATATCTAACCAACAATCCAAGCATAGCTAATTCTTATCCAGATAATTTCACTGCGCCTGCGGCAAATATGTCAAACGCTAACGTACAACCCAGATTAAACGACTGGACTTCTTTCATATTCGACTGGAAAAATTCTAGAGATCAGAAGAACTCTACGGTAAATGCATCAAACATCAAGACCCTGCATCAAACGTGGTTCTTTAACACTAAATATGCGGTTACCTCAACTCCAATTGTGGTTAATGGAAACGTATACATAACCGACTGGGGAGGAAATGTTTATTCGGTAAATGTGGTTACGGGTGCGATGAACTGGAATATAAATCTAGGCAGCACCATTTCATCGACTCCTGCAGTAGCGTATGGCCAGGTTTACGTGTCTCTAGGACCCAATGAGACCAAGACGTTTGCACTAAACCAATACACAGGAAATGTGGCATGGAAAAGAACTGCGGTAACAACAATGAAAGGCGCGTGGGCTTCGCCGACGGTCTTCGATGGCATGGTTTACATAGGGACAGCTGAAAATGAGACTGGTTGCGAATGCAATGTGATGGAATATGGAAAGATGTATGCATACAACGCCATTACTGGTAACGTGGTATGGACATTCAACACGAAACAGCCTGGTAGCAATGCGGGTGGCGCTGGGATCTGGAGCAGCGTTACCTACGATCCAGCTTTCAATGCCATCTATTTCGGAACCGGCAATTCTTACGGAACCGGAAACACACCATACGCATATTCCATAGTGTCTTTGAATGCACAGACCGGAACACCAAACTGGCACCACGCGATATACAATACTTTTGCTGCAGGAGGCGACGAAGATTTTGGCTCTACGCCAAACCTCTTTTCTCTCTCGCTAAACGGCAAAACCTACAAGGCAGTAGGATTAGGAGCTAAGGACAGCATTTACTACATCGTAAACAGATCTGACGGCAAGCTGCTTGAGAAAGTTAACATAACAAAGATCTACGGTTTGCAGCATGGCTACAAAAATGGAATAATAGGAGTTCCAGGATACCAGTACGTAGCAAATAGCTTCACCAACCCAGAGATCTTCATCCCGTCATTTACAGACGGCCACGGTGGCTTTCTCAACACCTCGATTTGCTGCGGCCACATAACAGCATACGAGCCATCAAGCAACACAGTAGCATGGACCTTCTCATCTGACTCGAACATAGTGAGCCATATAGCATTGGTCCCTGGCATGGTGTGGATCGGTGATATAACGGGTCAGATCTACGGCCTCAATGCAACCAACGGCAACGTGCTGTTCTACAAGGGCTTGTACAATACGCAGATTGAGGGAGGCATAAGCTCTGCGGAAGGCTACATATTCGTGCCGACGTCGTTCAGCGCTGACGCAAACACTCTTGGCGTGTACGAGTTCAAGCCATAGTTAAGCGATTGATAGCCCCGACCGGATTCGAACCGATGTACATGGGTCCAAAGCCCATGGTCCTTGACCGCTAGACGACGGGGCTGCACTGAATATTAAGACTCTTTCAATATTAACGTTTTGTTGCATAATAAATGAGCGCATGACAGTTAAACTATTCTGGAAGGACGCATACATGAAGGAGTTTGACTCAAGGGTAGAACGAATAGAGGACAGCAAACTCGTTTTATTTGAAACTGCCTTTTATCCCTTGGGAGGCGGGGTGCAGAACGATACTGGAAAGCTAACCATTAACGGCAAGGAATACAAGGTAGTTGACGTAAGGAAAAAGGGCGATGTTATACTTCATCAGACAGAGGAAGCTGTGGAAGCAAGCCCTGGAGATGCCGTTTACGGAACTATAGACTGGGACAGAAGATATTCGCTTATGCGATATCATACAGCGGTACACCTGCTTGACGGCATCGTTGAGAAAAACTATAGCAAAGGAGGCATATCAGGCGGCACAATATTTTCAGACCGCGCGCGCGTAGATTTTTCAATGGATGGACTTACAAGAGAGATCGTTCAAAAGATAATAGATGAGGCGAATGCCGTCTCACAAGAAGGCCACAGAGTGATTGCAAAGGAGATAACCCAAGAAGAAGCGCTCGCAATGCCGAACCTCGCCCGCACAGAACCCGGAAGGCAGCTCATAATGAGCATGCCTATAGTGAGGGTAGTGGAAATAGAAGGCGTTGATGCGCAATCTGATGGCGGCTTGCATGTCGCTAACACAAAAGAAATCGGAAAGATTACTCTTAATAAATTTTAGAACAAAGGGAGGAGCAGCAAGGAAGTAAAAATTTTACTAGAGGAGCCAAAATGAAGTGCTTATCTTTCAAGCAGCCATTCGCGGATTTGGTGGTTAGCGGCAAGAAGACGATAGAGCTTAGGAACTGGAATACAAATTTTAGGGGCACTTTTCTGGTGCATGCGTCTGGCAACATCGACGGGGAAGCATGCGACTATTTCAAAATGCCTCAAGAATCTTTCGTAAGACGCGCAGCAATAGGTCAGGCAGAACTGTACAGAGTTAAAAAGTATCTAAACAGCGAAGAATTTGCGCGTGATCAGAGCAAACACCTTGCAACAGGCAAGTATACAAATGATAAATATGGCTTCGAGCTGAGAAATCCAGTACGGTTTGGGAAACCAATCTACATACCTGGAAAACTGGGCTTCTTTGAAGTAGATCTGCCTAGAGCTCTTTCGTAGCCGTATCTACAGGCTTTTGTTCATATGCGAATGCCGCTTCCTTCAAAGCTCTAAGCGAAAGTGTTGCGCAGTGCATCCTCACTGGGCCCGGATCTATTCCTATCACCTTGAGCAGGTCCTTGTAGCTCATCTTCTCGAGCTTTTCAAGCGTAGTTCCCTTGAGTGTTTCGATAAGCATGCTTGCCGATCCCATGGATATCACACACCCACTCCCGTCGAAGCTAACGTCTTCTATTTTCCCATCGTTAAGCTTCAGATAGACGGTTATCACGTCGCCGCAGGAGATGTTCTCTTCTTTCATGCTTGCGCTGGCGTTTTCCATCTTGCGCTTGTTGCTCGGGTGCTCGTAGTGGTATATGAGCTCTTCGGCATACATGTCTAGTGGCATACCTACACTCCTTATCCGGTGACCCCGGTTATGATGCTTATCACACCGCTGATGATCGCTATTATTCCTAAAGCAGCAGTCAGATAAACTATCTTAGATTTGCCCGCGACATTGATCAGGAATCTTATCAGCACGAGGCTGACTATTATTGAGGTGACTATTGCCACTGCAATTCCTGCAAATCCGACGCTTGTTATCGCAACAGACACGTTTGTCTTTGAAGACAGCAGAACTAGCCCAAAGGCTGCGATTGCAGCGAATATGCCAATAAGGAAGGAAAGTCTGAACGCCTCTTCGGGCTCCACGTGCATGAACAGAAGCGTGCTGGTCGTTATTCCAGACCTACTGACTCCTGGAAGAGCGGCTATGCCCTGCGCTATTCCGATGATTATGTAGTCCTTCATGCCAAGGTTCGCGAATTTCCTCGTGTTCACGCCCTCTCGTTGCTTCTTTTTAGAGTGCCAGATTACGAGCGCGTCCACGATGAGCACGATGCCTATTAGGAGCATAGGTATTCCCAAAGGCACCCCTGTCAAGGAGTCTGCAATAAGATAGAGTGGCGCTCCCACTATGCCTGTTGCAATAGTTGCTACAAGAACGTAGACAAAAAGCTTCCTTTTAGCACTATCTTTCGAGCCTAAAAGGACGCTCAGCAGGGCAAGGAGTTCTGTTCTGAAGTATATGGCTGCGGCCACTACCGTGCCTATCTCCATGAACAATCCGAAAGCATATGCCTGCTGGAAAGTGAGGTTAAGAAGGTACGTAGAGACAACGAGAACCTGTGTCTTGCTGCTTATCGGAAGCCATTCACTGACTCCCTGAACAATGCCCAAAACGATGCCGACTAATAGCTGATAAATTGTAGACATAAACACATTCCGAGTTTAGTATATTAATAAATCAAGTCACATCTTAATAATATACATGTCCTCAATAATAGTCGATACAAATTCGATAATATTCGCGGCAATGAACAACATTGACATATTCGATTCGATAAAGACGAAGATGCCAAATGCTACAGTCATGATATCCAAAGGCATATTGCGCGAACTAGAAAAGATCTCTGACTCAAACACAAAGTATAGGAAATCTGGAAGGGTTGCTCTAGAATTGCTGAAAAAGCACAATATGAAAATCGTCGAAGACAGCACTTATGCCGATGACTGGATAGTCAAAGAGGCAAAAACATTAAGATGTTATGTCTGTACGAATGACGTAGCCCTCAAAAGAAGGCTGAAAAGCGTGAAAATAAAGGTCCTAAGCGTATCAAGGAATGGTGTTTTAAGATAGTAGCCCCAAATATTTGTATTAATCCTAGGTGAAAATTTGTACTATACTTACAAGGTAAAGGACTCGGTAAGCGTACCCCCAAAGTACATAGGCGAAGACATAGAAAAAGCAACTACAGAGATTCTCCGCACGAAGTACGAAAGGACGCTTGACAAGGACATGGGCATAGTGCTTGTCATATACAACGTGAGGGACATAAGCGACGGCTACATATTGCCCGCTGACCCGAACATACATCACGATGTCGTTTTTGACGTTCTTGCATTCAAACTGGAAGTAGACGAAGTAGTTTTGGGCGAGGTCTCGGAACTTGCCGATTTTGGACTTTTTGTTAGGCTCGGCCCAATAGATGGTCTCGTCCACCTGTCTCAGATAACAAGCGATTTCATAACGTACGACAGGAAAGCCGCTGTGTTCGTTTCGAAGAACACAAAGAGAACGGTGAAGAAGGGCGACATGGTTTACGCTAAGGTTTCTACAATAAGCATAAGGAACACAATACAAGATGCTAAGATAGCTTTAACGATGAGGCCGGAGGGCTTCGGAAAGCCAGAATGGGTAAAGGAGCAGAAGCTGCGAGACATAAAGGATAAACGAAAGAAGAGATGAAAATATGGTGGAGAAAGCCTGCAGGACAGATCGATTGATAATATCCCAAGGGGATACTTGTCCGCTTTGCGGCCAGAGCAGCCTCACTTCGAAGTGGACCGGTTACATTGTTATACTCAACGTTGAAAAATCCGAGATAGCAAAGAAGCTCGGCCTAAAAATCAACGGCTCCTATGCTCTGCATCTTAACGACTAGGACTGCTTTTTCTCCTTTGGCTCTCTGACGTACTCTTCCTCAACAGTTATCTTTGTTACTTTATCCATGTATCGCAGCACGGCGTTTACGAAATCGGTCTTGTTTATAAGGTATTTCGCATCTTTCTCGATCTTTTCGCCAAATTTAATTTTGACATTTCCTTCGCTTACCGATACTGAATCAGGAACAAGATTGTAAGTGCCCGCTAGCGCCTTCACACGGTCTTCATCCTTGTCTACTTTCTCTATCACCTTTATCTCATAGATTAGCTTCTCCCCCGCAAGCGGATGATTTGTATCCACTATTACCCTGCCAGAACTGACGCTTTTTATCGTGGCTATCGTCCCGTCGACATCAAGCTGCATCCCTGGATACGGATCTATATCCCTTTTCTTGAAATCGGCTAGCGACATCACCTTTACCAGTGCAGAATCCCTGTCCCCAAATCCGTCTCCGGGAGCTATTTCGACCTTCTTGGTTTCGTTAGGACTCATAGTTCTTACGGCATTTTCTACGCCCTTTAGCGTGTTCCCCTTTCCAAGAACGATGAGTTGCGGCGAGTACTTTGCGTCCTTCTCTATAAGATCGTTGTCTTCGGCGACCTTCTTTATAGTAGTGTATATCAGTTTGTTGTCAGCTACGCGCCATGCGCTGTAGTCAACTTTTACAAAATCTCCGTCAGCAAAAGCCAAAAGCTCACCTTTAATTAG
>VFSW01008246.1_pt1 | contig 14981 bp, 9 predicted proteins | sample 5358111 | NCBI WGS metagenome assembly VFSW01 (sample SAMN11554181, study PRJNA540505) | mine drainage metagenome | isolation source: sediment from site ElyBrook_90M | place: USA: Ely Copper Mine, Vershire, VT | collected 2017 | reverse complement strand
GTAATTGCAGAATAAGATAGTACCCCAGGATAAGGAGAAGGTTGATCACGATCGTCTTTCTCATAAGTACGGATTTAATGTTAGGACTTGGCCAAAACTATACCAAATCGGTCTTTATACACATAGGATTTCTACCCATTAGCCCCTGAAAATTCATCCGGGAAAACCCACCGGGTCCGGCCCAAAGCCAAAATGGCCGGTTTAATAGCTTTTTAATGCCAATTAACCTGTAAAATCGCGACCTTAATCGTTAATATCCAGTTATCCTATTGTTAAACCATATAGCTATGCAACGCCGGCCCGTTGGTAATCGTTTAATCTGCTCTTAATGTTGGATGATTAAGCCTGCACGGTGTTTGTTAGTCTATTTGGAGGTGCTAACGATTTTTTGTCAATCTAAAAATCCGGCTATGACCATAAGCGGCTTTACCATGGTGCGCAATGCCACCAAACTATATTATCCGATCAAACAGGCTATTTCTTCTATCCTCCCGCTGGTAGACGAGTTTGTCGTTGCGCTGGGGGATTGCGATTCAGACGATCGTACCTTCGAGCAAATCACGAGCATCGGCGCCGACAAAATTCGTATCATTCATACCATCTGCGACCTGGATAAGTACCCCCGGGGGAGGGAGCACGCCCACCAGACCGATATCGCCAAGGCCGCCTGTAAAGGAGATTGGCTGTTTTACCTGCAGAGCGACGAGGTGGTCCATGAGGAAGATCTTCCCCGTATCCGCCAGCGTTGTGAGGAATTGGTGGACGATACTTCGGTCGAGGGGATATTATTTAAATACCGCCATTTCTGGGGAGATTATGACCATTTTATTACTTCCCACGCCTGGTATGCCAATGAGATCCGCATTGTCCGTAACCAAAAGGACATCCATTCCTGGGAGTCAGCCCAGTCGTTCAGGCGGATCCCGGATTTCGACGGGGTCCATTACCGGGAGAAAAAGGGCACGTTTAAACTGAAAGTGGCCCGGGTAGACGCTCATATTTATCATTATGGGTGGGTCCGCCCGCCGCAATTCATGCAGAAGAAGAGAAAGGCCTTTGCTACAATCCATAGCGGCCGGGATAAGGCCGAAGAGCATTTCCGCCGTGAAAAGGAGGAGTTCGACTTCGGTAACCTGAGCCAGTTATCCATCTATCATGATACCCACCCTATTGTTATGCAGGAGAGGATCCGCCTATTCAACTGGGCAGACCAGTTGGAACGGCGGCGGCATCCCCAGGCTACTGTCCATAAACATGAGAGGTTTAAGTACCGTCTGCTGACCTTCATTGAACAAAACTTCATGGGAGGGCAGCAGATCTTTTGCTTCAAGAACTACCACCTGGTGAGTCGATAATCCCCCCATTCCTTCTATTTCGGCATATTGAAGATCGTCGGGTCGATGGTCTGATTCACCGTTACCTTCTGGGTAGTGATCACAAGGCTAACTTGGGGAAGCTCCAGGCTTTGGGTATAGGCGACAACGTAGCCGCCATCCACAGTCCGGTAGTCGGAGAAGGTAATGGTCGTTGTCCCTGCCTGTGCCCCGACGTTGCTATTAATGACTTCTTTGTCGATCAGGTAGGTCTTCTGGTTAATATAATAGGTGATGTCTCCGCCGGAGATAGTCATCTTCAGTTTGTAATCCGCGGTATCCTTACCGATAAGTTCCAGCTTATTGCCCTGCGCCGCATAATTGGTCAGAGCGCCGCCTATAACATAGTTCGTCTGCGACATTTTGGCCTGATCGGCAGGAATGGCCTGGGGAGACGTCGAACCCGACATCGGGCTGATCGCCCAACCACCGGCCGGGCTGACCGCCTGAATCATCTTCTGACCGCCGAAATCCATCTCCGACCGGAATCCCTTATCCGCCAGGATATAAGTGGTACTGGGAGCATCCATGCCGTTGACACTGATGCTGCTGGTTATGACCAGAGAATTGACGCCGGCTAGCGCAGCCTTGCCGCCGATAGCGTCTATATACATCCCTACAATATCATCGACAGACTGCGCCCGCAGTGTCGTCATTCCCAGGACAGCTACCAGAACAAAAACCGATCGTTTCATGAGTGTTTTCATGTATTTGTTTTTATATAAAATATTTATCATTCAACAAACTTAGTGACAAATTCCCTCAGGCTTTTTACCTTTCGTAAAAATAACGATCTTCTTCAACCAAACCTTAGTTCTATGCAAAAAGAGATTTTCCAAAGACTACACCGGATCGACCAGTTGATCCGCATCAATGGTACCGGAACCCCTTCCGAGCTCGCCGAAAAGATCGGCATGTCCGAACGTAGTATGTACGAATACATCCGGCTGATGAAAGAATTCGGGGCGCCTGTCGTCTATTCACGCGAAAGACAAAGCTACTATTATCTACACGATGGCAGCTTTATTGTTCGGTTTTTGACCGAGTAAATTATGGTGAAATATTTTCGCAGTCTGTTGTCCTTCTCATTTCCTAGCCTGCATTCCGCCAGTCTGGCCGGTAGTAATGCCGGTCAGCGGCGGGGTGATGGGTCGTCGCATCCCGCAGACGCTCACTGATGAATGATATTCTCTGTTGAAACACCCAATACTTTTCGACTGATTTGATCCAGCGCCGCCTTCGAACCGGTAAAATGAAACACACTATGTCTGTGCACCTGTGCCTGCCCGGCGGACAAGAATGCCGCCGGCGATACGCTCTCCAGTTCGAAGAACGGCCCCATCTGGCTGCCATCCGCCAGCGGACCGTCGTTATACGCATTGACCGCATCCCCGCTGAACGGAGGTTTGGTCGTATTCCATTCCTGGTTGAGATAGCGCGCCGTGGAGTCCACATCGAACAGGCAAATAGTCAGCACATGGTGCTGGGCGTCATAGCTGCCGATCACTGGTTTGGCGCGCTTCGGGTGCATGCCTAGTTTCCCGCGGCTCTTCCCATCGGCTTTAAAGTACAACGTGTTATTATCTAATTTAATCCTGTCTGCCGCGATTTCCCCAAAATAATCCGTCGTGGCCGGTTTGCTGGTATCGCCGGTCGCTGAGCCATAAGGTATAATGATCACCGTCGCGGGTGAAGGATTGAACATATCCAGTAACCATAGACAGGGCATACCCGTGGCCTCCGTCCAGGGCTGACCGCCGGTATTCGTCAATATATTGAAAGTCCGGTATCCCACTACATGAACCGCTGTATCGGCGGTCAACCCCAGGATACTGTCAATAGCCACCTGATTGAGTATCGCAATGCTACGGTCGATGGATAGATGCAGCCTGCTGCCTGCATAGTTAGTCAGCTGCATGTCCTTCCGCAGGTCGACCACGGTATCCGAATGCAACGTCACCTCCCACGGCTCCGTATCGAATGCCGCCGGCGTCTTCCAGTTGGTGAATTCCATTTTCGCCCCGGCCGGGAAGAACAGGGAGAATTTTCCGCCCTCCGGTCCCAGCCACAGCCGGTTTTCCCCGCCATAAGCATTCATGTGTGAATCCAAAGGCCCATCAAACGCCTTATAATGGATCCAGCCAAAGCTCGGTCCTTCATCACCGGCAGCGGTCGAGGTAAAGACTTTGGCCTGGTATTTCGGCGAGACAACGATCCTTGCATCACCGTTGTGCAGGACGACCAGGCCGCTGTCGTGTTGTTGCAGAAAATGCAGGTCGTAGCCGAAGGTGCCGGGTTGGAAATCAGCTGCGGTCGGTGATTGACAGGAAGTATATATCATAGTCAAAATGGCCGAAACAGCCAGAAATCGTTGAGTCATAGCCAAATTTAATTGATTTCTAACTGATCCTTCGAAGGCAGTATAGGAAAAGGCGCATGTGGTTCCGTCTGGTACCAGAACACCGTTGAGGAGATATCGTCCTGCAGCGGCAGATAACGGCCGCCATCGCGCCAGCCGAGGGCCTGGATGGTCACCTTCAGATTGCGCTCGAACCGGATCGGATCGGTGATATGCCACCGATAGAGTCCAAATCGCTGTTGCGACCCGTAATGTCCATCGCCCTTGATCACCTGCGCAAGGCCGGAATAGGGGCTGGAAAATTCGGTATAATGCGACTCGCTGACCCCGGCAGCATTTTTGGAGTGGGTATCAAAATCATAGGACCCGCAGAAATAGTCCTCCGTTCCCGTCCCGCAGATCGTCGGCCAGTCTTTGTCCCCATCCATATAGAACTTGATCTCTCCCTCACCCCACCAGCTATTATTATGGACGCCCCAGGCCAGGTAGGTACCAACGTACTGCCCTTTTCCGCGAACGCTATCCAGCAATGTGATGACCTGCTTATAAGGCAGTGGGTTGACCCGGCGGAATTGCGCATGGAAATAGGCAGCATTGGGCGGAATCTCAGTCAGCAGGTAATCCACCTGGTAGTACAGCACCATATCTTTGTCATCGATATTCTCCATGGTGATCCGGCATTTTTTTCGAAAAGGCATCGGCCAGTAGCAGTTGAAGGCGCTGCCGGGGTTGACGCAGACCGCCAGGGATTGCAAAGGGGAGTATTGCCCCCAGCCCATGCCAAAGAAGTCGCCCACCGGTACTTCCACCGAGGGTGTAGTCTCATCGTCCCAATAGATCCGCACAATCGAATAGCGCCAGTTGCCGGTTGGCGTCATCCAGATATGCTGGATCGAGCCGGGTCCCTCCATATCCGCGACGGTGAATGTCGTATGGGCTTTGATCTCCACCGAGGGACTGATCTTCCAGCCCTGGCCCAGTTCGTGCGCAGCGCCTGCCCCGGTGCCGGTAGTGGCCTTCCCGGCCTCGCCTTTAGCCCCGTTGAAGTTCTCGGGGCTGATGGACCGGCTTTGGGCATTGGACAGGAGGAAGAGATTACCGAGATGAGCGTCGACGCCATTATAGGGTTGCTGGGCGTGAAGGCCGATGGTCAGCAGGAGCGCAGCCCATAAACAGAACAATTTCATACACAAGTTTTTATGGCAAAAAATATAGAAAAGTAAGGTACTAAAAATTATCATCCGCCATGTTGCTTAATATTACCCTGCAGCATCTGTCGCTCGCTCTCCTTTATATTATCGCCATATTTGGCCAGGTATTCCTTTGCGGCCGGCACAAAATGGCTCCAGTCCTGGTTGTTCAGGTAATAGATCGTCTCGGCGCGTAGCAGCATCTCTTCTCCCGGCGCGCCATAGGGTTTTATTTGAACGCCGATCGCCGCCCAGTCGGGGCTGGGATGCCCGTCGACCTCCGGCTGGATCTCGCCCTTATAGATGATATTCATCATCGCTACCGTATAGGGCCTGTCGCCCATCACCTTGCGGAAGGCGTCGGCGTTATCGTTCATCAGATTGAATCCCGTATCCTTTGTGGACTGCGTAAACTGCGCCACCGACCTGATCTCCTCTTCGCTCAGCGGCATTTTCAACGACGCCACATATTCTGCCCCGGCCTGCCTGGCGCCTGGCTTGTCACCCGCCTGTGTAGCCGTCATGGCCAGTTTTTTCAGAAAATCAGGATCATGCCGGCCGTCGATATATTCCTGCAGCAGTCGGCTATAGCTCAACCCAGGCTCCGTGAGAACGCCGTTGAGCGCGGTCACTTCCGGGATAGTCACCATATCGGGGTTCAGCCGGGCATGGATCTTTCGCAAAGTTTCGAAGGGTATCTTTACCACTTCCCGGTCATAAGTCATCAGTCCGTTTTGCTCACCCTCTACGTCGAAAGGCTGGGTGTAAATTGATCCGCCGAGCCCTTCCCGCTGCAACAATTGCAGGTGTTCGCTCATGATGGTATACTTGGCAGCCAGCCCTGCCGGTTTTTCCTGGATATAACCCCACGCGCTGCTGCTGGTCCATTGGTGGTCGGGGATAAAGACGCCGCTCCCACCGAATTCTCCCATCACTTGTGCCTTGCCGGGCTGCCTAATCGGCATCATGGGGTCGGGATAACTATGGACGTCAGTCATATCCGCCCCCACGTAAGGATCGCTTGAAGGCGCCCTTAGCTGTTCGTTGACATAGAGGAGCTCACCGGTATGACCGTTGACGATCCGGGAAGGATCGGTGGCCTTGATCCATTTCGTGAGCCGTTCCTGATCGAATTGTCCCCAGCGTTCGTTGAAGAGCACCCAGGTGGTGATGGCGGGATGGTTATACAATTGATGCAGGATCTCCGCAGATTCTTTTTCAAATTCTGGCTTGCCACCCTCCGGCAACCCCTGGTTGGGGTTCACCATATCCTGCCAGACCAGCATACCTAAAGAGTCGGCATAGTAATACCAGCGGTCGGGCTCGACCTTGATATGTTTGCGGATCGTGTTAAAGCCCATAGCCTTGATAGCCTTGATGTCGAAGGCAAGCGCCTCATCCGTCGGCGCAGTGTACAGCCCGTCCGGCCAGAAGCCCTGGTCCAGGGTTCCGAGATTGTAATAGGGATGGTTGTTCAGGAAGATCCGCTCGACGCCCTGGTCGTCTTTGGCAACGGCAATCTTCCGCATACCGAAATAACTGCTGACTTCATCGATCACCAGGTGTCCTTTTTTGAGCCTTACGGTCAAGTCATAGAGAAAGGGATCTCCGGGCGACCAAAGATGCAGCGCCTTGACCGGTAATTGAATAGTGGCATGACCATTCACACTCTTTGCCTCCGTCTTCGCCACCTCATTGCCACCGGCTGAAGCCTGACATTCCACCGTATAACCGCCGGGCACATCGACGGTAGTGCGCAGCACCTGTTGATCGATATCCGGCGTTAACCGGATTTCGTGGATGTAGGCAGCAGGCACCGTCTCCATCCATACCGTCTGCCAGATGCCCGAGGTAGCCGTATAATAAATGTTCTGGGGATTTAGTACCTGTTTGCCATGCGGGCCGATCCCCTGATCCGTGGGGTCATAGACCCGGATGACAATATCATTGTCACCCGGATGAAGTTTGTTGGTAATATCAAAGGTAAACGCGGTATAACCACCCGTATGCATGCCGGCAGATTCTCCATTGATATACACGGTAGCCTGCCAGTCCACCGCTCCGAAATGTAGCAGTACTCGTTCGTGCAGCTTTAGCTCCGGTCTGGTAAACCGCCGATGATACCAAAGGTTGTCCGACGGTTGCAAGCTCTTCTTCACGCCTGACAGGGCTGACTCCAGGGGATACGGCACCAGTATCTTGCCTCCATATGAAGTGGGCATAGCAGCGTCCTTAGCCGTGATCGTGTAATCCCACAACCCATTCAGATTGACCCAGGAGGGGCGCACCATCTGCGGGCGGGGATAAGCCGGCAGCACATTGGTCGGGCTTACATCTTTAGCCCAGCGTGTTTGTATTGGCACAGGCTGCATCTGCCATTGGGCGGCTACGGAAATTGGAAGAAGAATGACAATGGCGACCGCAATCGACAACCTTTTATTCACGTTGAATTCGTTATTGATGAGGGTTAAAACTAAATAAAAAAAGTTATCGTTGACTCCATTGGGAGTTCATCCGCGATCATCTCATTTTCGTCCGCCAAATATGCATTTTAGTCCCTAATTGGATTTCTTTTTCCACTTGTGGTCGAAATGATAAGCCACGGAAAACAGCCAATACCGGCCGAGGATATTGTTATAAGTCTCGCTGTTGAGATTGGCCGAACTGGTCCTGCTGATCCCTGCGTTAGCATTCAGCAGGTTATTGGCCTGGAACTTGACGGCTAGCCTGTTCCGCAGGAAATTCCGGGTAAGGGCAGCATTCCATAGGAATACGGATGTGCTCCCGGCGAAGGCGCTGGTGCTTTGTTGCCAGGTATAAGTCGCATCGGTATGGAGCTGAAACCCCGGTATAAAAAAGAGGTTAATGCTACCGCTATGGCTTTGCGACCAGTAATGCACCGGCGCGGCCACATCCACTGAGCTACGGGTGTCGAAATAACTAAATTGGGTATTCAATCGGAAAGAGTATTGATTGGCCGAATAATAACCTACGCTTAACCCGCCAGTCCCGGTATAACTGTCGGTACGGTTGAGGTCCGCATTGATATAATTCACACTGCGGGTATAATTACCTCCCGCATCGAGTCCCAGATCCACACCCATCACACGCGTGCGGAGATCGAAATTGAAGCCCGCATTTTTTCCTCCATCGACATTGACCTGCTGACTGACCTGTTGACCCAGACTGTCGTTTATCGTTTGGGTGCTGATACCCTTACCGGTCAGGCCGAAGTTGACGGCCAGGTTGTATATCCAGTCCTTGACCCTGCTCAATTCCATCTTCCAGTTCTGGCTGAAACCGGGACGCAGGCTTGGATTTCCCAGCGTGATCAGCAAGGGATTGCTGTTATTGACGACGGGTTGAAGCTGCGCAATGGAGGGTTCTTGAGTTCTGCCCGCATATTCCACCGTCAGGTGGGTGCCCTTGTCAGGGCCATAGCGCATACGGACGTGCGGGGAAATATTCAGATAATGATAATTGGTTACAGAATCTGCCTGCAGATCCGTTTGCTGGTAGGAATAGATCAGCAGCCCGGATCCAAACGAATAGTTTAGCCGGCTGTCACCACCCTGTAAATCAACCGAACTCGATTGATTGAGATTGTGTCCCCCGTAATGACTGCTGAGACCGTCTACATAAAGGTTATATTTTCCGTCACCTTTGTCATAAGTGCCCTGCAGGTTATTGCTGCCGGTATAATTGATTCCGTAAGTCAGCCCTAGTGTAGCCTTCGACCAAAGGGGTTCGGTATAGGTCACTCCACTACTCAGGTTTAGGGACCGGTTGAGGATAACTTTGCGTTGATCCGTTGTATCCATAGCTTCAATACTGCCATTAGGCTGGTAGAACTGGTCAAGGGAATAAAGATATCCATTGGTAGCACTGTTAATATTCGTCCATCCCCCTGAAATAGTGAAGACCCGATCGGGTCTATGCCGTGCACGGATGCGATAACTAAGACTCCCGCCGATATTCTGCCGGCTGACATTGTCCTGGATGGTACGAAGGCTGCTGTTGACGTTCACGCCATTAAAGGTGCTGAGTGCGGTGTCGCCATATTGGTTCTGTGCCGAAGTCGTGCTCACATGAAAGGTCAGATTGATGGCAGATAGGCTGTCAGGGATCCCGTCATATATTCCATAGGCCCACTGCTGATTTTGTCGATTTGAGGAATGGCTTTGCTGATATTGGCCATATACAGTGTCTGGCAGTGTCTGCAGGCTGATACTGCTGCTTACCGGAAGGGTTGAGCTGTTACTATACTGATAGTTCCCAACCAGATGATTGGCTGATCCGTCCCACGTATTGGCATAGTGAAGGGCAGTTCCCAGGAATCGGGGAATTCCCGTTCCTGCCGAAGCGCCCAGCGCGTCGCTGTTACCATTCAACGCAGAAATCCCCGCAGATTCAGATCCGCCGAGGCTGGATCCAAAACCTGTCGATCCAGTATTCGAGGCGAATCCCAGGGCAGCAATCTGTTCACGGTGCTCGAAGGCCGCCAGCAGCCCATTAACGCTGTAGGTTCCTTCAGGATCAGCCCCCGCCTCCACCTTCCCAAAATAACCGTTCCGGCTATCCTGTTTCATCACCAGGTTAAGTGTCTTGGTGCGACTGCCGTTATCGATTCCGGTAAAAATGGCCTGATCACTCTTCCGGTCAAGGATCTGAACTTTCTCGATTCGGCTGGCGTCGAAATTTCGCGTGACGATAGTGGGGTCAGAACCAAAAAAGTCTTCGCCATCTACCAGCAGGTTGCTGATCTTTTCGCCGTTGTAAGTAATATTCCCATTCGCATCGATCTGAAGTCCGGGTAATCTGGCCAGCATTTCTTCCACTGCTGCGTTAGGTTGCATTCGGATATTGGACGTGTTGAACTCCGCCGTATCGCCTCTCAGCTGGGACCTCAGCGCCGACGGCCGCACGATGACTGTCGGCAAGCTGTCACTTTTCGGCATGAGGTATAATACGCCGAGGTCTACCGGAAGGCTATCGGTAATCACCAGCACCCGACTTAGCGATTCGAGGCCTGGATACAATACCATGACGCGATAGTGTCCCACTGGAATACGGTTCAAAAAGACGAAATTCCCATCCTTCCGGCTTTGGGTTTGCGCAAGCAAGGAAGAATCAGCCTTCAGTAAGTAGACCGATGCATCCGGGCAATTGTGGTTGGTTTCTTTTTCCTTTACCCAACCGGTCACTTGTCCAAATAAAGGAAATGACCCCGTCATGCATAGTATCCCCAGAAATAATTTCAGTATGTTACAATACCAATTCATGCTCCGGACGCAGAACTCTTTTTTAGTAACTTGCCGATGCCCGCTACCAGGTCACCGATGCGTAAGGCATTTGCCGATGCATTCAACTTACTCAGGAACAAAGATCCCAGGAACAGCGGCACATATAGTCTCACTTCCCAAAGCACACCATCTTTCAGACAGGTAAGGATATGCGGATCCACCACAAACCAACGTAACCCCGCATAGGTCAGCAGAAAGCAAACTGAGATACCAGCGATGGCCGCAATTGTCTTAGGGGTAATCCCGAATCTTGTCAGCAACAACAGGGAGACCAGAGATACGGAAAGGGCGGATGTCTCCCGGTTTAATGTGGACAAAGCAAATAGGGCCGCAATAGCGACCAACGTTCGCCAAAAATGCCGGTTGATCCAGCGAAAAAAGATATAGAGGATCAATAATTGGTAAAAGAAGCTGGATACATCATACACAGAAACCGTAAATTCTGTGAGACCGATCAGAATAGGTACCAGGAAAATGACCAGATTTTTCTCCGCAACAGTGAAAGTCCAAATTCGATCCAAATTCAGCAACAATACCACCATAATGGAAGTCAATACAAGAAAAATCGAGTTCAGATAGTACAGAGCCAGATAGAACCTCTCGGAAGCATCCTTTGTACCAACCATCAAACGTAACTCAGCTCCCTTTTCAGGCATACTTCCAGCCAGCCAACTATCTACCGCATAAACGAGATATTTACCCAGGATGCGATATTTATACACATCGTGATCATGGCGGTTCGCGTAAGCCTTCCTGGAAAAAATATCGTTGGCATAATTAGGCGTGAACCCGAAGTAGACAATCTCGCTGGTTATCAATGAAAGCAACACTGCCATTACAAGGGATATAAATAAATGGTACTTCATAAATTAAATAGACCAATTTCGCCCGCATGTAGCATGCAGTTTTCCACATTGACCAAAAATAGTCCGCCCTGAAGTGTAATAGCAGGCATAAAGGCAAATCTCTACCTCAAATTAAGGATACCGTCTATGGCTGAAAAGCTCTCGATGAATACCTGTGGATATCGCATAAAAAATAAATAAATTAAGGCTCCTTCTGGTCATTGTCCTGGTTTGTAGCTTGTATTCATCCCATCACAGCTGTTCACGCTATAAACCTGTCCTCAATATGAAACGTAAAGACTCACAACTGATACAGGAGATCATTGTCTTTATTGATAGTCACCTATATGAAAGTCATACTATTACCGGACTATGCCTGCATTTCAACATCAATAGGGAAAAATTGCAATTTGGCTTCCGTGAACTGCTGAATTCAACCGTCCATGCTTATATCATTCAACAACGCATCCAACGCGCAGCGCAACGATTGCTGGAGTCGGACGACTCTATTAAGCGGATCGCGCTAGACAGTGGCTATAAGAAACAGCGCAGTTTCAATAAAACTTTCAAATCAATCTTCAAACTCACACCCGCAAAATACCGTAGACTGCATCAGCAACGCGAGGAAGGCTGATAGTAAACCAATTAGTGCTTTAAGTGAACCAAGCAAATTTGCAAACGCTTTGCCACATCCGTAGCTTGCATCTAGTTATTTACATAAACCTTTCCATACATGAATCAGCAACGAAGTAGCCGCTCAAGTCTCAGGTCGGCCTTTTTTTAACCACTATAATTTCCTCTAACCAGTCTAGCCAATTAATATAGCGCCGATATATCTGCGCTACTGTAGAAAATCTTTGTTCACCGAACAAAACGGATATCTCATGCCCAATAAAGCTATTATCATCGGAGCAGGCCCGGCTGGTTTGACTGCCGCCTACGAGCTATTAACAAGGACAGATATTGTTCCCATTATCCTGGAGAAATCCGGGGACATTGGCGGCATTTCAAAAACCGTTAATTATAAGGGCAATCGCATGGACATCGGCGGTCACCGATTCTTTAGCAAATCCGATCGGGTAATGCAATGGTGGCTGAACCTTATGCCGATAGAGTCATTGCCTCAGTCGGATGTGACGGTAACCTATCAGGGGAAGTCAAGAACAATGAGGCCTGAAAATCCCTTACCTAAATATAAGGAGCCCGAAAATAAAGACCTGGTCATGCTGGTACGTCAAAGGCTGTCAAGGATCTATTTTCTGCGTAAATTTTTCCACTATCCTATCCAACTGTCACTGGATACCCTCCGCAAATTGGGTGTAGCACGAACAGCGGGAATTCTACTTTCCTATCTGAAAGCACGATTATTTCCCCGAAAGTCAGAAAAAAGCCTCGAAGATTTCCTGGTCAACCGGTTTGGGGATAGACTATATCGGCTATTTTTCAAGGACTACACCGAGAAGGTTTGGGGTATCTCCTGCTCGAAGATTTCTGCCGAATGGGGTGCCCAACGGATAAAAGGTATCTCTATCGGCAAGGCCATAGCCCATGCTGCCAAGGCAATGATTCCTAAGCACAAGTTGGGCAAAAACGATATTGGGCAGAAAGGCACGGAGACCAGCCTGATCGAACGATTCTTGTATCCAAAATTTGGTCCCGGGCAGCTTTGGGAAGAGGTGGCGAGGCTGATAGAGGAGAAGGGAGGACAAATTTTACATGACCAGAACGTAAAATCCATTGTGTCGGTTGGAAATTGGATCACCGCTGTTGAGACAATAGACTCTCAGACACAAGAAGTACGGCTTGTGGAAGGAGACTACTTCTTTTCCACCATGCCCGTTCAGGAGTTAATTGCCGGAATGAAGGACGTCGCCCCGGCACATGTCCGGGAGGTCGCCGCCGGTCTGCAATACCGGGATTTCATCACGGTAGGTGTGCTGCTGAAGAAAATGCCGCCGCCCGGAAAGGCGCCCAAGGGCGAAAACCGGGCTATCTTACCGGATACCTGGATCTATATTCAGGAAAGAGACGTAAAGGTGGGCCGCCTCCAAATCTTTAACAACTGGAGTCCTTATATGGTCAAGGATCCGTCAACCGTATGGGTAGGATTGGAATATTTCTGTAATGAAGGCGATAGCTTCTGGAGTTTGTCAGACGCAGACATTCAGGCCACCGCGATCCGGGAATTGGAGCAAATGGGCCTGACTACCGTTGAGGACGTGTTGGACAGCACTGTCTTGAGGGTGGAGAAGACCTACCCTGCCTATTTCGGCACCTATGATCGGTTTGAAGAGATCAAAACCTTCACCGATTCATTTTCCAACCTCTTTTTAGTCGGCAGAAACGGCATGCACAAATACAACAATTCCGATCATTCCATGCTGACCGCCATGGTAGCAGTGGATAACATCATAGCAGGCGTGCCGACGAAGGCTAATATCTGGTCCATTAATACCGAGCAGGAATACCACGAAGAAAAGCCTGCCTCCGTCAAAATACCTATAAAAACAGGAAATATCCTCCAGCCTGGTTTTAAAGAATACTTGTTCCGGGATAAAACGAATAGAAAATACGCGTTTGTCGCAGCCTTAGGCATCTTACTGCAGTTCCTTATTTTCAAACACTTCTACCCCATGATCGGCTTTATATCGGGAGATTCCTATTCTTACCTGGAGACAGCCGTGCACAATCTTGACATCAATACGTATCCGGTTGGCTATTCAAAATTCCTCAGAATCTTTAATACTCTGACACGATCTGATACTGCATTGGTAGCCTTCCAGTACCTCTTTATGCAATTGAGCGCCCTCTATTTTTTGTTCACGATATTCTACTTTTACCAACTTGGCCGATGGACAAAAATAATTCTGTTCTGTTTCATCCTGTTCAATCCGATCTTCCTTTATATCGCCAATTATGTACTCAGCGATGCTATTTTTATCCCGCTTAGTTTAACGTGGTTTACCCTACTAATTTGGATAATCAACCGGCCCACAACGACAAATATTTTATTAAACTCGCTGGTTTTCTTTCTCGCCTTTACAGTCCGATACAATGCTCTATATTATCCGCTGATCGCAGTACTATCCCTTTTCCTGACCCGGCAAAGATTCTTTGCCAGGCTCGGCGGTATTGCCTTAGGCCTCGGAGTAATAGGCCTTTTTATCTGGCAGACCGAAAACACCTACTTTGATCAGACCGGAACGCGTATTTTCACCCCATTTACCGGCTGGCAGACCGCAAATAACGCCATGTACGCCTACCGATATGTACAATCGAAAGACACAGTGGCTGTTCCTGTAAAACTACGTTCCTTGGACAAAGCCGTACGTACTTATTTCGACACGACAAAAGACTTGCGAAAATATCCGTGGGAACAGTTGGAGGCTAGTACAGTGTATATGTGGTCGCCGAATACACCATTACCTTGGTATAAGGAAAATGTCTTCAAAAACTCGCCTAAGACAGACGAGATCAAGAAATGGGCGACGGTCGCTCCTCTATATGCCGAGTACGGTTCTTTCCTTATCCGCCATTACCCATTAGCATTTATCAAACACTACCTGATACCCAATGGGCTAAAATATTATGCCCCCCCGGTCGAATTCCTGGAAAGCTATAATATGGGCTTCGATTCCATTCATCCGATAGGACAGGTCTTTTTCAAATTTAAAAGCTTAAAAGCCACGACTACCTTTCATGATCTCAAGGTGAATACATTGAATTATTACCCAATCCTTTCAGGTGCGATGACCATGATCTTTCTAACCTCCCTCGTAGGGTTCCTTATTTTGCGGGGACCTGTTATGAATCCAAGTTACAGTTCGCTTATTTGGCTCGCCGGCGGATTCTGGGCTGCAAATTTCGGATTCAGTGTCTTCGCTTCGCAGATAGCATTACGTTTCCAGGTA
>VFSW01008245.1_pt1 | contig 14981 bp, 13 predicted proteins | sample 5358111 | NCBI WGS metagenome assembly VFSW01 (sample SAMN11554181, study PRJNA540505) | mine drainage metagenome | isolation source: sediment from site ElyBrook_90M | place: USA: Ely Copper Mine, Vershire, VT | collected 2017 | reverse complement strand
GATCCTTTTGTTTTCTTTTCAGGACTTCTAGACAGGGAAAATTAAATAGCCCTGGGGAGGCACTAAAAACTTTCAGGGGGTCCACGAACGTAATGTTGATAAAGCGTTCAGACAACGACGCAAACTATCAGAATGTTGTGTGGCAATTTCTGGTCGCCAGTAATTGTTCGTAAATTCAATCAGCCCAGCGGAATAGAGAGGTCCAACACTAGCACCACTTTCCTGGCTAGGAACGATATCTTCTTTTATGCTAGCATTACGGCTTCTGCGTGCAATGTTAATAAGTGCTAGTTTTGGATTAGGTTCGGCATCTGTGATATGTTGTAAGCGCGATGGCGGAACTGCCAAAAACTGTGCCATCTTATCTCTATCTGCCATAAGCCATGTTTCGATAGCACATACAGCGATGCGAAAACGTATGCCACGAGATGGATTCGGTAGCCAGTGTTCAAACCCTCTACAAGAATATTCACACTTACCATGACTGGCTAATGCTCCACTTACTCTTGACCAAAGAACGAAAGTTGTTCCATTTGCGGAGGACGTGTATGCGGTAAAACGGCATCAGCGACAGATAGGCCTGCTTCTAATAATGTTTCTATCTCTTTAATATTACTACTGATATCTACTACTGTTCCGTTAGCAGCAGGACGTAATATCAAAACTTCATTAGAGCCGATGCCTTCATCACGGAGTAAATCACTACTGTGAGTGCTGACAAGTATCTGGCGTGCCAATCTCTTCTGTGATTTCTGAAGAGATGCCATCATTTCTGGAACATGGCTGGCTACTTCGGCATGGAGAGATAGCTCAGGTTCTTCAAGAATTAAGGGACCATTGCCGTCTAACAAGGCCCACAGTAACCCGATTAATCTGAGTGTGCCGTCAGAAAAATCTGTTTCTGTTTGCCATGCGCCTTTATTCCGCCAATGTTGATATTTTGCTCTCAAGTGAGGAACGCCTCGCTCATCTCTGTACAGAGAAAGCTCTCGCATTTGTGGCACTACAACCCGCAGGATATCTTGGATACGACGGAGCCGTGACTCTTGTGTCCTTTTTTGAGAACTGGCAATCTGTTCGAGAAAATCGCCGCCATAGGGATCAAATCTTCGTCCTACAGAGCGGTTAGGATCACGAATAAGTTGGGGGACAATGTGATAGTAGCTGATACTCTTGAAAAAATCGGCAATCTCTCGAAAGTCACGGTTAGAATTAATCTGCTCTAAATGTGTCTGTCTTAGTAATTCCCTATCCTCTCGATCTTGTTCGTTTGGGCGTTGCAGGAGAATGATTTCTCCCTTTTGTACTCGTTCTTCTTTAAGATAAGTTTGGGAAGTGCTATCTTGCGCAATGGTAATCCGGTATCGCCATATAACACCATCGTTATCTTCAATAGTGGTGTCTATGACAATATCAGCGGGACGACGTGCGAAGAGACTACGCAGGTGAGAGATACCGCCACGATCTTCAACTGCTTTTTCGAGTCCTCCACCTATGCGTACGATATCGCGGAGAAAACGAAAAACGTCCAGAAAATTAGATTTACCAGATGCATTTGGCCCAACCAGAAACATACGAGGTTGCAAAGCAACATCAACAAGCGTAAAGTTGCGCCAATTTTCGAGATGGACCTGTGAGAATCTCATGCTTTATGCCCCTGTAGTAGCGCATTTGGTGTATTCTTGTCTAATAAGTATATACCTTCGCGAAAAGAGAAGGCTACATATCTGCGCTGTCGAGCCAGATCGTCACGGGGCCATCGTTGACCAACTCGACCGCCATATGCGCGCCAAAGACGCCGCCTTCGACCGTGAGAGGATACGTGCGTAAGAGGTTTTTGAAGCGTTCCACCAGTTGTTCCGCGATAGAGGGATGTGCGGCATTGATAAAACTGGGACGGCGACCCTTGCGCGTGTCCGCGTAGAGTGTAAATTGTGAAACAACGAGCATTGCGCCGCTGTTATCAAGCAGAGAGCGGTTCATCTTGCCCTCGTCATCTTCGAAAATGCGCAGATTGATGATTTTCTCGCACATCTGGCGAACCTGCGCCTCGCTATCACCCTGTCCGATGCCGACCAGGACCAGTAAGCCCTGTTCGATGCGCCCGACCACCTGTCCGTCTACCGTGACGCTGGCCCGGCTGACGCGCTGAAGTAATGCTCTCATGCTTCCCCACCATCCTTACTATCGTTAAGCTGCGTTTGCGCGGCGACGGCGATGGCAATCGAGAACTGGGCCAGATCTGCCATACTGACATCGAACGCGCTGAGGCCAAGCAGTTCGGCGCGTTTACGCGCATTGCCGTAAAGCCGCACGCTAGGCCGTCCACTACGCAGTTGTACAACTTCCATCTCGCGCCACGCCACGCCGTGTAGGCCCGTGCCCAGTGCTTTACTGATCGCTTCTTTGGCTGCGAAGCGACCAGCAAGGCGCGTGGCTTTGCCGCGACACTGGCGGACCTCGATCTCGGTAAAGACACGCTGAAGAAAACGCTCGCCGTGCTTCTCATAGACCTTGCGCACGCGCTCAACCTCAATGATGTCGATACCAACGGCGATGTTAACACCCTGTGGTGCGAGCAGTGGCGCAGGTAGACCAGCCATGCCAGCAGGCCCGAAGAGCCAATCGGGAATTTGTTCCCCTGGTTTACGCACTAGGGGCGTGAAGAGCAATGGCTGGCTGTCGTTCATGTGGGATCTCCTAGTCGCCGATATTCAGGTCAAGTGTGGGTTGAAGGGCTGGCAAGGCTGTGCTATCGCCAGCGGGCAGAATGGTTGGAGCAGGTCCAGTGCCGCGTCCCATCGCGCGATAGATGAAGCCGAGACGGTGCATCTCGCTTCCGTCGTAAATGTTGCGCCCGTCAATTAACACGGGTCGATGCATGAGTGAGCGCACGTGCTGCATGTTAAGCGACTTAAACTCGTTCCACTCGGTGACAATGACGAGTGCGTCGGTCTGCTCAGCAACGCTATAGGCGTTCTCGCAGAAGGTCACGCTGTCTAGACGCACGCCCTCGCGCACCAGAGCCTCGCGTCCAGTCTCGCTGGCGACGGGGTCATAGACGCGCACGTGCGCACCCTGGCTCGTAATCCAGCGAATGATATCGACAGCAGGAGCTTCGCGCATGTCATCAGTATTGGGTTTGAAGGCCAGACCCAGCACGCCAATTGTTGTGCCGCGCAATGAGCCAAGAATCGAGGTGAGCTTACTGATGACGAGCCTCCGCTGGTCATGGTTGATCTCCATAACGGCATGCAGCAGTTGTGGGTGCAAACCTGCCTCGTCCGCCATATGCGCCAGTGCCCGCACGTCTTTGGGAAAGCAGCTGCCCCCGTATCCGAGGCCCGCGTTGAGGAAGGCATGCCCGATCCGTTTGTCGTAGCCCATACCGACGGCAACTTCTTTGACATCGGCTCCCAGACGTTCGCAGATTTGTGCGATCTCGTTGATGAAAGAGATTTTTGTTGCCAGGAAAGCGTTCGAGGCGTATTTGATCATCTCGGCTGTATAGAGGTCAGTTGTGACGATGGGAGCGCGCAGAGGCATGTAAAGTCGTGCAACCGTGTAGGCGGCTTCGGGGTCCGAAGAGCCAAGCACGATGCGGTCAGGTTGCTGGAAATCAAGCAGGGCAGAACCTTCGCGCAAGAATTCGGGATTTGAGACCACGGCGAAGGTGATGTCGGAACGTTTGAGGTTGTTGTGGATGACCCGTGAAACCACGTCACCACTGCCAACGGGAACAGGACTTTTATTGATGATGATGGCATAGTGGTCGAGTTCCTCGGCGATGCTGCGGGCCGCACTTTCTACATAGCGCATGTCTGCTCCGCCTTGCCCATTGCCAGTGGGGGTATTGACGGCGATAAAAATGAAATCGCTTGCCGCCAGACCTTCGCTATAGCTAGTTGTGAAGTGTAATCGCCCTGCCTGATAGTTGCGATGTACCATCTCTTCCAGGCCCGGCTCATAAATCGGTAAAATGCCCTTTTTTAGCTTTTCGATCTTCTCCGCAACAATATCAACACATGTGACTTGATTGCCCATATCGGCAAGACAGGTTCCTGTAACTAGTCCTACATAGCCTGTACCAATGACGCAAATTACTGACACGCGGTTACTCCTCTACTGTGACAAATGGATTTTCGTATTTCTCTTCCGCTATCGTGGTTGGTTCGCCATGTCCGGCAAACACAACCAATTCCTCGTCCAGCGGATACAACTTGGTTTTAATTGCCGTAATAAGCTGTTGATAATTGCCGCCGGGCAGATCAGTGCGCCCAATACTGCGGTGGAAGAGCGTGTCGCCACTGAAAACGCAGTAGGGTTGACTGACCAGACAGATACCACCAGGGGTATGACCGGGAGTATGCAAGACATCGAGGGTGAGCGTACCGATGGTGATGCGGTCCCCTTCTTTTAGCAAGATGTCCGGTTGGCGTTTAACAAGCGGCGGCGTGCGTTCAAACAGGTGTGCCGCCTCTTCATCTGTATACATATAAACATCATCTGGGTGAATCGCCAGGGGGACGGGATAGACCTCGCTCACTGCGTCAATCGCGCAGATGTGGTCAATGTGTCCATGCGTATTGATGATGTATTTCGGAATGAGCCGTAGTTCTTGAATGGTTTCCAGAATACGCTCCGCCTCATCGCCGGGGTCGATAATGACGGCCTCGCGTGTCTGCGGGCAAGCATAGAGGTAACAATTTTCCTCAAACATACCGACTGTCACACAAGCGACGATGGGCATCTGCTGGTCAAATTCCGTTTCGGGCATGTTTCTGTTCCTCCTGGCCCTTAGACGATAAGCACTGGCAACATTATAGCATAGGTAGATAACCCGGCATGGCGCAATCTTCCTTACAAGGGTGTGATGTCTATTGTATTTGTATTACATGAATGTTGCGTTTTTGTTGCGTTGACGTTGAAACGCTAGGCATGCTTTCTTAGGTAATCAGCGATCTCTTCGCGTTTTACCTGCACTTGCTGTGGCTCAGTATTTGTCTCGCCCACACGTTGATCTTTCACGGCGACGAGGCTATTTGCCAGCTCATCTTCGCCGAGCAGCAAGGCATAATCTGCCCCAGATGCCTTGACCTGTTTCATCTGTGCTTTGAAACCCCGATCTCCGTAGCTCATCTCGGCCTTAATACCTGCCTGGCGTAGATCGGCGATCAGTTGCACGGTGGCATCCTTGACCTCTGCCGTCTTGCCGAGGGCGACGACGAAGGCACGTGTATGTTCCGCGGCAGGCGGAACGATACCTTGCCGTTTTATTTCAAGGATGATGCGTTCCATGCCCATGCCAAAGCCAATGCCCGGCGTGAGCTGCCCGCCAAGAATTTCTGCCAGGCCGTCGTAGCGTCCACCGCCATTGAGGGCGTTTTTATCACGCTCAGAGGTGAACTCAAAGACCGTGCGCGTGTAGTAGTCCAGTCCACGCACAAGCAGCGGATTGAGCGAGAACGGCACGCCATAGCGGGTCAGGTAACGCTGTACAGCGGCGAAGTGTTCGCGGCATGGCTCGCAGAGGCTATCCGCAATCTTCGGCGCATTCGCAATCTTCGGCTGGTCCTGGGCTTCCTTGCAGTCGAGCAGACGCAAGGGGTTCTTATCAAAACGGACCTGGCAATCCTCACAGCAGGTCGAGAGTAGTGGGCGATAGTAGTCGCGCAACGTCTCGATGTACTGTGGACGGCAGTTGCGATCTCCAATGCTGTTGAGATGCACGCGAATATGGCGCAGACCCAGTTGCATATAGACCTGATAGAGCAGGCCGATCATCTCGGCATCAATCGCTGGATCGCTCTCGCCAAGTGCCTCGCAGCCGAACTGGTGGTGTTCGCGGTAGCGACCCGCCTGTGGCTTGTCACGGCGAAACATAGGTGAACTCATATAATAAAGCTTGACAGGCTGCGGGAGCTTGAACATGCCATGTTCGAGATAGGCGCGTACTACGCCCGCCGTGCCTTCTGGCCGTAAGGCGATATTGTCGCTTTTGCCGTCTTTGTCGGGGCGATCATCAAAGCTATACATCTCTTTATCGACAATATCGGTTCCCTCGCCTGCCGTGCGCCGATAGATTGCGGTATCTTCTAATAGCGGTGTTTCAATGCGTTTGTAGCCATATAAATGTGCAACCGCTGCCGCTGTCTCTTCTACAAAACGCCAGTATGGTTGCTCGTCAGGGAGAATATCACTAAATCCCTGGAGTGATTTATAGTGTTCAGGCATGTCTATGCTGCTCCTCTCCTACATCAGTGCGCACCCATTATAGCAGAAACCTGCTAGAGACGCTATCAGTATAATGAATAATAGAGTCTCCTATTGTTTACGTGTGTGGATGGTGTGAAAGGGATTGAGATGATACAGAGACGTGGGGCGGTTGTGGATAGAAGGGTGCGCAGCACAAGCCCAATGGTACGTGAAAAGCAGAGACAGGAGCGTGTTTTCCCTCTGTGGCTGCTGGCCTGTTTGTTTGCTACGCTTGCGCTCACTCTGAACCTCTATCGTTTGGGTGACCCGAGCATCTGGTTCGATGAAGCCTTTTCGGTTGAGCTAGCGCGTCAACCGCTGCCGTTGCTCTGGCACATTATTTTCGGACCAGAGCCGAACATGGAATTGTACTATCTGTTTCTACACTTCTGGCTGGCCTTCACAGGCTGGCTCGGTTTCAATCCGACCGAAGTGGTGGTGCGTCTGCCCTCGGCAATTTTTGCCGCTCTGGGTACAGGCTGCGTTTTTCTGCTGGGACAGCGTTTTATCGGCGTGGTGGGGACGAGCGTTGCCACCGCACTTTATCTGCTCAACGATCTGCAATTGACCTATGCACAACAAACGCGCTCGTATAGCCTGCAATTGCTGCTCCTGTGTATTGCGTGGCTCGCCCTGTTATACGCACTGACGATGCCAAAACAAGAGAAACGTTGGTTGCTCTGCTATATAATAGCGATGACGTTAGCTATCTATGCGCAACTCTTTAGCCTGCTGATCTTGTGCGCGCAAATGGTGACTATCGGTGCGCTCTTGCTGCTGCTGTTCGCCACATGGCGGGAACGCTTGCGCTATGCCATCAACTTCGGGCTAAGTCTGTGTCTCATCGGCCTATGTATTGTGCCGTTATTGTGGGTGAGCCGTCACGGCTCTAAAACGGGCTGGTTGCCCGTGCCTCATCTGAGTGATATCTACCATCTCTTTCTCACGATCAGTGGACAGAGCAAAATCTATTTGCTGGCATTATGCGCTCTATGCGCTTTGGGCGTGGTTGTAGTCGTACTGCGCCAGTTTGCACATGGGCGTCTGTTGCTCTTGCGCGTCTCGTTGCTGATGGATAAACAGGCCATAGCTGATGGGCACTCTGGCATTATGCCGACAGGCGGAAATGAGGAGAATGCGCGGCAACGCCTCATTTTTGCTCTCGCGCTGGTATGCTGGCTGGTTATTCCGGTCGTGTTGAGCTATGTTGTCTCGCAAGGAGCTACACGCCTGTTTTCGAGCCGCTATCTCGTGGTGATTGTGCCACCGCTCTGTCTACTAATTGGTCTGGGTATCGCAACCTTGCGCTGGCGCATGGTGCAGGTTGTACTTGCGCTGCTTTTATGTACTCTGGCTATGCATCGCGTGCCGCTTTACTATACCAGCGCGCAGGTCGAAGATTGGAATTCGACGACACACTGGCTGAGTCAGCAGTATCAGACGGGTGATGGCATTGTGTGTTACGACAATGTGCAGGGCTGCCAGATCTCCGTCGAGTATTACTTACATGCCTATCCAGGGACCGCTCATTTCGAGCCAAACTCACCAGGGGCGTATTCCTGGACTGCTTATGGTCCTGCTAACCCGGCTACTGGTTACGCAGCGGCTGTCGATACTCATGCCCTTTCTGCTTACATGGCAACTCATGCGCGCCTCTTCTATATCACGGGGCGTATTCCTGATGCCAATGCTGATGCACGTGCTCAAGTGGCGATTCAGTGGCTCAATAGCCACTACCATTTAGTCGGCATAATAGTGACCCGAACTGTTACCGTTCGTTTGTATGTAAAAGAAGAGGTCGGAAAAAGCTAACATATTTTTTGAAGCGGTACAGCGGAGCGTACAGATGTTACAGGCGAGCGGCAAGATAGATGCAACTGCACAAAAGAATGACTCCAACACAAGTAAGCAGAGGCGTGTAGCCTATACGCGCTGGCAGATTGCAAGCGAATGGGCTGTCCTTTTACTGTTGTGCGCTATTGCCCTCGCGTTTGATCTCTACCGCTTGGGCAATCCGAGTATCTGGTTCGATGAAGCCTTTTCGGTGGAGCTGGCTCGTCAGCCATTGCCGCTGCTCTGGCATATTATTTTCGGGCCAGAGCCGAACATGGAATTGTATTATCTGTTTCTACACTTCTGGCTGGCCTTCACAGGCTGGCTCGGTTTCAATCCGACCGAAGTGGTGGTGCGTCTGCCCTCAGCCATTTTTGCCGCGCTGAGTACCGGTGTCGTCTACTTGCTAGGACGGCGTTTTCTGAGCATGAGCGCGGGCATTGTGGGTGCGGGCCTCTACCTGCTGAATTATCTACAACTGACCTACGCGCAGCAAACCCGCTCCTATAGTCTGCAACTGCTGTTGCTCTGTATCGCCTGGTTTGCCTTACTGAGCGCGTGGACTGCCTCTACACCGCAACGTCGCTGGTGGCTCTGCTATGTGGTTGCAAGCGTATTGGCGGTTTATGCGCAACTTTTTAGCGCGTTTGTGCTTTTCTCTCAGGGCGTTGCCTTTGTGCTTTTGCTGCTCATACCCAACATTTGGCAAGAACGGTTGCGCAAACACCTGCTTGCCTTTGGTATTTCGCTTGTTGCAATTGGCTTGTTGAGCATTCCGATGGTTTTGGAGAGTCGCGTAGGGGCTAAAACTGGCTGGTTACCTATCCCACATTGGCATGATCTCATCAATCTTTTTGCGACGATGAGCGGATATAATAAACAATATCTCTTTCTCTTGACTCTTGTGTGTATTGCTGGCGTACTGCTAGCACTGGCCGGGTTTGTGCGCCCCAAACCTACCTCTCTTCATACGCAAATTGCGGCATCGCTCTCAATCATTGCGCAAGCTCTGCCTTTTATGGTGGTTGCACTGTGCTGGTTCGCCGTGCCCACCCTGACCAGTTATGTGGTCTCGCATACCTCGCTCCGTCTCTTCTCTAGTCGCTACCTGGTCGTTGTGGTCCCAGCCCTCTGTTTGCTGGCGAGTTTCCCGTTTATGCTACGGCTGTCACATTCTCGTTTCCTACAGCTTATGCAGGTACTTGCGGCTTTTGTTGTGTTGCTGGTCGCGCTGAACGCGGTTCCGCTCTATTATGCCAGCGCGCAGGTTGAAGATTGGAACTCGACGGTTCACTGGCTCATTCAGCAGTATCAAACAGGTGATGGTCTTGTCTGCTATGATAACGCTGTAGAGCAGGGCTGTCAGATCTCCGTCGAATATTATCTACATGCCTATCCGAGCGCGGCCCACTTTGAGCAAAACTCGCCTGGGGCCTTCTCATGGGCGAACTTTGGACCACAGAATCCCGCCACTGGCTACGAGGCCGCTGTCAATCCAACGGACTTGGCGGCCTATGGTGCGCAACATGCGCGCCTCTTCTTTGTCGTGGGACGTGTGCCAGATGACGCCGCTGCCGCTCGTGCCTTAGCCGCACAACACTGGTTAGATAGCCACTACCATTTTATCGGCCAGATCGTCACGCGCACCGTCACAATTCGCCTCTACGCTACAACCGGCTAAATAAGCGGCCATTCTCTACGTAAAATGTCGGAAATATCGTAGGGACCGATTTATCGCGTCCGCCATACCCATGCACCAAATACACCATCATACTTCTCCCGTGCCAGCGGAAAGTGAACATAGGTGGTGTGGGAACACGGACGCGATGAATCGGTCCCTACGTGATATTACAGTATGAAGGGTTTAAACAGTTGGTACAGTAATATCTCCGTCGCTGCCACAAGCTGTAAACTTGAGCGCGTTTTGTTGTTGTGTGACGCCCGTGCAGATGTATGTATTCAGTGTTTTTGGCGGTTGAGGAATGACAGTATGCTGTGAGACATCAACAATGGCACACTGACCTGCCGCCTGCTTTATTGTAAAGATGTGCGTGGTGATGGTGTCAACACCGCTTTGCGCGAAGGTGAGCGTGGCACTCTGGCAATGCTGATAGGCAGTTAAGAAACATTGGCTTATTTGCTGCCCTGAACCAAGTTTCAACACTGTTCCATTGGGAGCGAGCGCGATCTTACCACAATCTTGTACTGGTGCGTTGCTCGGAGGAACTGGCGTGGGTGTAGGAGGGACACTTGAAAACGGGCTATTACATGCCGCCAGTATGCTACCAAGTATGACGAATAAAACGAGGCCACCAATCAGATGAAAAAATCGGATATTTCTTATGCTCATTGCTTTGTGTTAATCCTTTTGGGCTACTATCTCATCTCCATCTATCACATAGACGTTGCTAAATGCTAAAAGTTCCTTCTTATCCATTCGGTTGCTCACTATTGTAGGAGAGAAGAAGTGCTTATTCTTCATTTTTTCCAAGTGGGCCAGTGAAGCAACACTTCTTCAACCTCTTGCGCATTCTGAGCCAGCCCGACCTTGAGTACCAAGGTTTCCAGCATACTTGTACTTTGAATAAGCTGTACCTGCTGTTCCGCTAAGGGCCGCAGTCGTGCTGAACGAGCCTCGGCAAACGCGACGATCATCTTCCGCAACTCGTTTTGACGACCTTCTTGCACGCCTATCTGGCGACCCTCTTGCACTCCCAACTGACGACCCTCTTGCACACCAAGTTGACGACCCTCCTGTAGGATTGCCTGATAGATAGGTGTGTCGCGTAAAATCTCGTGCATATCGTTAAACCTCCTGATGAGCCAGGCTTGTTCCTCTGGACTTTTCTTTCTATATATTAAAGATGCTAATGTGTAGCCAATCAGTTGCAATTCTTTTTTATCGCTCGCAGCCAGATCCTGTGCATTTTCAATGGTGTGAAACATGCGTTCTATCTGTTCACTGTTTGCCCCATTGGACGTGAGAGGTAAGAGTGGGAGTAATCCACTCAGATCCATGATGAGCAAATCTTCTACAGAGAACTGTGCTAGATGTATGCTATCAAAAGAAAATCGTAGTTGTTCTTGTTCATCTGGAAAACGCCAGATGAGCAGAGAGGGCGGTAGTGTTTTGCTTTCCAGCAGGTAGATCACATACGATAAGACTGGAAGGTCATATTTCATATGCGCTAATACATTATACCGTAAAATTCGCTCAGCCATCTGCGCGTCGGGGTAAGTTTGTAGCTCTATATGCAATAACATTGATTGGCCAACGATTTCAACTTGCAGCAGACCGTCTACATGCAAATCTTCCTGTTCCAGCGTATGAGGAAGTTCTTGGAGAAAGTGTGCGTTGGGACTAAGCCACCGTACAAATGCCTCTGGTTGTATGCGAATGAGTTTCTTGAATGTATCATCCCAGGGTTTCTGCTTCATCTGTTCCTCTGTACCAACATCATAATGAGATAATGATAGCGTATACAAGAGAGTAAAACGATGGAAAAAAAAGTTGAAAAAAGGAGTTTTTTGTAGATAATCAGTAAGTAAAGCGCAACTTTTACTCTCTACTGTGGAGCGTTGTTGTATGTAGATAATAGTAAAAAGACCTGTTTCTCATGTCACTCTGTAGGGCTTTAGCCCTTCTGAGTAGTTACAAAATAAGTAGGCTAAGACCGCGTAGAGAGTCTGGCAATTGCCAGGCTCTCTATCTTCGCTTGTGGGAGACCGCCAGATGTTTACACGCTGTTTATGGGCATGGGGCTGACGTTTATGCGCTGTTTACGTGAAATGATCTACACTATCATCATAGGTCAAGTACCCCTGGCTAAAGCACAGGGGCTTGCAGCTCTCCCGAAGAAGGCTGCGATAGGCCGCTTGACATGGGCGACCCACTAGTTAAGGCAATGCCGAAACTAGCAAGAGTCGAGAGGTGCTTCTCTCGAATGTTTAGAGCACCGTTTAGGTCTGCATTTAAGCAGTACCCACACTGACGACAGAGGAAAAGCGATTGAGAACGTCGATTGTTACGGGCTTGATACCCACACTTAGAACAAGTTTGCGAGGTATGTCTCGGGTCAACCTTGACCACGGTCATACCGCGTGCTTCAGCTTTGTAGGCCAGGAAGCTGTAAAACTGAGCAAACGACCACGAGTGGATACGGCGCTTGCTCTCGACATTCTTTCCGTTCTTGCCTCTTCCGATCTTGGAGGACTCTCGAATGTTGGTCAGGTTTTCCAGAACGAGGGTAGATCCGGGGGTTGCATTTTGCACAATGCGTTTGCTGAGGACGTGATCGTGGTCTCTTCTCTGCCGAAACAGTTTGCCCGAAAGCTTCTTCAGGTGCCTTTTAGCAGATTTTGTTCCTTTTCTTTGGAGTTTACGTCTGATACGGAACATGCGTCGCTCTTGCTCTTTCCATCGACTGTCACCCAAGAAATGGCGATTGGAGGTCACGGCGGGCCGATTAAGCCCAAGGTCAATCCCAATCACGCAGTCCGTGGGTTCGATCGTGGGAGCTGGAAGGGAAACGACAACATGCAGGAAGTAACGCCCGTGGTGGAAGCACAAATCAGCAGAACAGACCTTGCCACCAACGTACTTGAGCGCGTGCTTGGGGACCGTAAAGGTCATCTCAACGCGACCCGATACAGTTGCGAGGGAGCAGGTCATGGACTGCCATTTCACCCAGTACGAACGAGCGTCGTAACGAATGGGGGCGGATACCGCTTGTGGACAACGGACAGGCTTGAACTTAGGCGCTGGGCGTCCTTGCTTTTCAGCTTTTGCCACCAGCTTCGGATAGCTTGCCTCGTGTTTCTTCTTCCACGTGAGAGCGCTTTTCACGGCCTCGGTAGCTTTCACACGAGAGGCACACACGAGCTGAGCAGGAAGATCAGGATGTTCTGCACGCAAGGGATAATAGGTTGCTTTGTGCAACTCTATACCGTTGCTGCATCCCGTCTGGAACCCTTGACGGCAAACGGCATTGAAACATTCCGTATGCTCTTGCATCGTTCGATCCAAGACAGCCATCTGCTCTTTGGTCGGATTCAGTTGTACCACAATTGTTCTGTCCATACAAGACCTCTATCATATATACAAACTTTTGTCAATAGGGAAGAGTATTCTGTCTGCGGACAGCTTTCTTTCCTCCCCCGCATAAATGACGGGGGTCTCCAGAAAGGGACGCGATGAACGAAACGATATGCTTATCCTGACCTGTGCGCGTACAGGTCGATGATAGACTTGCGAATACCGTATAAACAAGAATAAATGCGGAACACTAGCCAGGAAAGGAAAGGAGTTCAGTGAATACCACTCCACCTACAACTGCTGCTGCAAGCAGCTCACAACTTCCAGCAGAGATGGCCGCACCGGCCATCGAACTGGAAAATGTTACCAAGCGTTTTCGGGCGCCGAACGGGCAAATGTATACGGCGATACGAGACCTGAGCATGAGTGTTGCGCCAGGCGAGTTCTGCGCGGTCGTCGGGCCGACTGGCAGCGGCAAATCCACTACCCTGGGCCTCATCTCTGGATTGGAGCGACCGAGCGATGGCTCGGCGCGCGTCATGGGGCGACCTGTACAGGGCATTGACCCGCGTATTGGTTACGTCTTCCAGGCTGATGCCGTCTTTCCCTGGAAAAACGTTCTCAACAACGTTGCCGCCGGACCGCTTTTCCGCGGCAAGCCAAAAAAGGAGGCAATCCAGCAAGCTCATGAGTGGATCGCGCGTGTGGGCCTAGCCGGGTTTGAAGACCGCTATCCGCACCAGCTCTCCGGCGGTATGCGCAAGCGCGTCGCCCTGGCTCAGACCTTTATCAACGAGCCACAGATTTTGCTGATGGACGAGCCGTTCAGTGCCCTCGACGTGCAGACGCGCATCTTGATGGAAGATGAACTGCTCAACCTGTGGAGTTCGCTCAAAGCATCCGTAGTTTTCGTCACGCACGACCTTGAGGAAGCCATCTCACTGGCGGACCGCGTCTTTGTTCTCACCGCAGGGCCAGCAACCGTCAAGGGTGTCTATACTATTGATCTGCCGCGACCTCGCCATGTGGCCGAAATTCGCTTTGATCCACGTTTCGTCCAACTGTATCAGGAAATCTGGGAAGACCTGCGTAGTGAGGTCATGATTAGCTATGAGAGGCAGCGAGGAGGGCAATAGCAATGCAACAGATTGGTAATATAGTCAACGAGCCGATGACGTCCCCTGTTGATAAGGGAGATCGCTATGCATCTGCCGTTCGCAATCGACTCATTCTGGTCAACGTCCTGCGAGTCTTGCTGCTGGTTGTTATCGTTGGTGGCTGGGAACTCGGTGCTCGTACCCACTTCATCGACCCCTTCTTCTGGGGTCAGCCCTCAGGTATCTGGGCGCAAATCGTGACCTGGGTAGTGAATGGAACGGCGCAGGGTCCATTATGGGAGCAAATCCTTGTCACGCTGGAAGAGACTATCCTCGGCTTTGTGCTTGGTGTCGTGCTTGGTGTCATCTTTGGCATTGTCTTGGGACGTAACCGCTTTCTGGCCGATGTGCTGGGTCCCTACATCAAAGCGGGTAATTCGATCCCGCGTGTTGTGCTCGGTTCCATCTTCGTCATCGGCCTGGGTCTGGGCATGCAATCGAAAGTTGCCCTGGCAGTCGTACTCGTCTTCTTCATCGTCTTTTTCAATGCCTTTCAGGGCGTGCGCGAGGCAGACCGCAACTTGCTTGCTAACGCTCGCATCCTGGGAGCCAGTCAATTTCAGTTGACAACTGAAGTAATTGTTCCTTCCGCGCTGACCTGGATCATTGCCAGCCTACACACCAGCTTCAGCTTTGCACTGGTCGGTGGGTGCGACTCAAGTTTTTGCAAAGGGGGTATCCAAGTGCCGGAAAAACTGGTA
>VFSW01008244.1_pt1 | contig 14984 bp, 12 predicted proteins | sample 5358111 | NCBI WGS metagenome assembly VFSW01 (sample SAMN11554181, study PRJNA540505) | mine drainage metagenome | isolation source: sediment from site ElyBrook_90M | place: USA: Ely Copper Mine, Vershire, VT | collected 2017 | reverse complement strand
CCAGTTGCGGATACTTCGCAAGCGCCGCATCCACCACCGTCAGCTGGTCCTCCAGTTGCACCGGCCCAAAGTTGTGATACGCCGCCTGCGCAAAGTCGCGTCCGCGCATTCCCGTCCCGCGATTGTCCGCGTGCAGCACGGCAAACCCATGCTCCGCCAGCAGCTCGTCAAACAGCAGCCCGTCGGCCCATTTGTTCGCCACCTCCTGCGGCCCCGGCCCGCCATAGGGATTCACGATCAGCGGCACGCTCGCCGCCGTCGACGCGCCCACCGGCAGCAGCAGCGTCGCATACAGCGGCGTGCCGTCGTGCGCCTTCACCTCCAGCTCTTCCGGCGTTCGCAGAGCATACGGCTCCAGCGCCCGCGTCTCCCAAAAGACGTGGCACTCCGCCGATCCGCACAGGCTCAGTTGCGGCGCGGTCATCCGCGTTGAAGCCTTATCCACATAGCCTGCTCCGCGCGGCGCAAACGTCGCCTCATGAAAGCCCTCCGCCTTCGTCAGCTGCCTGCGCTCGCCGCTGAAGCTCACCTCCCAAACCTGCTGCGCTTTCACGTTGCCTTCGTTCGACGCGTAGTCCACCACCTTGCGCACCGTGTCCACGCGTTCCACCTTGGCCACGTCAAAGTCGCCCTTCGTCAGTTGCCGCTCCAGCGTCGCATCCCCGCCCAGCGGGTGCCCCTGGTCATATTTGTAGAGGTAGATGTGCACATGGCCGTCGGTCCAGTTCGTCAGCACAATCGACCCATTCGCCGCCGTCACGTCGTATTCGTCCTCAAGGAACTTCTCATCCGTGATCTCCAGCACCTTGCGCGTCGTGCCTTCGGCCAGGTCGGTAAAGTAGATGGCCCGATGTTTGTGATCGCGCGTCACGGTCTCGATCCACAGCGTCTTGCGATCCAGCCATCCAAATCGCGGAATGTAATCCTGCCCATCTGCAATCGGCAGCTTCACCCAGTAGATCTTTCCGCCATCGGCCATCACCGCGCCCACGCGCACCGCCGGATTCGGATCCCCCGACTGCGGATACCGCTGCCCCGTCACCCGCGCATGAACCGGAATCCAGTCCGTCAGCGGATACACCGGCACATCCGACTCGTTCATCTGCAGAAATGCCAGCCCCTTCGAGTCCGGCGCCCAGTGGTAGTTCGTCCTTACCCCAAGCTCTTCTTCATACACCCAGTCCACTTCGCCGTTCAGCAGCGCCGGATCCTGCGACGGCGCCACCACCGTCATCGGCGTGCCCGGTAGGCGCAAATGCAGCACCACCAGCGCGTGATTCCGAATAAACGAAATCGCCGAGCCGTCCGGCGCAAACTTCGGATCGTCGCCCGAGCCCGCCCCCGTGAACCCCACCTGCAGACCCGTGCTCGTCTTCAAGTCATAGACCCACAACCGCCCATTCGAATCAAACAGCAGATGCTGCGAGTCCGGCGCCCAGATGTAAGTCGCCTCGCCGTACCGCGCGCGATGATCCCGGTCCTGCTCATCGGCCGAAGGCGCGCCCAGCAGCGGCGTCAGCTTCGCACGAGCAATCAGCACATGCGACTTGCCCGTGCCCGGATCGAGATCGATCAGCTCGCCCCCATCCATATAGGTCAGGTGGCTCCCATCCGGTGACCACTGCAGGTCCGCCGGCGGCTTTCCAATCAACGGGCCGTGCCCATAGATCTTCTCCACCGTCAGCGGCACGCCCTGCGCCATCGCTGCGGGTGAAGCATTCAAAAATGGAATCGCTGCACAGGCACTCAGCAGGAAGAAAGAACAACGCACGGACAAGGCAATCCCTCCAGGATTCGCAGCTCCACGCACATGGCTGAATCCGTCCACCCGGAGCCGTCTGTTTTTCAAGAAGTGTAAATCACGAAATGCGCAGCCGTCCGGCCGCAAGACGCCCAGCCCACACAGAGTTTCATCACATCCATGCGCGCAGAGCTGCATGCAGCCCCAAAGGACAAGCCTAAATCTTCGGCTCCCAGCCCGGCTCGTACTTCCGTCCCCAGTACGTCATCGCCTCCGCGTCGCCCAAGATCTTTCCATCCGCCGGGTTCAGCCGCAGCTCACGGTTCACAAACCACGCAATGTCGCTCAGTTGCAGCATCGTCACCGCCACATTACCCACCGCGACCGGCGCGTGCAGAGGCTCGCCCTTGCGAATGCCCGCAATAAAATTCGCAAAGTGCCGATCCGTCATCGAGTCCGCGCCCACCGTGTCCGCAGTCGAAGCCGCCTCGCCCGCCTTCACCTCGCTGATCAGTTTGCCGTCCAGGTCATAGTGCAGATAGCCGCCGCGGTCAATCAGAATCGTTCCCTCCGTGCCCTCAATCAGCGAGCCGCGCCCGCGGTTGAAGTACCGCATCCCCTGGCAGCTCGTGCTCTCCCACGAGATCATCTTGTCCGCATACTCAAAGCTCGTCACCAGCGTGTCATAGAACTGCCAGTCGTCTTTGTACGCATACCGCCCGCCCGAGGCCGTCACGCGCTCGGGATAGTCCACGCCCAGCGCCCACCGGCACACGTCCACCTCGTGCGTGCCGTTGTTCAGCGTCTCGCCCGTGCCCCACACCCGAAACCAGTGCCAGTTATAGGGCTGCACGTTGTCCGTATACGCCTGCCGCGGCGCTGGTCCCTGCCACAGGTCCCAGTCCAGCGTCGCCGGCACCGGCACAGGCTTCCCATGCCCAATCGACTTACGCGTGTTGTTATACCAGCACTTCCCAAAGTACGCGCGTCCGATCAGCCCCGCGTGAATCTTCTCGACCACCTCGATCGTGTGCGGCGACGACCGCTGTTGCGTCCCCATCTGCACCAGCTTGCCGTACTTCTTCTGCGCCTCCACCAGCAGTTTGCCCTCCGCCGGATTGTGGCTGCACGGCTTCTCCACATACACATGCTTACCCGCTTCGAGCGCCAGAATCGCCATCGGCGCGTGCCAGTGATCCGGCGTGGCAATCGTCACCGCGTCCACGTCCTTGCTCTCCAGCACCCTGCGAAAATCCTGCGCCGTCGCCGGAGCCGTCCCCATCTTCTTGGCCGTCGCTGCAGCAAACCGCGCCAGAATGTTCGTCTCCACATCCGCCACATGCGTGATCCGCGCGTCCGCCTGGTTCGCCTGCAGGCTCGACAAATGCGCATACGCCCGCCCGTTCAGCCCGATGACCGCAAAGTTCAGCCGCTCATTCGCGCCCAGAATCTGGCTGTAACTACGTGCGCTCGTGCTCAGGGCAACTCCGGCTGCGCCGGCTGCCAGCGTATCGAGAAACTCTCTGCGTGTCACCATGGATTCCCTCGTAGATGCGCACTTCAGGCGCCCCGTCTTGACCCGTCCATACTACAGCGGCTGCCCAGTTTCTGTATCCCGGCGGCGTGCTGCGAAATGGCTCTCTCCCTCAAGAAAAGCCGCCCTCCGAAATCCACCCCAGAAACAGAACGGCTGCTGCGGTTCTCGCAACAGCCGTGTCCTGCAGATCTGGGAAATGTGCCTGCTGAATTCTCTCGCTCGTTCAGGCCGCTGCCGCGGTCCCGGTGGACTCCACTCTCATGGTTGATAGCAACTCAAGCTCTGCTTCTTCCCGCATCTCGCGCAGCATGCGCCGTTCCGCTGCGTTGAAACGCCGGTCCACCTTGATCGTCCGCGGATCCGGAAGACCCAGCCGGCGGTCCTTCCGGTTCTTCCTGCGTTCCGCTCGCTTGATCAGGCGTTGGCTCTGTTCGGCCTCCGTCTCGATCGCGTGGCTGTCTCCCATGGGCTCATCCATCGCGCAAGCCTCTGCGGCCACCTCGGTCGTCTCCACTCCATCCGTCAGAAGCTTGTTCAGGATCGGCAGATTCGCGCGCTGCGACTCCACAAAGTCCACGCCCGCCACCGTCAGCGTGAAGTCCGAATTGTCCGCCTTCGTGATGTAGCCCTTCTTTTCCAGATACCACGTCGTAAAGTCCAGGTAGTCCCGCGGAAAGCCCATCTGCGCCTCTACCTCGGCCAGCGAAACCTCCGGCGCAAACGGATTCCCCCGCCGCCGGTAGTACAACACCGCCAGCAATCCAAGCCGCCGGTTTAGCTCCCCATCCAGGTTGTCCATAAAGTCAATCGAAATCGACATCGGCACAGGCTGCCGCATCTGCCTGTCCCGCTTCGCGTCATACTCCGCGCGCCGCTCCGGATTCGACAGCACGTCATACGCCATCTTCAGTTGGTTGAACTTGTCCACGTCCCCAGACTTCGGATTGTCTGGGTGGTAACGCCCTGCGAGAAACCGGTACACACGGTGAATCGTGTCGTGATCTGCATGGGGGCTGATCTGCAGAAACTCGTAATAGTTCGCTTCGCTCATGGACGACCTTGTCCCTCTTACCGTGGAGTGCCCGATCTGCACTGCTCTTATTGAGTATTGAACCACTGAACCCCTGTGGATTCCATCCTTCTCCAGTAACCATTCCGTGGTAACTGCAGTAGTACTTTCGTGGTCAGCGCAGCTTACTTCCATACCTTCCCCAGAATGACCCTGCCTCATCGCAACCCCACCAGTCCGCTCACAGACTCCTTCAGCTTTGCCGGGTCATACCTCACCCCGTCTTTGAAGACCGTCTCCACCTTCTCAAGGTTTTCAATCTTCTCAGCGGGATTGCCGCCCAGCACCACCAGGTCCGCATCCTTGCCCGCCGCAATCCCGCAGCCCGCTATACTCACCCCTAGAGGCACAGCCGCTGCACCCACCGCGGCGCGCCGCAAGGAGATTGCTGTTTTGCCGTTGAGCCGCCGCCGCTTCATCCAGTCTCTTTCGAGGACCGCTCTCGTCCTCACCCTTGAAGATGTCCTCAGCCTCACCCGCCCGCTCTTCGGTCAGGCCCCGCAGGCCAAGCCCAAAGGTAGCGCACGCCAGGCCTATGAGGCCCAGGCCCGTCCTGCTCCCAAAGGCGCGCCCTCGCCCGTCACCGGCACGCCCCTCGGCGTCCAGTTCGTCGACGTCGCCAAAGAGGCCGGCCTCAACGTCGAAATGATCTTCGGCGGCGTGCACCGCAACAAATACCTCCTCGAGACGACCGGCTGCGGCGCGGCCTTCTTTGACTACGACCAGGACGACTGGCTCGACATCTTCCTCGTCAATGGCTGGCGTCTCGAAGGCTTCCCCAAAGGACACGAGCCCGTCTGCCACCTCTTCAAAAACAACCGCGACGGCACCTTCACCGACGTCACCCTCAAAGCCGGACTCGCCCGCTCCGGATGGGGACAGGCCTGCTGTGTCGGCGACTACAACAACGACGGCTGGAACGATCTCTTCGTCAGCTACTACGGCCAGAACGCCCTCTTCCGCAACAACGGCAATGGCACCTTCACCGACGTCACCAAAGAAGCCGGTCTCCTCCAGGACCGCCTCCGCTGGAACTCCGGCTGCTCCTTCCTCGACTACGACAAGGACGGCCATCTCGATCTCTTCGTCGGCAACTACATCGACCTCGACCTCAAAACCACCCCGCTGCCTGAAGACGCCAACTGCACCTACAAGGGCATCATCGTCGCCTGCGGCCCGCCCGGACTTGAAGGCGGCAAGAACATCCTCTATCACAACAACGGCGACGGCACCTTCACCGACGTCAGCGAGAAAGCCGGGATGGGTGGCACCCTCGGCACCTACGCCCTCAGTTGCGCCGCCGCCGACCTCGACGGCACCGGCTACCCCAACATCTACGTCGCCAACGACTCCACCTCCGCCACCTATTACGTCAACCAGAAGGACGGCACCTTCAAAGACCAGGCCATCGAAGCCGGCGTCGCCTACTCCCCCGACGGCAAACCCCAGGCCGGCATGGGCGTCTCCATCGGCGACTACAACCGCGACGGCCTCCCCGACATCGTCAAGACCAACTTCGCCGGCGACACCGACTCCTTGTTCATGAACCTCGGCGACGGCTCCTTCGACGACCGCACCTACCAGGCCGGCCTCGGCATCAATACCCGCCTCCTCGGCTGGGGCGTCAGCTTCATAGACATCGATAACGACGGCTGGCTCGACATCCTCGTCGCCAACGGACACGTCTACCCCGAGGTCGACGGCACCCAGGTCGACGCCTCCTATGCCGAGCGCAAATATCTCTATCGCAATCTCCGCCAGGGGCAGTTTGAAGATGTCAGCATGATCGGCGGCCCCGGCATCACCACCGACGCCAAGGCCCGCGGCTTCGCCATCGGCGACTACGACAACGACGGCGACCTCGACGCCATCGTCAACTGCGTCAACTCCGTGCCCCAGCTCCTTCGCTGCGATCAGTCCCTGCAGCGCAACTGGATCAAGATCCGTCTCGTCGGCGTCCAATCCAACCGCACCGGCATCGGCGCCAAAATCAAGGTCGTCGCCCAGACCGGCACCCCCGTCCTCACCGCCAAGCCCGGCGCGCCCCTCACTCAGATCGAAGAAGTCCGCTCCTGCAACGGCTACTTCTCCGCAAGCGATCTCCGCATCCACTTCGGACTCGCCGACGCCAAGAAAGCAGACCTCGTCGAAGTCCGCTGGCCCTCCGGCACCGTCGACACCCTCCACGACCTCGACGCCAACCGCCTCTACCTCCTCCAGGAAGGCGGCAAAATCCTCAAAAACGAAGCCCTCACCGGCCTCCTCAAACGCAGCTAACCTGTCGTTGGAATCCTCATGCGCAGCGCCAAAGTTGGGAATTCTTAAATCTCAAAGCGCCCCGCTTATCCATAGCCCGATCGAAAAGCGTTGAACCGAAAGAAAAGCAGTGTGGAACAATCGGATGGACAAGATTCGATCAGCCGCTTCGAACCGACAGGACGAAGAATGACATCGCCGAGGGAGTTGAATCTCGTGATGAAAAATCTATTTGAACCGGCGACAGTGCAAGAGCTGAGGCAACGGATGGCCAATTTACGGCCGGATAGCCAGCCCCTTTGGGGCAGGATGACTCCGGCTCAAGCGCTGGCCCATTGCTCCGCCAGCATGCAGATGGCGATGGGAGAGATTCGTCCCCGCCGCATCCTCATCGGCCGGCTGTTGGGGCGCCTCGCGAAAAAGTCGATGATCGTGAACGAGAAGCCGATGCCCCGCAACGTGAAGACCGACAAGAGCCTGCTCATGGAGGATCAACGCGACTTCGGGGTCGAGCAGCAACGCCTGCGCGCATTGATCGACAGCTTTGCCGCCGGTGGACCCGCCGTATGCACCAACCATCCGCACTTCTTCTTCGGCCCGCTGACCCCAGCGGAATGGTCCGCCTTGATGTATCAGCACGTGGATCATCATCTGCGCCAATTTCAGGTCTAGCGAGCTGCTGCAGCTCTCAACCTTTGCGTCCCGGAAGCGCGACTCTCCGGTTGGTGTCGCATCGACCTTGCCCCCGACCTTCCCCTCACGGCGCCGGGATCTTCACCACATTCGCCCGGCACTGCCGCAGCGCAGGACACGCCATCGGTTTCAGGCCCTTGTCCACGCACACCTCCACCGCCGTCAGATAGTTGTGACCGCAGCTCACCAGCACGCTCCCCTGCGGGAATCCAGAATTCGCCGCCGCAAACGCCCCCGCGATCGCATCCGGCGTCATCATCGTCTGCGTCGTCAGCGTCGCCAGCGCCCCGGGAATCTTCACTGACTCATACGCCGTCCGCGCCGCCGTGAAGAACGCATCCGCGCTCAGTCCCGAGCACGTCCCATGCGCCCGCCACTCATGCTCCAGCAGTCCCGCCTCGGGATACACATCCGCATACTGCCCCGGATTCGCCGGCCCCGGAGCGGTCGAGCAGTTCTCCGGATACGTCCCGTCCATGTTCTCCGGCCAAAGCCCGTGCAGCACAAACCGCGCATGCTCCGCGCACTCCGCTGCATCCGGACGCGAGTGGCAAAACTCCGGCGACCACGACAGATTCAGCAGATAAAAATCGAACCCCGTGCCCGCTTGCGTCGCGCTGCGCATCTCCATCCGCGCGCCGTCCCCCGCTCGCGCGCTCTCGCCGCCCGCGCCCTGCCCCTGCGGCCTGCATCCCGCCAGCGCCACCAAAAGCACCGTCCCCACCGCGCACATCGCTCGCCGTCTCATGCACCGCAGCATACCAGCACCCAGCTTCCGTGACTCAAGCGCAGGAAAAGCACCTGCGACGATGCATCCAGACCCGCGATACAATCACCTTGAACGTAGGCAAGCAGTCCACATCCCGAGGCCCAGCACGATGCACACTCCGTTCAAGCCGTTGCTCCTCAGTTGTTCGATCGTGCTCGTCGCTGGATGCGGTGGTGGCACTTCCATGTCCACCTCCAACCCGACGCCCACGCCCGCCTGCGTCCCTTCCTCCACACCCGAGTTTGCCTACTCGCTCGATAGCGGGCTCGGCTTCTCCGTCTCCATGTATTCCGTCAACTCCTGCACCGGAACCTTCACCGCCACCACGCCCGCCAGCGTCCCCACCGGATACGGGCCGCCACAAGGTGGCGCTGAAGATATGGTCGTCGACCCGCTCGGCCGCTTCGCCTACGTCGCCAATCTCGTCTCCAATGCCACACCCCAGTCCACCATCTCGATGTTCGCCATCGATCCCGCCACCGGTCTCCTCAAGCCCACTTCACCCGCCACCGTGCCCACCGGATTCTTCCCCCAGAGCATCGCCATCGATCCGGGCGGCAGGTTCGTTTACACCGCCAACTCCGATGACGACACGGTTTCCATGTTCACCATCAACCAGACCACCGGCGTCCTCACGCCAACCAATCCACCCGCCATCTCTACTTATGTCCCCTCTTCCAATGCGCAGAACTCCGACCCCGTCGGCTTGACCACCGATCCCTCCGGTAAATTCCTCTACGTCGTCAATGGAGAAGAGGACACGATATCGATGTTCGAGATCGACCAGACCACCGGCTTGCTCAGGCCAACCGCACCGGCCACCGTGCACACCGCTCTCTTTCCCTTTGCCATCACCGTCTCCCCCAATGGCAAGTTTGCGTATGTGCCCAACAATGACTCCGGCGGCGCCATCGTCAACGGCGTCTCGCAGTACACCATCGATCCCGCCTCTGGCGTCCTCACGCCCGTTGCCTCGCACCCCGCTGTCCCCGCAGGCAATTCCCCCACTGCCGTCGTCGTCGATCCCTCCAGTAAATTTGCATACGTCACCAATCGCAACGACAACACCGTCTCGATGTACGCCATCGATCAGACCACCGGCGGCCTGTCTCCCCTCGGTGTCCTCCCCGTCGGCAACAGTCCCTTCCGCATCCAATTCGACCCCTCCGGCAAGTACCTCTACGTGGTCAACGAGAGCGGACCTGCTTCCGTCTTCACCGTGAAGAGTGATGGGACCCTCGCCGCGGCCGGCACCGGGGCCACCGGCGGCTCCTCGTATTCCCTGGGCTTCGCGTCCGGCAAGTAGACCCGGCTCCACGCCGCCAGCCTACCTTCCACGCCCAGTGGCGCGTCCGTGCCCCTCTGCCCCTCGCGCGAGGATCGCGATTCCTGAGTCGCTGTCTCCCGAAGCGGTTCCACTCAAGTCGATGCGGCCCCCAAGGAGCGGCGATCTTTCATAAAGCCAATTAGGTCACACCAACTCAGAAATTGCTTTAGAATGAATAGACTTCCGCGAGCCGCGCCCGACCCGCTCGCAAAATCCGCATCCATTCCACAGCGCAGCGCCAGCACCCGCGCGGAGAAGACCCATGGAATCCCGCCGCACCGTCCTCAAGTTCCTCGCCGCCGCTGGCGCTTCCGCCTGCACACTCGACGCGCTCCAGTCCTTCGCCGATACCCTCGCGCAGCCCGGCGCGCACCGTCCCAACATCGTCTGCCTCATCGGCGAAGGCCTCCGCGCCGATGAGCTCTCCGCCACCGGCAACAAGCTCATCCGCACGCCCCACATGGACCGCATCGCCCGCGAAGGCTGCACCTTCACCAACGGCTTCGTCGTCAACGCCCTCTGCCTGCCCTCGCGCGCCACCTTCCTCACCGGCATGTACTCCCACACCACCGGCGCCGTCTCCAACGTCCAGGGCAAAATCCCCCCGAGCTTCCCGCTCGTCTCCGATCTTCTGCAGCAGGCCGGCTATGAAACCGCCTTCATCGGCAAGTCCCACATCGAAGGCGCGCTCATGGAGCACAACTGGGACTACTACTTCGGCTTCGTCGGCCAGGCCGACTACTACCGCCCCCGCATCACCGAGGGCGCGCACGGCCACTACGGCCCCGCCAAGCTCTACGAGGGCCAATATGTGGACACCCTCCTCACGGAAAAGGCCGTCTCGTTCCTCCAGCAGAAGCGCGACAAGCCCTTCTGCCTCTTCCTCTGGTTCTACGCGCCCCACGCGCCCTTCTACCGCCCCAAGGATCTCGTCAACGACCTCAACGGCGTCGCCATCCCCAAGCCAGCCACCTTCGACGAGAACCTCAAGGACTATCCCGGCAAGCCCCGCGCCGTTGCCGATGCCGACAACAAGATCGGCTACTCCGAAGTCTTCAGTGACGATCCCCGCTCCCTCGAAGAGCTTGTCAAGGACCACTACGTCGGTGTCGAAGACAACGACCGCAACGTCGGCGCCGTCTTTCAGGAACTCGAGAAGCAGGGCCTCATGGACCAGACCGCCGTCCTGCTCAGCTCCGATCACGGCTTCTTCCTCGGCGAGCACCACTTCTATGACAAGCGCCTCATGTACGAGCCCTCCATCCGCGTTCCCATGATGCTGCGCTACCCCGGCCACGTCCCCGCCGGAACCAAATCGTCAGAGATGGTCCTCAACCTCGATGTCGCGCCCACCGTGCTCCAGATCGCCGGCCTGCCCGTCCCCGACGCCATGCAGGGCAAAAGCTTCCTTCCGCTCGCCGAGGGCCGCTCGATCCCCTGGCGCAAAGACTGGCTCTACGAGTACTACGAGTATCCCGGCTTTGAGAACGTGCGCCCCTGCCGCGGCGTCCGCACCGCGCGCTACAAATACATCCACTTCTTCCTCGACCCGCAGGAGTACGAGCTCTACGACCTCGAGAAGGACCCCAACGAAACCACCAACCTCTACGGCAAGCCCGGCTACGAGCAGATCACCGCGCACCTCCAGGCCCGCCTCGAAGAGCTGCGCAAAGAAACCAACGACACCTTCGCCTACAAGCCCACCGGCATCCCTGCGCACTTTGACTTCGGCGCGCAAACCGAGTCGCAGCTCAAGCCGAAAAAGTAACAGGCTCTGCGCAATCGCCAGCACGCCCGTTGCCGGATATACGACGATGACCGAGTACGGCTATGATGCCGAAGGCCGGCGGGTGGTCCGCCCTAACCTTGCAGGGGTCGAGCTTCCTGCATGATTGGACCGGAGCCAAGGGAACTTTCGAGACTGAATCGCAATGGACGGCGTTGAAGCGTCAACGGATGGGCCTCCGCCTGCCGAGCCACCGGGGTCCGGTTCAGCACTTCCCGCCCGAACGGAGCTAGGACGGGACACCCCAGTTGAGGGCGGGCCACCCATCCTCTTCGCCTTTATCAACTTCGTCCTGATCGTCGATGCACTCAAATAGTGTTACCACGCCCTAGATTTGACAGGCGCCAAGGGGATAATCACTCTGTTTAGTCAACCCATCTGGGATAGAAGCATACGGATTCAAGCAGGGGAAGTTCACTTGTGCTGCAAATCGCCGGGCTTGCGGACGCGAATGTGCAGAAATAGGGGCGCGACGCGAGTGTCGGCGAGGACGGGCTCGGCTGCGGCCTGCTCGGCGGTGGCGCCGGGCTCGCCGAACCGCTCGATGACAAGGTCTGCCTCGCAGAGAATTTGGACCCAACTGCTGAGTGTGCGATGGAAGCGCGGCACGCGAAAGGGCGGAACGCGCTGGCGCTCTTCAGTGGGAAGCGTCGAGAACCACCAGGTCTCCACCTCACCGTGATAGCTGTCGAAGTAACGGCCAATCTCGATGGCGCGCACGGTACCGTCGGCCTCGCGGTGAACCTTTCTGTGCGGTGGGACAAAGCAGGGATGCAGAATGGAGAACTGCAGAAAGCCGCCGGGCCGCAGCACGCGCGCGGCCTGCCGCAGGGCGAGAGCATGGTCCGGCATGTCCATCAGCGACATAAAGGCGGTAGCAAAGTCGAAGGCAGCGTCGTGAAAGGGAAGTGCCATGCCGTCGGCAAGCTGATAGGTGATACCGAGCGGGTCGGCGTCTTCGGCGGCCTGCGCGTGACGGATGAAGGTGGGTGCCACGTCAATGGCGGTGATACGAGCGCCGAAGCGGGCAAGCTGGCGGGTGTTAGCGCCCTCGCCGCAGCCGATGTCGAGCCCGGCCAGGCCGCGAACGGGCGGCAGCATGGAGAGAAAGGCCGGTGTGTTCAACGCATCGCGGTAGACGTCATAGCCGGCGCGAACATGGCTCGTCCAGATCTCTGCGTTTGCTTCCCAGAAGTTGGCGGCCTCCGCTGGTTCCATACATCCTCCTGTGGGCAAGGCTCGAGATACATTGTCCTAGTCCTGATCCGGGCAGGTGACCCGGTCATCGACCCCCTGAATGGGCATGAGCCTTGAGAAGCTGTGTCCCGTTCATCGCAGTTTCCTCATCGCGATGAGCGGGTCCTTGGACGAGACCGCGGGGTTCCCCACATATCCCCGCCACACCCTCGAATCCCCAGCCGCCGTCCCGGCCCGCGAGGTCGATCCTTCGCTCCCGCCCGGAGTCGCAGGCGCCATGTCGTGGACTGCGGCACCCGAAGTCCCTCTACGCCCGTCCGCCTCGCCTCTACTTCAGATACCGCTCCCGCAGCATCCGCAGGTGGTGCTCCGCGTGCCCGGCGAGAATGAACGCCACCGCGCGCACCGTCATCTTCTTTTGGTTGGCCACGCCCACGCGCATCCACGCCTCCGACGGCAGATGCTGATACAGCATCAATGTCGCCGCACGCACGCGCTTGAACTCCTCGATCAGCGCAGGCCACGCAATCGCATCCGCCTTTGCCCCCACCACGCCCACATCCTGGTCAAAGCCCGGCAGCGCGCTCTCAAATCCCCGCGCAAACCACAGCCCCCGGAACGCAAAGACGCGCTCCGTATCGGCTATATGGTTCAGCACCTCGCGCATCGTCCACTTCCCCGGAGCATACCGCTCCAGTGTGCGCTCCGGCGCAGTCCCTTCCAGCACCGGCAGCCACTCTTCCATCTGCCGCTCCATCGCCGCCAGCGGGTCGTCCCCCGTCACCTTGCCGATGTACGTCGCAAAATACGCGTCAAACTCCGTAACGTCCGGTCGCCCTCTCATGCCCGCCATTGTAACCAACGTGACCTCGTCGCGCCGCTTGCGCCCCAGTACACTGAATCCAACGTGGCCCGCATCTTTCCAGCAACGCACGCCTCCGGCTATCGCGGCCGTCTTGCGCCTTCGCCCACCGGCTATCTCCACGTCGGCCACGCCCGCACCTTCTGGAAGGCCTATCAGCGCGCCCGCGACGCACAGGGCTCTCTCGTTCTCCGCATCGAAGATCTCGACCCCGACCGCTCCCGTGGTGAATTCGCCCGCGCCGCGATTGAAGATCTGCTCTGGCTCGGCATCCGCTGGCATGAAGGCCCGGACATCGGCGGTCCCTGCGAGCCCTATCTTCAGAGTCAGCGCCGCGAGTCCTACATCGACGCCTGGCGTCGCCTGCTCCTCGGCAGCTTTCTCTATCCCTGCCGCTGCTCGCGAAAGGACCTCGCTGCCGCCGTCGCCGCGCCCCATGAAGGCGCCTCGGGCGACGCACCCTCTGACCCCGAGGACGAGCCCGTCTATCCAGGAACCTGTCGGCCCGCTCGTCCCCTGCCGCCCATCCCCAACGGCATTCCCTACGACTTCAACTGGCGCTTCCGCGTCCCCCACGGCGAAGTCATCGCCTTCAACGACCTCAACCTCGGCCCGCTGACCTTCACCGCCGGCGTCGACTTCGGCGACTTCGTCGTCTGGCGCCGCGACGGCCTGCCCAGCTACCAGCTCGCCTGCGTCGTCGATGACAACACCATGGGCATCACAGAAGTCGTCCGCGGCGCCGACCTGCTCAAGTCCACCGCCCGTCAGATCCTCCTCTATCGCGCCCTCGGCTATCCCATCCCCGCCTGGTTCCACTGCCCGCTCGTCGTTGACCACAACGGCCAGCGCCTCGCCAAGCGGCATGACAGCCTCAGCATCCGCTCCCTGCGCCAGCAGGGCGTCACCCCGCTCAACATCTTCTCAGCGGACCTGCCTTCCCTCTAGGGCCTCTGAATCCTCCCGGCCTGTTACTGGCGTCCTCGCGCAATCCGCACTCCGCCCCCTCCATGCAGCGCGCGCTGCTGGCCAACGATGCGGGGGAGCAGCCATCCTTCACCGTCCCTTGGCCGCCGCGCCCAACTCCTTCTTTGTCTCTGCCTCCAGCAATGCATCCAGCTCCAGATAGCCGCCCGCCATCGAGTACGAGTGCGCGTACCCAAGAAGCCGCAGCAGCCGCGCCGCATTCAGGCTCCGGTTCCCGCTGTTGCACACGCACACCAGAATCAGATCCTTAGCGTGATGCATATTGTTGATCATCGAAAGAAAATGCTGAATGTCGCGCATATCCGGCACGTCCTCATCCAGCGCCTCCTGCTCCGCGTCAGAAAGTGCGTGCCCCAGCATTCGCTTGAATTGAAACAGTGGAAGAAAACTCGCTCCCGGAATTTCACCCTGCAGCTCCAGCTCAAACTTCTGCCGGATATCGATCAGCACCGCCAGGTTCAGGCGCTGCAGCTCCAGTGCCGTCCTCGCAGACATCTCCAGTAGCTCTTGTTTCTCTCCCTTGTGCGATTGGTGTTCTCCTGCCTGGCCCATGCGCGCATTCTAGCGCCGCCAGCCTCGCCCATTCCGTGATGAACATCCGCTTTGCGGCCCGGTTTGCGCTGCGGTGATTCCACCCCGCAGTGGTACCATCGCCACACGCAGTTTTCAGCCGAGGAGCACCCATCCATGCGCTCACTCTCTGCAAGCCTGTTCTTCCTTGCCGCTTCCGTTGCCTTCCCGCAAGCTGCACTCCAGCAGG
>VFSW01008243.1_pt1 | contig 14986 bp, 15 predicted proteins | sample 5358111 | NCBI WGS metagenome assembly VFSW01 (sample SAMN11554181, study PRJNA540505) | mine drainage metagenome | isolation source: sediment from site ElyBrook_90M | place: USA: Ely Copper Mine, Vershire, VT | collected 2017 | reverse complement strand
GAATGAACGAACGTGCCCGGAGAACACCGCGAATGCCGCCAAGGCTCGGATCCAGTCCAGCCAGGCAGAAGCGTCGTGGTGAATGGGCCGGGCCGCTTTCGAGAGGGTCGAATAAGGGCCGGCATTCATGGCTGCTTACTTTGTCCGCACGGCCGTTGGCGCCGTTGGCGCTTTTTACGCCGGCTTGGCCTTGGTCTGCTCGCTCCAGGCCACCAGCGCGGCGCCGATGACGATGATGGCCACGCCGCCCCAGCGCAGGGCGCTGACTTCCTCGTGCCGGACGAAACGCGCCGCCAGCGCCGTGATGACGAAGCCCAGCGAGGTCAGCGGCCAGATGAGGCTCACGTCCCGTTGCGAGAGCAGGTAGAGCAGCACGCCGAAGAAGGCGGCCTCGAACGCCACGCCCAGCAGGACATTCCGGTTGGCGGCGCCGCGCGCGATGATCCGTCCGATTTCGCCGGCGGAAATCCGTTTCACCTCGCCGATCTCGTGCAGGCCCTGGCTCAGGAGCACCACGCCGACGGCTTCCAGGATCAGGCCGAGAAGGAGGATCGTGATGAGCTTCAGCATAGAAAGGACGAAGGCAGAACCACCGGGGAAAGGCCGAAGGAAGAAGGTGGAAGGAGGAAAGCCAGCAACTTCGTGACGCCCACGGCCGTGAAGCGGCCGGTTTCTGCGTTCTTCCTTCTTCTTTCTGCCTTCGTCACAGGTCTGGGTAGCGGATGAGTTGGATGCCTTGCTCGGCGACGGCGGCCTTCACGCGCGGGCTGACCAAGGCCTCGAATTCATGCCGAAACTCGTCCAGCGACGGATGGGAGTAAAGCTCCGAATCGCCGGCGGGCAGGCGCGGCAGCAGCTTCAGCAGAAACGCCTCGTCCACCCGCGAGTCCTGGAGCAGGCCGAAGACGCGCCGTGTGTGGGCGATGCCGCGTTGCCGGAGCGGCCGGCGGACGCGGGCCGCCAGTAGGTGGTAGATGACGGCGTGCGTCACTCGATAGCCCCACCGGCCGCGGGCCAGGCGGGCGTTGCGCCAGAAGCCGTCGCGCGTCAGCCGGATGCGCCGCAGGCCGATCAACTCGGCGTTCTTGATGAGAATGCGGAAGATGGTCGGATGCAGGTGAATGTGGAGGTGGCCGTTAACGTGGTCCAGCGGCAGGCCGGTGCCGCCAAACCGGCGGAACTGGGCGCAGATTTCCTCGCGCAACTGGGGCCGCAGACCGCGGGCGGCGAAGTAGCGGAACCCGGCCCGCACCGGGTTGCGAGTGAACTCGCGCTCCGCGTTCACCAGATCGGGGATGAGCGCCGGCGGTAGCGTCGAGTGGCCGCAGAGCAGCGTCAGATGCAGTCCCACGCCCAGGCGCGGATGCTGGCGGGCCAGGGCCACCGCTTCCTCGAAGGCCGGTTCGTTGACCATCAGGCTGGCGCTGGTGAGGATGCCCTCGCGGTGGGCGCGGATGACAGCTTCGTTGATCGCGGGGCTGCGCCCGAAGTCGTCGGCGTTGACGATGAGCCGGCGCGGGGCGTCAGTTCGTGCCATAGCCGGGCGTCGGGGCGCCGCAGGCGACGCCGAACCATGTCTGTAGGATGAGCAGCGATTTGTGCGGCCGGCTGAGGCGGGCCGGCGTGGGGCCGAAGACCTGGAACCGCCGCCGCTCCAGCTTGCCGAGCAGCCGCCAGTACACCGCGCCCATCAACTCGGCCGCGGCCATCGAACGGCGGTCCACCGCCGGCAGCGTGGCGCGGGCGCGACGGTAGAAGTCCCGCGCCCGCTCCGCCACGCCGGCGGCGAGGCGCGCGAACCGGTCCGAATATTCGCCGCGCAGGATTTCCTGTTCCGTCACCTGGCAGCGGGCCAGCTCCGACAACGGCAGGTAAATCCGGCCGCGTTCGGCGTCGGTCCGCACGTCGCGGAGGATGTTGGTCAGTTGGAGCGCCTGGCCCAGACTCACGGCGTAGTCGCGGCAGGCCGGATCGCGGTAGCCGAAGATTTCGATGCTGAGCAAGCCGACAACGGACGCGACGCGGTGGCAGTAGAGTTCCAGGTGTTCCCAGTCGGCGTAGCGCTTGATGTCGAGGTCCATTTCGACGCCCCGGAGCAGTTCGTCGAACAGCGCGAAAGGCAGACGGTACTGCTGGAGAAAGGGGCGCAACTCGCGGTTGACGGGGAACTGGGCCGGCTCGTTGCGGCAGGCGCGCTGGAGGTCCGCCCGCCAGGCGGCCAGTTGCTCCCGGCGCTGGGCGACCGGCGGCGCTTCGTTGTCGGCGAGGTCATCCACTTCGCGGCAGAAGGCGTAGAGGGCGGACATGGCGTCGCGGCGCGGTTTGGGCAGCAGCACGAACGCCAGCGCCAGGTTCGAGGCGCTCTTGCGGGTGATCAGCCGGCTCTGCTGCATCAGGCCTGGGACGGCGGCACGCCGGGCGGCGACAGGTCGGATCGTTTCGGGGGCAGGCCGCCCGTCTGGGCCAGCGTCGGATTGCGCGGACGATGGCGGCGGCGGATGCGGCGGCGCGGCTGGCCGTCCATGCGCGGTTCTTCCTCGAATTCCTCTTCCGCCTCCGCCCCGGCGGCGGCGGCGGGCGCCGGCGTGGTCTCCTCCTCGTGGTGGTGATGATGGTGATGACGGTGATGGCGATGTCGGCGCTTGGACGAGCGGCCCGGCGAATTGCGGATCGCGACCCAGGCGAAGACCACGATGACCACCAGCAGGATGACGCCGAGAACGATGAGGGTCTGGATCATCCCCGGGGTCAATCCCAGTTTCAACTCGACACCGTTGGGGTCCGTCGGCGACGCAACGGCGAAAATCAGGTTCAACATGGCGAAATCTCTTTGTCGCCGGCCGCGGCGGCCTCGTCCTCGGCGCCGGCGAGCGGGGTGATATTGAGCCGCTGCAGGCGATAACGCAAGGCATGACGGCTGAGCTTCAGTTGCTCGGCGGTCCGGGTCAGGCTGAAGTTGTTTTGCTCCAGCACGCGGGTGACCAGCTCGCGCTCAAATTCGGCGACCGCGTCGTCGAGCGACTTGGCGGGGCTGAGCCGGGGATCTTCGGCGGCGCGCAGGCGGGTTTCCAGTTGGAAGCTGGGCAGGCTGGCCGCCTGGATTTCGACGGCGGTGGCCAGGATGAGCGCCCGCTCGACGGCGTTGCGCAGCTCGCGCACGTTGCCGGGCCAATGGTGGGTCTGGAGTTTCTGCCGGGCGCCGGCGGAGAACTTGCGCCCGGGCTTGCGCATCACCGCGCCGAACCCCTTCAGGAAATGCTCCGCCAGCAGCAACACGTCCGCGCCGCGCTCCCGCAGCGGTGGCAGGCCCATCTGCACCACGTTGAGCCGGTGGAACAGATCCTCGCGGAACTGGCCCTCGCGGATGGCGGCGATGATGTCGCGGTTGGTGGCGGCGATGAGCCGCACGTTCACCCGCAGCTCCTGCGTGCCACCGACGCGCGTGAAACTGCCGTCTTCGAGAAACCGCAGCAGCTTGGCCTGCAACGGCCGGCTCATGTCCGCGATTTCATCCAGGAAGATCGTGCCGCCTTCGGCTTCCTCCACCCGGCCGGGTTTCTGCTTGACGGCGCCGGTGAAGGCGCCCTTTTCGTGGCCGAACAGTTCGCTTTCAAGCAGTGTTTCCGGGATGGCGGCGCAGTTGATGCGGACGTAGGCCGCCGCGCGCCGGTGGCTCAGGCTGTGCAGCGCGCCGGCCACCAACTCCTTGCCGGTGCCGCTTTCGCCCAGGATCAGCACCCGCGCCTCGGTCGGCGCCACGGTCTGGATCAACTGGCGCAACTCGCGCATCGGCGGGCAATCGCCGACGATCTGGTCCAACCGGTAGATCTCGCCGGCCTGGGCGCGGAGGGCGGCGTTGGCCGCCAGCAGGCGATGACGCTCCGCGCACCGCTCCAGCGCGTGCAGCAGTTCTTCGGGCGCGAACGGCTTGGCCAGGTAGTCCATCGCCCCGGCCTTGATCGCTTCGACCGCCAGCCGGGGCGTGGCGTAGGCGGTGATCATCAGCACGGGCAGGTCGGGCCACTGGGCATGGGTGCGGGCCAGGAACTCGTAGCCGCTCATGCCGCCCAGGCGCGCATCGGTGATGACCAGCAGGAACTCCTGCTGGCCCAGCAGCCCCAGCGCGGCCTCGGCCGATTCGGCGCTGCGCACCGCGTACCCGGCGTCGCCCAGCACCGTCTCCAGCGAGGCGCGCATGTTCTTCTCGTCGTCCACGACGAGCACGGGGGGAAGCGGGGCGGTCATTTAACCGGAAACGTTGAGCGGCCGGATCCAAAGCGCATCCAGATCTATCGGTTTGGCCTTCAAATCTTCGTCTTTGCCGGGAATACTAAAATGAACCGCGCGCCTTTTCCAAGCGCCGATTCCACCCGCACCGCGCCGCCGTAGAGTTCGACATTGTGCTTGACGATGGCCAGCCCCAGGCCGGTGCCCTTGGCCTTGGTGGTGTAATAGGTCTCAAAAATCCGTTCCCGCTTGTCGGGCGGAATGCCCGGACCGTTGTCGCCGATCTCAATCTCCACGGCGTTGTCCGGCGCCGCCCGGGCGGAGACGGCGATGTGGCCGGCGCCTTGGGTGGCCTCGCGGGCGTTGAGCAGCAGGTTTTCCAGGATCTCCGCCAGGTGGCTGCGCTGCATCAACAGCGGTGGCAGATGGGCGGCGTAGCGCCGCTGCACGGTGGCGGTGTAGCCCGCCGCCGGCGGAAAGACCTGCGCCAGGGCGTGGTCCAGCACCTCGGTCACGTTCAGCCGTTCGACGTGGCCCTCCGCCAACTGCGCGTAGCCCATCACCTGGGTGATGATGCGGTCGGCCCGCTCGACTTCCTCCTCGATGATTCCGATTTGCTGCGGCGCAACACCCTTCCCCGCCGCCAGGGCGCGCCTGGCCGTGAAGGCGGCGGTGTTGATGATGGCCAGCGGGTTCTTGATCTGGTGCGCGATTTCCGCCGCCAGCCGGCCGGCCAGGCGCAGTTGGCCTTCGCGCAGGCCCGATTCCCGCGCCTCCTCCACGGCCAGCCGCTGCTTTTCCAACAGTACCTGGAGGCCGTAACAGCAGGCGGTGGTCAACAGCAGCACCACCACGCGGATGAGCAGATTTTCCGTGGGGCTTTCCGGCAGTTCCACCGGAATCGCTCCCCGCATGGGCTGGACGAAGGCCTCGGCCACGTTTTCGCTGATCGCGATGTCCAGGATGCCGGCGCTCACGTAGCAGAAGCTGACGCAAAGATTGAGCACCAACTGCGACCAGGCCGGCGGGATGCTGGCCGCGTTCCGCACGATCAATCCGACGAAGAGCCAGTACAGCACGCTGTCATACCCGCCGGTCAGCAGCGTCACGCCGGCCAGGAACGCCGCGTCCACGAGGCTGCTGGCGAAGACGGCCCACCGGATCAAGACGAACGGCAGCCGCCGCGTGAAGAACAGGATGACCGCGACCACGACGTTCACGGCGACGTAGATCACCGAGATCGTCTGCACCGTGTCCACCGCCACGTCGAGCGCGCTCAGGGCCGTGCCGAACCAGGGCGAGGCGCGGAACGAATGCACGAGCATCAGGATGGCCGCGATCTTGATCGGCAACACGAAGCGGCGCTCGACCAGTTCGATGCGCTCGATCCGATAGGCCGCCTCGGGCGCCGGCACTTCCAGCGACTTGAGGAGCTTGGCGAGCCATTGGGCGGGATCCGCGTTCATGGGCGGGCGGCCGGGCCGGACGCGGCCGGGTTCAGGTGCGATTGAGGATTCCCCAAACCGTCGCGGCAATCTCGTCCACCGGCCAGAGCCGCCCCAGGCCCTCGTAGCCGCAGGAGAGCAGCCCTTGATCCGGGCCGATGAACCGCGCGCCGCGCTGTTGGAGCGTGGCGACATTCTGCTGGGTGGCCGGATGGGACCACATCTTGCCGTTCATGGCCGGCGCGAGGACCAGCTTCGCATTCGGATTCAACGCCAGCGCGATGCAGGTCAGCGCGTCGTCGGCGAGGCCGTGGGCCAACCGGGCGAGCGTGTGGGCCGTGGCGGGCGCGATGAGCAGCAGGTCGGCGGCGTCGGCGAGGCCGATGTGCGCGGGCTTCCAGCCTTCTTCCTCATCGTAGAGGTCGGTCACCACCGGATGGCGGGAAAGGGTCTGGAAGCAGAGCGGCGTGATGAAGCGCCGGGCGTCGGTCGTCAGGACCACATGTACGTCGCACCCCCGCTTGGTGAGTTGGCTGGCCAGGTCCACGGCTTTGTAAGCCGCGATGGAGCCGGTGACGCCGAGGACGACGTTCCGCGCCGGGGCCGGCTTTGAACTCTGGACCTTGGACTTTGGACTCATACGCCCGGGGGGGCGGCCCGGCCCGACCGCATTTTCTCCGCCTCGTAAATCACCAGCATCCGGCGCAGGTCTTCCGGAATGGTCGTGCTGAGCAGGAGGTAGTCGAAGTGCGGCCACTGGGCGATCTCCGCGCGGGCCACGCCGAGGCGCCGCTGGATGACTTCCTCCGCGTCGGTGGCGCGGCGGCGCAGGCGCCGTTCGAGGTCCGCCAGGGACGGCGTCGTCAGGAAGACCGTCACCAAGGCACGCCGAAATTCCGCGTCCGGCCGGACTTGGGCGCGGATGGTGGCCGCCCCCTGCACGTCCACGTTGAGCAACACGTCCCTGCCCTGGCGCAGCCGGGCGAGCAACTCGCTTTTTAGCACGCCATAGCGGTGCTGGTACACCGTGGCATGTTCGAGGAATTCGCCGGCGGCCACGCGCCGCTGGAAGGTGGCGGCATCGAGAAAATAGTAATCCACCCCCTCCCGCTCGCCGGTCCGTGGCGGGCGCGTCGTGCAGGTCACCGCGCGCGTCACCTCCGGCCGGGCCGCCAGGAGTTGCTGGCAGAGCGTCGTCTTGCCCGCGCCCGACGGCGCGGAGATCAGGATCAACAGCGCGCTGGAAACTGGGTCAGGCATGAGAGGAGCGGAAATGCGAAAGCCGAAAAGCGCTGCGCGTTCGAGCCGCAGCCGAGGCCAATGACCTTGCCCCTCGTCCGCGAACCGAAAACGATTGGGCGCCCGAATCAGAACGAAGGAGGAAACCTTTACCCCGCCTGCGGCCCAATCCTCGTCGCGCGGCACCGGCCGCCTCAGCGCCTGCCGTTGGAACTTCGTATTTCGGACCTGTCGTCATTCCACGTTTTGTGCTTGTTCACGGAACTTCTCCAACTCGGCCTTCAAGTTCACCACTTCACGGGCGATCAGCGCGTCGCTCGCCTTGGAGCCGATGGTGTTCACCTCCCGATTCATTTCCTGGGCCAGGAAGTCCAGGGTCCGCCCCACCGGCTCTCGGGACTTCACGCAATCGTCGAACTGCTGGAAATGGCTCTGCATCCGGGTCAGTTCCTCCGAGATGTCCGAACGGTCCGCGAAGAGCACCACTTCCTTGAGGAGCCGTTCGTCGTCGGACCGGGGCCGCTCCAGCCCGGCCGCGCGGATCCGCTCGACGAGTTGCTCGCGGTAGCGTTTCTGGACCCGCGGCGCCTGCTTGTGGACCCGTGCCACGGACTTGCGCATCGCCGCCACCCGGGCGGCCAGATCCCGCGCCAGGTGCGCCCCCTCGCGTTCGCGCATCTTCACCAGTGCGCCCAGCGCCTCTTCGAGCGCCCGCTTCACCGCCGGCCAGAACACCTCCGCCTCGGCAATCTCTTCTTCCGTTTGGAACACGCCCGGAGCGCGGACCAAGTGGTCGAGGGTCCCGGGACCGGGCAGCCCGAGTTGCTGCGCGAGCTTGCCCAATTCGCGGGCGTAGGCCCTCGCGAGCGGCACGTTGAGGTGCATCCGGGCGAACGTCTGGCCGGTGGGCGCGTGCAGCGACACTCGCGCCGTCAGCCGGCCGCGCGCAATGGAGCGGTTGACGACGTCGCGGACCTGGGCCTCCAACACCTCCAGTTCGCGCGGCAGGGTAACCGCCACTTCGCCCTGGCGGCGGTTCACCGAACTGAGCTCCGTGGTGATCTTGAAGCCGGCCTGGACGCATTCCCCGCGTCCGTAGCCCGTCATCGATCTCATGCCGCGGGAATATGCGAAATGCGGCCACGCCAAGCGAACTTTTTCCTGCGGGGCCGGCATGAGGATCCATCGCCCCGGACTCTGGGGCGCCACCGGCCAACCGGGGCCGGCATCGGTCCCCGGCCGGCGCGGGGAGGGAAAAACGGGCTTGCCGGCGAGCGAAGGTTGGCCGATGGTCCGCCATGCCTCGTCACTCACGGCTGCGGCATCGGTGGGAAAAGTACTGCCGCGAACACATGCCTTTTCTCTTCCTCGTGGCGGCGGTCATCCTGGTCGTGCTCCTCGTGGCGGGCATCACCTTTCTGCTCTCCGATATCCGGTTCCGAATCCCTTAAGGAACCGTGGTGCTTGACTGGATTCTCTCATGCCGGCGCCGCGGCAGGTCAGGATCGAAACGACAACCGCGTCGCCGTCGCCCGGGCACGCCCGGCCCATCCGCGGACGGAGGCGCCCGCCGCCACCGCGTCAGGCGTGATACCCGCCCGCGATGTAGCTCTGCATCTGCTGGATCGCCGCGGTCTGGGCGCCGAGGGTCCAGTTGACCAGGTCGCCAATGGAGACGATGCCGGCGACCTGGCCGGCTTCCAGCACGGCCAGATGGCGGACGCGGTGGTCGGTCATCAAGCGCATACATTCCTCCACCGTGTGCTGCGGCGACACCGTCACCAGTGGCGTCGAAACCACTTCACCGACCTTGGTATCGCGCGAGGAACGGCCTTTGAGGATGATTTTGCGCGTGTAATCGCGTTCGGAAAACATCCCGAGCAGCCGGTCCCCGTCCATCACCAGCAGCGCGCCGATGTTCTTTTCCGCGAGCAGCGTGATGGCGTCGAAGACCGTGGTTTCGGGGGGAACGGACCAGACGTCCCGCCCTTTGTGGTGCAAAATATTCTCGATGGTTCCGGTGGTGTTCATGCGCAGGCGCAAGCTATCACAAGTCCGCGCATTCGTCGTCACGGAATTTCATGGCCAGCGAAGCGCACCGGGGCGGACTGGAACGAAAGGCGCGGGCGCGGCCCGGGCCTTGCCCAAGCCCAGTTCACTGTCCGGTTCCCGTCAATCCGGCCGCGTCGAAGACGACCCGGCCGCCCACCACGGTCAGCACCACCCCGGCCGTGGCGATCTCCGCCGGATTGCCGCGAAAAATGTCGCGGTCCAGCACCACCAGATCCGCCAGCTTGCCGGGCGTGAGGGTGCCTTTCACCCGCTCGGCAAATTCGGCGTAGGCCGACCCGACCGTGTAGGCGCGCACGGCTTCCTCCACCGAAATCTTCTGCCGCGGCACCCAGCCGCCGGGATGTTTGCCGTCCAGGGTGCGGCGCGTCACCGCGGCGTACATGCCCGGCAAGGGATTCAGCGGCGCCACCGGCCAGTCCGAGCCGAAGGCCAGCCGCGCGCCGCTGTCAAGCAAGGACCGGAAGGCGTACGCCTCCGGCGCGCGGCGTCGGCCCAGGCGCGCCGCGCACCAGCAACCGTCGTCGATCGCGTGATACGGTTGCGCGGACGCGACCACCTGCTGGGCGGCAAAGCGCGGAATCTCGCCGGGCCGCAAGTGCTGCGCGTGCTCGATGCGGAAGCGCCGGTCGCGCGGGCCGTTCTTCTCCGCCGCTTGGCGGTAGAGTTCCAGCACGCGCCAGTTCGCCTCGTCGCCGATGGCGTGCAGGATCACCTGCAGTCCCGCGCGATCGGCGCCCCGCACGCGCCGGAGCATCGCGCCGGCGGGAAGCATCTGGGCGAACCACAGCCCGCGGTTCTCCGGGGCGTCGGCGTACGGTTCAAAGAACCGCGCCGTCGCCGATCCCAAGCTGCCATCAGCGAAGCCCTTCACGCCGCCGAGGCGCACCATGCTCGCAGCCGCCGAGGTGCGGCGGCGGGCAGCGGATGGCCTTTCGCCTTCGGCGTGAAGCAACCGGGCTTGGGTCCGCCAGTCCGTGATGGTGCGGCAGGCATAGATGCGCGTCAGCAACTCGCCGCGCTCCAGCAGGGCTTGATATACCCCCGCGTCGTCGTTTGTCAGCATGTCCTGCACGCTGGTGACGCCGAGGCTCGCCGCGTGGCGCGTGGCGGCGCGGGCCGCTTCCACCTTTTCGGCGAAGCTCCGCGGCGGCAGGACGCGCTCCACCAACGCCATCGCCGCGTCTTTAAGCAGGCCGGTCGGTTCGCCCTTGGGGTCGCGCACGATCACGCCGCCGGGCACCTCGCGTGTGCGGCGGGTCACGCCCGCCAGACGGAGGGCGTGGCTGTTGGCCACGGCCATGTGCTCATCGAGCCGGTGGACGAACACCGGGTGCTCCGGGGTCGCGGCATCGATCCACGCCCGCGTGGGCAGCGGCGCGCCGCGCCATTTCTCGTGGTCCCAGTCACCGCCGAGAATCCAGCGGCCCGGCGGCGTCTGGCGGGCGAACGCGGCCAGCCGCCGGAGGAACTCCTCCGGCGACCGTGCGTCGCGCAGGTCCACCGCGGAGAGCGAGAATCCGCCCAGCAGGAAATGCACGTGGGCGTCGTTAAAGCCCGGCAGAACCAGCCGCCGCCGGAGCTGCAAGACGCGAGTGCGCGGGCCGATGAACGGGCGAATTTCCGCCGTCGCACCCACGGCCACGAGGCGGTCACCGCGGATCGCGACCGCCTGAGCGGCCGGACGCGCCGGGTCCAGGGTGCGGACGGTGGCGTTCAGCAAGACGAGATCGGCGGGAAGGACCGGCGGGGGCGTTTCGGCTTGTGGCATAGAACCGGAGTGAGCCTATTCCCGGTTTCGGCGCCTGTCGAGGGCGGCCGTGGGAGCATCAAAGCATTTGCTCCGCCCCGCCGCTTTTGCCATCGTTGGCGCCGCGGACGGGCAGGGCGCGGCGGACATTCCCCGTCCGCGCCTCCGCTCCGAACCTGACCCATGAAGAAGATCGAAGCCATCATCAAGCCGTTCAAACTCGAAGACGTGAAGGAAGCCCTGCGTGAAATGGGCGTCACCGGCATGACCGTTTGCGAGATCAAGGGATTCGGCCGGCAGAAGGGCCACACCGAGATTTACCGCGGCAGTGAATACACCGTCGACTTCCTGCCCAAGACCAAGATCGAACTGGTCGTCGCCGACCCCCAGGTCAAGCCCATCACCGACGCCATCATCAAGGCCGCCCGCACCGGCAAGATCGGCGACGGCAAAATCTTCGTCACCCCCGTCGAGGAAGCCATCCGCATCCGCACCGATGAGCGTGGCGAAAGCGCGGTCTGAACCGCGCCGCCCCCCAGTTATTCATTCGCCCCGCCTGCCATGAGGAAACTTGCGCTCGCTTTTGTGCTCATTGTCGCCGCGCTGACCGCGCCGGCCCGGTTGCCTGCGGAAGACGTCGCCGCCCAACTGCCGCCGCCGACCGTCGAGCAGCGGCTGGCCGACGTCGAGGCGTACCTCAACAACACCGCCCGCGTCACCGACGGCAAGGCGGCGTCGAACGTCCCCGGCCCCGGCCCGGGCCACAGCGCGTGGATGATGGTCAGCGCGGCCCTGGTGCTGTTCATGACGCTGCCGGGGCTGGCGCTGTTTTACGGCGGCCTGGTGCGCCGAAAAAACGTCCTCTCGGTGCTGGCGCAATGTCTGGGGCTGGCGGGCGTGGTGACGATGCTCTGGTGGCTCTGCGGCTACAGCCTGGCCTACGCGCCGGGCAACGGCGTGATCGGCGGGTTGAAATACGCCTTCCTGAGCGGCGTCGGTGTGAGGCCCAACGGCGATTACGCCCAGTGGGTGTCGCACAACCTTTTCGCCATCTACCAACTCATGTTTGCCATCATCACGCCGGCGCTGATCGTCGGCGCGATCGCCGAGCGCATGAAGTTCGCCGCGCTGCTCTGGTTCAGTGTGCTGTGGCTGTTCCTGGTTTACCTCCCGGTCGCGCACATGCTCTGGGGCGTCGGCGGCTGGATGAACGGCCTGGCCAACGCCCACGCCGGCATCAAAGCCATTGACTTCGCCGGTGGCATCGTCGTTCACATGACGAGCGGCTGGAGCGCGCTGGCGTTGTGCCTGCTGCTGGGCCGGCGCCTGGGCCACGGGCGCGAGCCCATGCCGCCGCACAGCATGGTGCTGTGCATGGTCGGCACGGGCATGTTGTGGGTCGGTTGGTACGGCTTCAATGCCGGCAGCGCCGTGGCGGCGGATGGCGTGGCGGTCAACGCCTTCGTCACCACCACGCTGGCGGCGGCGGCGGGCTGCTTCATGTGGCCGGCGCTGGAATACACGCGGCGCGGCAAACCGAGTGTGCTGGGCTTCTGCTCGGGCGCGGTGGCCGGGCTGGCCACGATCACGCCGGCCAGCGGGTTTGTCAGCGCCAACAGCGCGGTGCTGATCGGCCTGGCCGCCGGCGCGGCCACGTTCTTCGCCTGCAACACCCTCAAGGCGCGCTTCCAATATGACGATTCGCTCGACACCTTCGGCGTCCACGCCGTGGGCGGCACGCTCGGCACGGTGTTGACGGGCTTCCTGGCGACGGCGGCGGTGAACCCCAACCTCGCCGCCCCGGCCATCGCCACCTACGTCGGCCACGGTCTGTGGCTGGAGCAACTCAAAGCCGCCGCGCTGGTGCTGGCCTGGGCGGGGCTGGGCACCTTCGTCATCGCCAAAGTCGTCGGCTTCGCCCTCGGCGGCCTGCGTGTCAGCGAGGAAACCGAGACGCTCGGCCTGGATTTGGCCGAGCACGGCGAGGAGGGCTACATCATCGAATGATCTGGCGCCCGGCGTGCCGCACCGGCCCCGGGGACCGCTTTGGCAGCGCCAACTCTCCCGCTCCGCCCGCGAACCGCCACTGGAGCGCTTCGCCGCGTCGCTGACTTTGCGAAAGAAGCGGGTCGTGGCGGGAACGCATCCAAGTGAGAAGTGCGCAGCGGCTCATTCCGCCATTGACCTGTGAGGCGGCGCGGCTTTTAGCTTTCGGGGTTCCGTGATCAGCACCCTCGACCACCAACCCGCCGGCGCCGACCTGATCGCGCAGGTCGAGGCGATTTTTTCGCCGCACGGTTTGCTCTCGCGGTCCAAGAACTTTGAGTTCCGCCCGCAGCAACAGGAGATGGCGGTGGCCGTGGCCCGCGCGCTCGTGAACGGGGAGCACCTGGCCGTCGAGGCGGGCACCGGCGTCGGCAAGAGCCTGGCGTATTTGATCCCGGCGATTTTCTTCGCCGTCGCGCGGAAGAAGAAGGCCATCGTCTCCACGCACACGATCAACCTCCAGGAGCAGCTCACCCAGAAGGACCTGCCGATGCTGGCGCAGATTCTGCCGGTGCCGTTCAGTTTCACCATGCTCAAGGGCCGCGCGAATTATCTCTGCACCCGCCGGCTCCACAAAGCCCTGCAGCAATCCGGCAACTTGTTCACCTCCTCCGAGGCCGAGGAGTTGAAGCGCCTCTACGAATGGTCCCGCGCGACCGAGGACGGCAGCCTGTCCGACCTCGACCCCGAGCCGGACCCGAAGGTCTGGGCGCTGGTCTGCTCCGAGCGCGGACTCTGCACGCCCAAGTTGTGCGGGCAGCCCTCGGATTTCGCCAAGGACCATCCGCCCTGCTTTTTCCAGCGGGCGCGGCAGCGGTTTCTCGCGGCCGACGTGCTCGTGGTCAACCACACGCTGTTCTTCACCCTGCTCGGCGGTCTCGACGAGGAAATCGCCGGCGGCATCCTGTTCAAAAACGATTTCGTCATCTTCGACGAGGCGCACCAGATGGAGCACGTCGCCTCGAAGCACATCGGCCTGAGCGTGTCGAGCGGGCAGGTGCGCTGGGCGCTGCACCGGCTGTGGAATCCACGCACGGAAAAAGGCCTCCTGGCCACGCTGCGCCAAGGGGCCGCGGTCAAGTTGGTGGCGGATTTGCTCGCGGCGGCGGACCAGTTCTTCGCCCACGTCGAGACGGTGTGCGAGGAACTGCACCAAACGCAGTCCGGCGGCGGGGAAAATCCCGGCGCGCGAGGACGCTCGCCCCCCCGGCGGCGCCGCGACTGGACCGAACTGCGCATCCGCCGGGCCGAACTGGTGCCGGACAACCTGACCCTGCCGATCCAGCGGTTGCGCGAGGCGGTGAGCGAGGCGATCAAGGCCAGCGAGGACAAGGAAATCGGCCAGGAGTTGCTGGAGTGCAATCGCCGCCTGGGCGAGTTGCGCGACGAAGTGGCGGAGTTCCTGGACCAGAGCGCGCCGGACCACGTCTATTGGGTCGAGCGCAGCGGCAAGGCGCAGCGCAGCCTCGCCCTCAACGCCGCGCCGGTGGACGTGGCGGAGTTCCTGTGCCGCCGGCTGTTCACGAGCGACACGAGCATCGTGATGACGAGCGCGACGCTGGCGACCAGCGCAGGGACGGCGTCCCGCCGGCCCGCCGAGCGCGCGAGTGTCGGCGGGATCGATCCGGTGGCACCGCCGGCCGGCGCGACGCCGGCCCGGCGTTACTTCGTGAAGCGCGTCGGCGCTGAATCGGCCATTCAACTCCAGGTCGGCACGCCGTTCGACTACGAGCGGCAGATGAAGCTCTTCGTCGCCAGCAAAATGCCCGATCCGCGCGACGCGGGTTATGCCGACGCGCTGGAGCATTGGATCGAGCATTTCGTCCGCCTGACGCACGGCAAGGCCTTCGTCCTGTTCACCAACTACAAGCTGATGCAGGAGTTGGGCGAGCGCATGGAGCCGTTTTTCCGCCAACTCCGCGTCGCGTGTTTCGTCCAGGGCACCGGCACGCCGCGCTCGACCATGCTGGAGCAGTTCAAGGAGGACGTGGACTCGGTCCTGTTCGGCACGGACAGTTTTTGGCAAGGCGTGGACGTGCCGGGGGAGGCGCTGAGCAACGTCATCATCACGCGCCTGCCGTTCGCCGTGCCGGACCACCCGCTGATCGAGGCGCGCCGCGAGGCCCTCCCGGCGCGCGGCGGCGACACGGTACGCGCATTGTAGCAGGCCCGGGGGCTCTTGTAGTTACGCCAACGCGAACGGCCGCGC
>VFSW01008242.1_pt1 | contig 14989 bp, 10 predicted proteins | sample 5358111 | NCBI WGS metagenome assembly VFSW01 (sample SAMN11554181, study PRJNA540505) | mine drainage metagenome | isolation source: sediment from site ElyBrook_90M | place: USA: Ely Copper Mine, Vershire, VT | collected 2017 | reverse complement strand
CAGCCGGCGCGTGATATCGTGTTCCGCGGAGAGCTCCTTCAAAAGCCCGCTTACTCCGCCGCGCAGATCAAGCTATGAGTTGGCGTCAAGGAATCACTCTAACCCGGCTTTTACAACATTACGCACTGTTGCTCTGCTGCACGCCCGGGCTGAGTTCTGCGCAAAACGGGCAACAGGATATGCCTTCCCTGCCATGGGCGGACGGCATCGGCAAGGCCGTTCCCGGCCATTATGTAGCACCGAAAGGGCTGATTCGGCTGGATGCGGCGGTGATGGATGCGGCCGGGAAACTGGTCACCGGACTCAAGCCTGCGGATTTTACGCTGCTCGATAATGGGCAGCCCATGCAGATGCAGGCGGTTGATTCCTATCCCAATCAGGGCACGCAAGTGGAGGATTCGCCCACCGTCTATCTGATTCTCGATGGCCGGAATCTTGACCCCTTGCAGCTGGCGACAGCCGAGCGCGAGGCGGAAATCTTCCTGCAGCAGAACAACGGACGCCTTACCCGCCCGGCCGCCATCTACCGGCTTGCGGCCGATGGACTGAAAGCGTCTGAAGTGTCTACGATGGATGGCAACGAGCTGGCCCGTCAGGTCGCCAGCGGCAGCGAGCCGCGTCCGGTACTCAAGCTGCAGCCTCCGCCCGCCGCCATCATGAAGAGTTGCGCCGGCCCGGCAATTCGCGAAAACATCTCCCTCCAGGCGCTAGGCGCCGTCGTGCTGGATCTGCGGCGACAACCCGGCAGGAAGATCGTCGTCTGGATTGGCTCAGGATGGCCGGTCGCTCGACAGGAAAACTGCCCGGGCAGCGACACATTTTTTGAGAGATCCCAGGATTCATCCATCGAGTTCTCCACGCGGATGCGAGAGGCGCGCATCGCGCTCTACAGCGTATCGGTCTGGCGGGGAGAGACTTCGCCAGGCGTGGCGCAACCCGTCCGCGCCGAGATAGATGAAAATCCCCGTGCTTTTAGCCTTGATGCACTGGCCACGCAGAGCGGCGGGCGCGTGCTGGCATCCGGCAACGGCCTGGCGGGAATGATTGCGGCCTGTGCCCAGGACGCTGGCAGCTTCTACACGCTGTGGTTCGATCCGCCGCGTACCGCCGCTGTGGATGAGTATCACAGCCTCCAACTGCAAATCAACCGGGACCACCTGACCGCCCGCACCTGGACCGGCTATTACGATGAGCCGTCTTTCTATAACCAGCCGGACCCCGTAACTGAACGCCTGTCCGCGGCCGAGTTGGAAGCGAGGCTCGCACAGATTCGACACAAACGGAGTGCTGAGATCGCGCGCGACCTGGCGGGCGTGGCCCTCACGGAGCAATTGAGCCGCGACCGAAGGATCTATTGGGACGCGACTCTGCAAGGAGTGAAAGCCAGGCAGGCACTCGCGATGATTGCTGACCCATCGGCATTTCTCAGGCTGCCCGCGGCAATGCTTCTCAGCACGCCGCCGCCGGACCAGGCGGCACAAAGGCAGATGGTGGCGCGCACAGTTGACTATCTCAACAAGATCGTTCCGCGCCTGCCGGATTTTTATGCGACACGCACAACAGTGGGGTTCCGCGATCCGGCGCTCAAAGGTGTTCAGTCCTGGAAGACCATCACTGGCGACCGTAGTTTGCGATGGGCCAGCACCACCACCGGGACAGTGATCTATAAAGATGGCCACGATCACCTCGATGCATCCAGGGTCAAGGTGACCGGACCGGAGCCGAAGGAGAGCGTCCTCGCCACCTATGGCACCTTCGGCCCGATTCTGCACATCGTAATGACGGATGCGGCCCACGGCGAGCTGGGATGGAGCCACTGGGAAAACGACGCCGGCGCCCGGCGCGCAGTCTTTCGCTTTGTCGTGCCAAGAGACAAAGCGCACTACAACGTCGCCTTCTGCTGCTTTCCTGACATGAACGGCTCGATCGCGCTCAATGAACCAACTGGGTATCACGGAGAGTTCACAATCGACCCCGACAGCGGCGAGATCCTGCGCCTGATGATCGAGGCCAATCTGGAGCCGCGCTTGCCGGTGATCCGTGCAGGCATCGTAGTGGAGTACGGGTCGGTGCAGATCGGCGGCAAGACTTACATCTGCCCGCTCCACAGCGTCTCGATTTTGCGTAAACGAACCGTGATACGGATTGCCGAATGGGGCAACGTGCTGGAAACCTTTGCCCCGTTTGTCACTCTGCTGAGCGATATCACCTTCAGTAACTACCACATGACGCGCGCGCAGATGAAGATTCTCCCGGGATTCACAACCCTGCTGGGTCAGCCATAAAGGTCATTGCGGAGTCTTTGCCACTGCCAGCCCTGTGTCTGAAACCATGGAAACGCGGTAGACTTGGCATCACAGCGCATTGGAAGACGGCATGCCCAGACCGACCCCCAAGCAGAAGCTCTTCAACGGCCGCGACCACTCCTGGATGCAGTTCAACCGGCGTGTGCTTGAAGAGGCCGAGGACCCCTCGAATCCGCTGCTGGAGAGGGTCAAGTTTCTTGCCATCACCGCCTCCAACCTCGACGAATATGTGGAGATACGCCAGGCCGGACTGATGCAGCGCATCGAAGACGGATACCGCGAACAGGGCTACGATGGCCTCCGGCCCGAGGAGTCGCTCAACGCCCTCACTGCCGAAATCCACAGCTTTGTCGATGCGCAGTACCGCTGCTGGAATCAGCATCTGCTGCCCGAGTTGCGCCAGCAGGGTATCCGCCTGCTCGCCTGGCAGGAGATGACCGACGAGGCGCGCACCTTTGCGCAGAGTTACTTTCAGCGCGAGGTGGACCCGCTGCTGACGCCCATCGCCATCGACCCGGCGCACCCGTTCCCGCGCGTGCTGAACAAGGCTCTATGCCTGGCTCTTCTGCTGCGGCGCAAGCGGCGTAGTTCCGGCCCTCTGGTTCTGGGCGTGGTCACCGTGCCGCGGGCGCTGCCGCGCTTTGTGCGCCTGCCGGGTGCTGAAGCCGCCTACGACTATATGCTGCTGCAAGACCTGATCGTGCAGAACCTCGGCGGCATGTACCGCGGCTATGAAATACTCGCGCGCGCCGCCTTCCGCGTCACCCGCAACTCCAACCTCTATTTTGAAGAAGAAGAGACGCGGTCGCTGCTGGAGACCATTCGCGTGGAATTGCACAACCGGCGCAAGGGCGACGCGGTCAGGCTCGAAATCGAGACCGGCGCGGACCCCGATATTGTGGAGCGGCTCCGGGTAAACTTCGAGCTGGACGAAGACCAGGTCTTTCGCGGCGATGGCCCCGTGAACCTGTCGCGGCTCATGTACTTCTACGGCGAAATCGAGCGGCCGGCCCTCAAGTTCCCTCCCTTCACACCCAGGCCGTTGCACCTGAGCCGCAAGGCGCATAGCATCTTCGACGAGTTGCGTCTGCACGATATTCTTCTGCACCATCCCTACGACTCCTACGACCCTGTGGTGGACTTTATCCAGCACGGTGCCGAGGATCACAGCGTAGTGAGCATGAAGCAGACGCTCTACCGCACCAGCCACGACTCGCCTGTCTTTTCCGCGTTGACGGAGGCGGCAGCCACCAAGGAGGCAACGCTGGTGGTCGAGTTGATGGCGCGCTTCGATGAGGCGTCGAACATCCGATGGGCGCGCAGCATGGAGGACGCAGGGGTGCAGGTCTTTCACGGTGTGGTGGGACTCAAGACCCACTGCAAACTGGCCCTGCTGGTGCGGCGCGACGAGGATGGCGTTACCCGTCGCTACTGCCATCTGGGCACCGGCAACTATAACCCCGTCACCGCACGCTTCTACACTGACCTGAGCCTGCTGACCTGCGATCCGCAAATCACCGAGCGGGTCCACATGGTCTTCAACTATCTCACCGCTCACGCCGAGGTGGACGACTATCGGCCGCTGCTGGTGGCCCCGCTCACCATGGCGGAGAGCTTTCTGGGACTGATCCGCCGCGAGGCCGAGCACGCAATTGCCGGGCGCCCCGCGCACATCGTGGCCAAAATGAATGCCCTGCTGGAGCCCAGCGTCATCGAGGCGCTTTATTCGGCGTCGCAAGCCGGCGTCGAAATTGACCTGATCGTGCGCGGCCTCTGCATCCTCCGCCCCGGCATCAAGGGTATGTCAGAGCGGATTCGGGTGCGCTCCATCGTGGGTCGCTTCCTTGAGCATTCCCGCATCTTCCACTTCGCCAATAATGGCAATGACGAAATCTACATTGGGTCTGCCGACTGGATGCCGCGTAATCTCTTCGAGCGCTGCGAAGTGGTCTTCCCAATACGCGATCCGGCAGCCAAGGCGCGCATTCACGACGAGATTCTGCCCGCCCTGCTGGCCGACACCGTCAAGGCACGCATGCAGCAGCCGGATGGCAGTTATGTGCGGGCGACTGCAATCTTCAAGGATGCGCCGGTATTCTCCAGCCAGAACTTTTTGATGCAATTGGCAGAGGGCAAGGCCAGCCTGGACGCCATTCCCGTGCTTCGCGCCGCCAAGCCGCCATCACGACAGACCGCGCGCAAAGTGCAGGCAGCAGACTAGAAGTCATCTCCTGAACCGGCCTTGAAAGCGCACGGCTTCAGCCGTGCCGCAACAAGGCTGGAAAGTAGAGTGCTTCAGTCCCTGTGGGATGGTCCTCAAAAACGAAATCTGGTTGATGAGATGGGCTCTATTCTTCCTGCGGCAATGGATTTAGCGATTCACCGGCTTCGACGCATGCGCCGTAGGCCTTGCCGGGGAGCCGTTGGAGCAGCAGACCCAGCAGCAGACACGCGACAATGCTCACGCCTGCGTCCATTGCCAGGCTGCCTGCCACTCCGCCCATCGCGTAACCACGCCCGTCGGCGACCATCATGTAAGTGACTGGAATGTTGGTGGCCGCGGTCAGAAAGGCGAAGGTTGTTGCGGCCAGTGGATTGTCCTTCCCGATAGTCTCAAACACAATCCCTATCTGGATGCAGAAGGCTGCGGCCTGGAACAGGAATTCGCCGAACAGGGCGAGGGCAAAGCTCCATGGTGCGTGGGGCAGCACAATCAGACTCAGGGTAAACAGACCGCCCACTACGCCGTTGGCGAGATAGAGAAGGCGCAGCGGCCTGCCTTTCGCGATGACGGGGAACAGCAGGCAACCGACAAGGCCGGGCAGAAAGATGCCCGCTCCACCCGCCAGACTTACCATGCGCGGCGAGACGTGAAAATCGGCGCCCAGCCCGCCCAAAATATTGGTCAGCGCAAACGAACTGCACGGCGAAACAAAAAGCAGCAGCGCGATCAGCACTTCGCGGCGGCGCAACAGCGCCAGCACATCGCGATTGAATTCCCTGAAGCTCTCGCCGGCCAGGCGCCTGTCAGGACCGGGAGCGGGCATGAACAAAAACATCACTGTGGGAAGAGAGACAATGGTGCCCAGAAGTGCCGCCGCCAGAACCACCGGAAGATTGCGAACCAGTTCGCCACCGATGACGGATGTGACTCCCATGCCGCAAATGAGAGCGATGTTGACCCATGCGCTGAGTTTGTTTTTGTGCTGATGAGGGCAGATTGCAGAAAGCCACCCACCCAGCGCCGCGGCTGAGAGCCCGGATGTCACGATGCTTGACACCAGGGCGATTTCAAGGATGACGAGATGGTCAAGTTTCACGATCGTGATGAAGACCAGCACTGAGGTCAGAGCGGCAAAGACCGCGGCATACCAGCGCCGGCTGAAGCGCACATCGAGAATCGGAGCGAACAAAACAGACCAGAAATTGGCAGACCAGGCGACGGCCGTGATCGATGCGATTTCCGCCTCGGGAACATGACGCGCGGCCAGCAACTGGGGCACCACAAAAACGGCAATGCCGGTCGTGAGGCCGATGGTGGAATCAGAAAGTCCCATCAGCCAGACGGGCGGTACGCGACGGTTGGAGTTCACGCGAGCCTCCGGGGCGATCTCATCATAATCTGCATTGCCTCCTTCGCTGCACTTATCTGCTTGCTCTGCATTCATAATTTCGCCTGTACGTTTCGGTTGGCAGCGACCAAAGCACACCCAAAGCGACCTGCGGAAAAAACCAGACCGGGCTTGAGATAATTTCCATGCCGCAAAAAGCCGGCGCACTCACCCGGCTCGAAGCCGCTCCCTGCCTCTACAATCAAGACGATGCCGCAGACCTTGACCCATCCCCAGGAGCGAGGCCGCGCCGCTGTTGGCACATGCGCGGCGAGCCCAACAACCTGCGACGCACCGCTCCCGCTGCGCTTGTGGCATCTGGCCAGTCTGGATGCGCCCACCGTGGCTGTCGTGTGGGCCCTGGCGTTCGCCTGGGCGGCAGGTATTCGCCTGCCGGCATGGGTGCCGGTGCTGCTGGCCCTGGGCACGTGGACGGTTTATATCGGCGACCGACTGCTGGATGCACGCGCGTGCCTGTCCACCGGAGCCACGCATCGTCTGCGCGAGCGCCATTTCTTCCACTGGCATCATCGCCGCGTACTGGCGCCGCTGGCCGTGGCCTCCGCTGTAGCCGCGGCCGTCATCATCTTCGGCCTGATGCCCCTGGCGATTCGCGAGCGCAACTCGGTGCTGGCCGTAGCCGCACTGGCTTATTTTTCAGGAGTCCATGCGCCTCGGCGGGCGCCCCGGCTGCCTCTCCTGTCCAAGGAGTTCCTTGTTGGCGTGCTCTTTGCCGCGGGCTGCGCCTTCCCTACTCTTTCGCGCCTTGGTCTGGCGGGTGCATCCCGCACGGCCATCGCCCAGCTTCTTGTCCCAGCGGTCCTGTTTGCCGCGCTCGCATGGCTCAACTGTCACGCCATTGAACAGTGGGAATCTGCTCCTTCCTCAAGACACGCCTCGCGCATCCTTGCCCTGGCCGGCGGAATGGGCCTGTGCGGTTCGCTCCTGGCAGCGTCGCTTGCCTTTGCGCAACCTCGCGCCGCGGCTCTGCTGGCGGCAGAGGTAAGCAGCGCTCTGCTTCTCGCGCTGCTGGATCGGCTGCGTCAGCGCCTGTCGCCGATCGCGCTGCGCGCCGCCGCCGACCTCGTCTTGCTCACCCCGCTTTTCTGCCTCCTGCGATGAAGGGCCTGCCCAATTTCGACCGGCTCGCAAAGCGTTATCGCCGTCTGGAGCGCCTCACGTTCGGCTCATCCCTCTGGAACTGCCGCTGCGCCTTCCTGGATGAGTTGCGAACCTGCCGCACCGCGCTGGTGTTCGGCGATGGCGACGGCAGGTTCACTGCGCGGCTGCTGGAAGAGAACCCCCTGGTTCTGATCGATGCCGTCGATGCCTCCGTGGAGATGCTGCGGGAGCTGGTGCGGAACGCTGGAGCACGCTCTGGACGTGTCCGCATCCATCTGGCCGACGCCCGCCTGTGGGAGCCGACCAGCCCTGCCTGCGACCTGATCGTGACCCATTTCTTCCTTGACTGCCTCACCACCGAAGAGGTCGCCGCGCTGGCCACCCGCCTGCGCAGCTACGCCAACCCCGACGCGCTGTGGGTGGTTTCGGAGTTCGCAATCCCAGAGGGCCGATATGGGCGATGGGTGGCGCGGCCCCTTGTAACAGGCCTCTACTTTGCCTTCTGGCTGCTGACGGGGCTACGCGTCTGGAGCCTGCCAAAGTATCGCGAAAGTCTTACCGAGGCAGGCTTTAAGTTGCTGAAAGAGCAGCATTTCCTCAGCGGCCTTCTTGTAAGCGAACTGTGGGCGCCAAAAGACCGGCAGGGGCCGCGGACGCGCATGCAGTACCCGCCCGTCTCCGGCTAAATGTTACAAACATGTTAAAATCAACCTTCAAGGAGCAGGCACAGACTCCCTTCGCACGCCAAACCCATTCCGATGAATCTCTACCTGATGCGCCACGCCAATGCAGGACTTCGGCGCGAAAATCCATCTTTTGACGCCAAACGAGCCCTCATCAAAGAGGGCAAGGACCAGTGCATGCTGATGGCGCGGCTGTTGAGCGCCATGAAGGTCCAGGTGGACCTGATCGTTTCCAGCCCGCTCAAGCGCGCACTTCAAACCGCACAGTTCGTGGGCACCGAGCTGGGCTATGAGGCCAAGGTCGAGGTCAGCCCGGCGCTAGCGCCCGATGCCGACTTTGCTGCTTTCCAGCAACTGGTGGAGAAATATGCCGACCGCGAAGACGTGCTGATGGTGGGCCACAACCCGAACCTGTTCAAGTTTCTGGGGCGCATCATCACGGGCAACGGCGGCGCAGGCGTACGGATGCGCAAGGGCTCGGTGGCGCGCATCGATATGGACAAGCACCCGCCCCTGCTCCAGTGGCTCATCGACCCGCGCATGGCGCGTAACATTTATGCCAGCGTGGCAAAGAGCTCGCGCCCGAAAACCTCACGGAAGTAAGCGGCCTCTTTGCGCAGCGACCACAGCTCCAGCTCTGCCCCGGTGCGTCCCGGCTGCACCTCAAGATAGACGCGCTTGGGATACACCTTGGCCGCCACGCGCAGCACATCGCTGGCGCGGTCCTGGTTCAGCGCCACAGCCAGCCGCAACAGCACCACGGCACGATGCACGTGCTTGTGTTCCTCCGCGGGTATGTTGCGCAGGGCGCGATCATCCGGCTGCGGGCGGCTCTTGCCCAGATAACGGGACAGCGCGGAAACCACGGTTCGCTGCACTGGCGTATAGCCATAGATTTCTGAGCTTGAAACAATGTATTGCGTGTGCCGGTGGTGACCCTGGTGGTTGATAAACTTGCCGGTATCGCGCAGGATGGCGGCGGCGGCCAGCCATGTTTCATACTCCGGCGGCAACTGGTGCAGCGTCTTCAACTCGTGAAAGAGCTGGATGGCGTGCGCCCGGACGGGCTCGGCCTGGCGCGGATCGACGCCGTAGCGGCGGGCTGTGGCCAGAACGCTTTCCCAGCGCTCGTGCTCGAACTCGCGATGGCCTGCGGCGCGGGCATCCAGTTCGGCCAGCATCTGGGCCAGAATGCCGTCGCGCAACCCTAGTGGCGAGTAGCGAAAGCCCGGCAGATCAAAGCTCTCCATCAGTTCGGCAAAAACCTGCGCGCCGGCCACGATGATCTCCGCGCGCCGTGGGCCGATCCCGGGCACCGCTTCGCGCTCGGGCAAGGTCATGCGAGACACTCTGGCGGCCAGTTTGCGAATCTGGGGCGACGCGGCCATGCCGGTCATACCTGCAGAAGAACCTCGCTTGCGCGCTGCCGTCTTGCGTGGCTTTCTTGCGGCCTTCCCTGAGGCCTTGCGGAGCGCGGCGCAGGCCTCTGTCAGTGCCGCCGCTGTGCCGGAGGTGGCGATCACCTGCGCAACGTTGTGGGGCTGGATCTTCCGATGCGCCCGGCGCAGCTCGCGCGCAATGAGCCGCCGCATCTGTGCCAGACCCTCGGCCGGCGCCGGGTCAGCCTGCAGAAACTCTTCGGTGAGCCGCACCGCGCCGAGCGGCAGGCTGATGGTCTCCTTAATGCGCTTGTGCTCGGAGAGCGTGATCTCGCAACTGCCGCCGCCCAGATCTACGAGCAGCACACGGCCGCCCGCTCCTGGATCAGCGCTCATCAGGCCGCGATGAATAAGCCGGCCCTCTTCCAGACCGGAGATGATCTCGATGTTCCAGCCCGTCTCGGCCTTGACCCATGCCTGAAAGGCCGGCGCGTTGCGCGCATCACGCATGGCCGCCGTGGCCACCACGCGCATGCGGTCCACGCCATGCGACTGCACCGCGCGCTGAAAGCGCTTGAGCGCGCGCAGAGTGGCCGCCATGGCGTCGGGCGAAACCAGCCCGGAGTCGAATACGCTGGCGCCGAGCCGCGTCACCTCGCGGTCTTCATGCAGCGTCTTCAGCCGGTGCGCAACCACCTTGGCAATCTTCAGCCTGCACGAGTTCGAACCGATATCGATGGCGGCAAACGTGAGCATAAGGCGGGTGCGCCTCTCCACAAAAACGGAATGTGGTTCTGCGGTCACGATACACGACGGCGCCGGAAGGCGCGCAGCGAAGGAATCGCGATGCGGATGTGCCCTGCCGTGGCGCCTACGGCACCGTCACCGTGATGGTCGTGCTCACCTGCTGGCCAAGCGGCGTGGTTGACCCGGATTCGTTAGTCGCCGAAATCGTGAACGGATAGGTTCCGGGCGTCATGCCATTGCTGCTGCCGCCGCAGCCTGTCATCCCGGCAAGGCAGGCCATGCCCAACATCCCCATCGCCAGCAAGCCCCGGGCTGCCCTCCGCTGCAAGCTCACACCCAGCAGCAGTGCGCCGGCCAGCATCGCACCCGCCACCGGCGCCCCTGCGGGAATGGGCCCACCTGGAGGATAAAAGGCGATGGCGCCCTTGACGCTTCCACCGGCGATCACTTGATAAGGCGCCTGGGGCGGAGTCATGGGACAAATGGGCGCCTTGGACGCCATCATGGACTCCCCTGCGAATGCGCAGCCGATGGCCAGTGTGCCGGTCAGCGGAATACCCGTGACAGTGAACTGGCTGACTGCCATCGTGCCCATTGTGACGTTGGTGGCTGTGACGGTGAAGGGCGCGGCCGCGGCGGCTTGCTGCATCGGCGCCAGCCACAGCGCACTCAGAAGCAAGAACAATCCGGCGAAGGATTTCATGCGGTTCGATCTCATGGCTGCCCCCATGGCCAAGCGGGGAATGGCTCGCCGTGTCTGTAGGGCTGGATGCGCCCAATGCGCGGATGGATGCCTAAAATCCCGCACTGTGCGCTGGCTACCGTTCCAGGCTAAGGGGCTGTCTTGTAGCTGACCTGCTCATTGCGATAGGCCGAGACCGCGCTGGCCGCTGCGATGGACAGGGGAACAACGCGCTCAATCCAGTGCTGATGCATCTTGTGCAGGCCGTACATGCCCGCAATCTCCGCGCCGTTGGTAAGCACCGCAAGGCCGATTTGTCCGCTCCAGCCATATTTCACAAACGGCTTTGCAAAGGGATTGCCCTCGTCGATCCCATGACTGATGAATCGCTGCGTGGTGATGGCGTCGGCGGCCTGGCCCAGTAAACTCACGCTCATAAGGGTGACGTTGGCAGTGTTGAAGAATCTGTGCGCGGGCCGGGCGTTCAGATCAGGAGGCGTCCATTCAATCGGCTTCCCAAGGCTGTAATAGACACCCGCCGTAGTTTGTAGATTACTTGTCCATGGGGAGCACGGGGGACCGCAGAAGGTGTAGGCAACCTCCGGACTGACGATCCGGACAGAGTCGTTATAGTGCACCATCAAGTCGCCCATGTCGACGCGCAGGCGCAGGCGGGAATGCGGGGTGTACTCCATGCCGCCGCCAATCTCCGTCGCAAAAAAAGTGCGCCTTGCCAAGTCACTGGTCGCGGTATAGATCGAATTGCCCACCGGCGTCAGCGTCTCGCCGACCAGGACCTGACCCCAGCTCACCAATCCAGGCTTGGCCTCGGCAAAAAAAGCATAGCGCCTTGCACGAACCTCGGCTCTCGGCCCCGCCAGAAACTCCGAGACATGCCCACCCTGGGCAGCGCCGTTGCTGAAGTAGAGATGCGAGTTGTCGTTGCCGGGCAGAAAAGCAAAACTGGAATCAAGGGAAAAATGCTGGTTCAAGTTGAACGAAGCGCCAACCCCCAGGCCGAACTGGGGTGTCGTACACCCAGGCAGCCCAAAGCATCCCCCCAGGCGCATGTCCGTGACCAATCCGCCAATCTCAAAGCGCCTCAGACTGTTGTCTCGCGGAGCGCTGGCGAGAGCCTGCGCTGGTGTGTTCTGTGCCGCAAGCGATCGCACTGAAAGAAGAACACCACAGAAGAGTGCCGCCTGGCTGAACTTGTTGATCGTCAACCAGCGCGGAATCCCGGATCGCAATCAATTCTCCCTGAACCTTGGTTTGAGATATAGCTTTGAATTTCATTTGACTTTGATCTGCGCATCGTCATCGAGATTGTATCTTTTACTGGCACGTTTGTGCCGATGGATTGGTCACACTGAAGTTGTAAGTGTGAGTCTGGGTGCCCTGCCTGCCAAAGCCCCTCACGCATATCGGCTCTGGCCCGCGAACGTTGCGCGCGCATGGCTCCGCACCGGCAACTTTGCCGGACCAGGCCGTGGCGTAACTGCATCCGCGGCCTGGTCCGCCAGTCGTGCCGTCGCGCGCCGGCAATGTGCCAGCGCCTGCTGCAACCATTCCTCGGCGAGCGTATCGAGCAACTCCACCAGACCGCCTTCCCTGCTTTTGTCGCGAAACGTGTGGCGGGCTTTCTGTGCCAGTACCTGCCAGTCGTGCCATTCACCCACGGCGGCCTGCATTCCCTTCAGAGTCGCCGCCAGCCGTCGGGCATCGGTGTCAGCCGCTGCTGCAACTTCCACCAGGTAGCGAAGCTTCTTCACGCGCTTGCGATAGGCGTGCAGGTTCTCTTTGTTCAACGTGGGGAACTCCGACGTCAGCCCGAAAAGGAGCTTCGGGATCTGCAAGACTGCGGGCAACACTGTGGGCTTGAGAGACTCCGACGGCGACTGCGCAAGGGCCTTTTCCAATGCAAGGGCCATCCGGTTCAGCCGCGGGCGGCGAGCCTCCAACTCGGTGGTCAGATCTTTCTCCGCGTCGCGGCGTTGTTTTTTAAACTGGGACTGGAGCACGCCGATCTGACGCAGGCTCGTGCGGCCCGACCTCGGCTTGTACTCACCCGGTCCTGAATTGGCATCGCGCAGAGCGGCCAGCTTTGCCTGGTAAACATCGGCTTCGCGCGCAGGGGTCAGGGCGCGGCGCAGTTTTTTCGCCTGCTTGTTCCAGCGCTCAGCTGCACGCACAAGCAGTTCTTCCGGCGCGGTTGCGCTGAGCCGGAACTCCAGCTCAGCCTGCAGGCGCAGCGTGGCCACACGCAGTGCATGGACGCATCTGCGGCTGGGCTTGCGGGCGCACTCGGCGATCAGCCGCCGCCATGCCGCTATCTGCTGCGGCCAGTCTGGGGCCGAAGTTGCACCCGGCCTTGCAACGGGAAGCAGACGAGAGTTCATCGCAGCTTTACCTTCCCTTGACCTATTCTGCACCTTCCGGAGTGGCCGGCATACTCCGCAGGCAATCGCCACGTTGCGTATTGCACACCGAAACGTGATCGATTCTCTGCTGGTATCCTTCCAATCATGTGGTGCAAACGAGCATGACGATTGACTCTCCATCCTCTTCCCGCAACGGCCAGGCGCCTTCCACGCTGGCCGCATGGGTGCTTCTGGTGGCGATCTTTGCCGCCGTGCAGTTTGCTTCCCTCTTTTCCCCCCCGCTCCTGGACGACGCTGACGCCAGCCACGCCCAGGCCGCACAGCACATGGCGGAGAGCGGCGACTGGGTCACCTTGAAGGTGGACGGAATCCGCTATCTTGAAAAGCCTCCACTGCCCTACTGGATTGACGCCGGCCTCTACAAAATCTTTGGCCAGAATGTCTTTGCCACGCACTTGCAAAATGCGCTGGCCCTGCTGGGATGCGCCTGGCTGGCCTGGCTGTGGGCGGGCCGCGCATGGGGGCGTCGCGCCGGCTTCTATGCTGCGCTGGGTGTGCTCACCTCCATCGGGCCCTTTCTGTTTACGCGCTTCTCCATTCCTGAGGCGCTGCTCAGTTTCCTCTTCCTGCTGGCGCTCTACTGTTTTCTCACCGGCATGGAGTCGCGACGGCCTGCGCGCTTCTACGTAATGTGGACTGCGCTGGCCCTGGCCACGCTCACCAAGGGACTCATCGCGCCGGTCTTCTTTCTGGGCGCGGCCATTCCGCTGCTGCTGCTCAGCGGCCAGTGGCGGCGCTGGCAGCAATTCAAGCCCTTCAGCGGCCTGCTGCTTTATCTGGCCATCGCCGCCCCATGGCACATTCTGGCGGGCCTCGCCAATCCCGATCAGGGCCACCCGGTGGGCAACCATCCCACGCCGGACAATGTGCATGGCTTCTGGTACTTCTATTTCATCAACGAACACTTCCTGCGCTTCCTCGGCCAGCGCTACCCGCACGACTACAACCGAATGCCGTTCGCCTGGTATTGGCTGGCTCATCTGGTTTGGCTCTTTCCCTGGAGCCTGTTTCTGCCCGCAGTGCTGATGGTGGCCTGGAAGACCCGCCACAGTTGGCTGCAGCACCTGCACCGCGACGCCGGGCAGACCGTTGATTTCTATTTGGACTACGCCGCGCGCGAGGACGTGGCCAGTTATGTAGCCCGCCTCAAATTCCGCGTGCGTACCATCTGGCTCCTGGGGCTCTTTGCGGCCTTTACTCTGCTGTTCTTTTCCATCTCCACAAATCAGGAGTACTACACCTTCCCGGCCTGGCCGCCCCTGCTGATCCTCACTGCCGGCATTCTTGCATCTATTGAAGAGCAGCGCACTACCGAAGGCGGCCGCCCTTTGCTTTCGACCGGGTGGCTCACCGGCGCACAGGCTGTCTTTGCTGTGGCGGGCGTGCTGGCCGCCGTCGCCCTGTGCTGGGGGCTATGGGAGTCGCGCCATCTGCCTTTTGTCGCGGACATCGGCACGCTCCTGGCGCATCGTGATGTGGGCGGCTACACGCTCTCGATGTCGCACCTGTTTGACCTCACCGGCCCGTCCTTTGCCGCGCTTCGCCTGCCTGCGATTCTGGCCGCGGTGGCCTTGCTCATCGGCCCGATCGTGGGCTGGGTACTGCGATTGAAAGGTAAACACATCGCCGCTACCGTCAGCGTGGCTGTCACTGCCGCGGTGTTCCTGGTGGCCGCGCACATTGCCTTTGCGCGCTTTGAGCCGATGCTCAGCTCAAAGCAACTCGCCGATGCCATTCTGCGCGATGGCTCGCCCTCTGACTCGTTCATCATTTACGGCGACCAATCCGATGCCTCGTCGGTCGTCTTCTACACCCACAATTTCCTGCACAAGCCCGCCGATGTCGTCATGGAACCCTGCTCCCCGCACGGTGAAGGATCGTCGCTCTTGTGGGGCTCTTGCTATCCCGACGCGCCGCACATCTTCCTCAGCGAACGTCAGCTCTCAACCATCTGGGGAACAGGGGAGCGCAAATGGCTCTTCGCGCAGGATACCAACCAGTCAAAAGTTGAGCAGTTG
>VFSW01008241.1_pt1 | contig 14990 bp, 13 predicted proteins | sample 5358111 | NCBI WGS metagenome assembly VFSW01 (sample SAMN11554181, study PRJNA540505) | mine drainage metagenome | isolation source: sediment from site ElyBrook_90M | place: USA: Ely Copper Mine, Vershire, VT | collected 2017 | reverse complement strand
CATTGGTGATTTCGCATTTTCGCGGTTGCTATGATTGACTGTGATTTGTTTCAAAAATGGCAAACAGTATCAAATGTCGGCATCAAATCTGCGACGCGACAATTAGAATTTTCCGGAGGGCGAAAGTTGCGCGTCCCGCTGAAAAAGAAAGTGCGCTTATTTCATTTTTAAGGCATAAACTGAAATAGGCTGATTTCTTGTTTCAATGCAACCAGTCCCGGCGCATGTCCTCCAAAACGGCATCCAGATTCGGTGATTCAAAGCTGATGCCTGGCGCGGGCACACGATTGTCGCGCAGGTTCGGCTGGATGTGCTTATGGTGCGGAAATGTGGTTGCCAACGCCGGGATTTCGGGATGCTCCCAGGAATCATACCAGCAGATTTTCTCGTGACCAAGTGTCGTCTATCCCACCGTCTTGGCAGTAAGTCCGAATCCGTTTCGCCGCGAAATCAATCAACTCCCAAACTTCCAAATGAATCCCGCCCCGGCATTGGATGCGCCCTTCCAACTTTGCGAGCGTTGCGCCTATGGGAACGAGCGCCAGCGTGGAATTCGTGACAAACTGATGCCGCGCAGCCAGCGCATAAACGAAAGCGCTGTAGCTGGCGATGTCATCCAGTGGCGCGCTCATGCGCCCGCCGGATCGAGGGCCAAAGCGCCGAGGCCCGAACGCCTCCGCAACTCGCGCAAATGTTCATAAATGAGCTGGCGATAAGAAGTCTCACGCTCCTGTTTTGCCTCATAGAAGGCCGCCCAGCGGATGAAATCGCGCGTCTGCTCCAATTCCCCGGCCCGATAAAAATGGTAAAAGTCGTCGGACAGGAGGCCATACTGCCCAAGAGCGACGCAACAAACTGTGGTCTATCCCAGGGTTTCATCAGTATGTGGCCCATGACCGGCCCAAACAATCAGTAACTATTCAGCACTGATGCCAGAAGCGCCCGGCTGGAAGCCGGGCTAACCGGCAGGCAGGATGCCTGCCCTACAGCGGCCGGCGACAGTGCTGAGTAGTTCAACAATTGTGGGCGCGCCAGCTTCATCCTCAGAGCGTGTTTTAAAACCACGCGGGGTTCTGCGGCGAGGATTTTGTCCGCAGCCGGGGCGACCGGGACCGCGCATCCCCAGAGTGGGCTGTATTCTTAATCGACTGCCACGATGTCGGAGTGGGTGACTTCCTCCAGGTGCTCTTTTTCCTTGAGTCCAAGGTAAACGACGCCGCCGATAAGGCTCCAGAAAAGGCTCGACGCATAGGCCAACAGCGATAGCGAAAGAGCCGACGTTTTGGGGACGCCGATTTCGGGAATGGCCAGCATCAAAACAAAGAGATTCTCGCGCACACCCAGCCCGCTGGGAGTGATCGGCAACGCCGAAATGCAAAACACGATCGGCACGATCACAAAGAGCGCCGCCGGCGGGATGCTCAGGTCCAAGCCCGCCGCCAGCACCAGGATTTGGAGCACCCAAACCGTGTTGATCACCACCGAAATGGCGACGGTCTTGAGCAGGAATCGTTTGTGTTTTCCGAACTGGCGGCAGGAATCCAACGAGCGCTCGATCAATTCGCCTTTGGGCAACATCCGCAGCCAATGCCGGGCGCGGGGAAAACGCCGTGAGACGCCGCCCCAAAACGCCACGCTCAATACGGCGCTCAATCCGCCCAGCATGATCAGGATCAGCAGTGCCGGCGCGCTCAACGCATCATGCCTGAGCAGCAAGGACGCGTTGGGCGGCATCATCAACGCGGCAAATAACAGCATGGCCCACAATCCGATGAGCCGATCCACAAAAACCGTGACCACGGCTTCGGTCTTTTTGTGGTGTGTTTCGCGCGCGGCGTAATATGCCTTCATCAAATCCCCCCCGGTGGAACCGAGGAGAAAGGAATTGAAAAAATGGGCGACGAAGGAAATGCCCGTCGCCCGGCGCATCGGCAAATGAAGGCCCTGGACTTCCAGCACCATGCGCCAGCGGACCACGCCCAACATTAACGTCGCGCACATGAGCGCCAGCGACAGCGCCATCGCGCCGGGATGGATGAGCGAAAGGGTGCGCCACAATTCCAGCGGGCCAATGGTCCATGCGATGCGCCATTGTTCCAGGCGCGTGAGATGATTCCAGTCCAGTCCTTCGCGCGGCGCCGCCATCCGGCCTTCATTGAGAAAAATCGCGTGGAAGATAAACGCCAGGAGCAAAATACAAACCGCGGTGCGCCAGCCGATCCGCCAGCAGGCTTTCAGGCTCTTCATTCCTCACCCCAAAGCTCTTTGATATGAGCAACTCCCCGCCGCGCCTCTTCGATTGTAAGGCCGGGACTAAATTCGAAGACTTTAATGGTGTCAGGCTTGAGCATTGGTTTTAGAAGGCCAAAATTAATCATGCCGCTTCCCGGACTGCAATGGTCGCGCCCGGGAAACTGGACGTCGTGGACATGCAATCCCAGGAGACGCTGGGCCAAAGACTCCAAATGAAAGGCATGATTGATAAAGCCCAAATTTTCCTTGATTTGCGCGTGGCCGGTGTCGTGCCAATACCCGACGCCGGGCCGTTCAAACTGCTTCATCAGGAGCGTAAAATCCGATTCCAATGGAATTTCCTCCAGGGACGCGCGATTCTCGACGCCCAATTTAAGGCCGCGCGCCTCGGCCTGATCGGCCAGGCGGCCGAGCATTTGAGTGGAGTGCTCGACATTCCTCTCCTTTTTCTGTTCCCGCTTGTTCATCAACTCGGCGCAAAGCATCTCGTATTTGGGCGTCTCGTTTTGGCCGTTGCGCGTCATCTCGAGCAATTTATCCGTGTATTCCTTCATTTCAATCTTGCCCATGTGGAGCACCACGGCCTTGGCTTTTACCCGGACGGCGGTGTCCAGGGTCTTGATGGTATGGCGGTAGGCGTTCTCCCGTTCGCGCGGGTCTTCCGAGGAAAACAGATAGAGATTGGGCGCCGCGCGGTTGACGCCCATTGGCAAGGGGCAAAAATTGTGCAAAGTGGAAATCTTCATCTCGCCGGCATCCACCGCCTCAATGATTCCGGGCAGCAGGCTGATGCGGATGCCGTGGCTCAACTCCGCCCACTCGAAGCCGAGAGACTGGATTTCGCGCAACATGGCGCGGCCATCGGTGTGACGGTGCGAGTTCCAGCAGCTGGAAAATGAGTACATAATAACTAACGAGCCGTTATGAACCTTATTTCGTAACGGCTCCTAGTAAAAAGCCGGGCGCGGCCCGGCTTTGGGCGCGCGCGGCGATGAGATTCAAAGTGTGTTATAGATCCGCGTAACGGGCGGTCAACATTGCCGAAAAGCGCGCGGCTTTCATTTTGCGCCGCCGCCGTTCGCTGGGTTTTTCAAAATGTTTGTGGCTGCGCGCTTGTTTCAAAGTTCCTTCGCGGTCCACTTTCTTTTTGAGCCGGCGCAACGCCCTGTCCACCGGCTCGCCCTTTTTCAACTTAATTTCTGTCAAGAATTCTCACGTCCTTTCCAATTCAGCCGCGCGCCTTCATTGCCCGCCGCTTTATGACCAAACCACGAGAATGCAATTGGCGCGGGAAGGTGTCAACGGCCAAAATTTCAAACTTGGAACCGCGGCATTTGGCTCCGCGGGCATTCGCAAAGGCATCGGGGAAAGCGGCGCGGCGGAATTTTCAAGGCCGAGTTTGGGTTGGTCCCGGACCAATGTCTTTGATGTTGCGCGCCACGACATTGACTTTGAACATGCTCATGGCTGTAAGATTACCTTATTCTCAGGTTATCGCAAGGGACGGAAAAGATGTTGCGGAGGCGGCGCGCCCGGTTCCTTGAAATTCCTAAGACCTTGTGTGAACAGCCGGTGAATAACTTTTAACAACTGGCAATTGACTCTGCCGCCAATGCCGGAATGCTTGGCGGATATGTCAAAGAAACGGAAGTCCGTGGCCGCCGCAGACCGGGCGATTAATCTTATTTGCTGTCAGCCTCAACAAACGTTTGAGGAAAGCTCCATCGGCGCGCCGCCCTCCCGCGCACAGGCGCCGAGCCGCAAGAGCAACCTTGTGACGGTTCAATTTGGAGGGGGCAAGCCGGAGTCTTTATGCGCCTCGGAAGGCCGCGGAGAATCACCGGTTGGCGCGGCGGAGAGGGCAAGCTTTCATGCTTCGGATTATCCAAGGCTGGCGCTGGCGGATCGTTCCTTTGGATTTGCCCAGGCCGTGCGGGAGCGAATTCGGGGCGCTTTGTTGCGCTGCGAAGAACGTTACCCAATCGATAGCCATCAAGCCGTGCTTTACGTGGTGGTCAAGGACAGCGCGGTCCGATGGAAGCAGCAACTTCAATCCATTCACCGCGAATACTTTCAAGACGGGGACGGTCCGCCAATGGAAGTCATTGAGCAGGCGGCTGACGATCTCTTGCAGCGCCTGGTTTCGGCTGGTTTGGTGGCGGAGACCGTGCGCGTCACCCGTCCGCTCTGGCCGGCCGGCACGGCCACTTTTTTTCCGCCGCTCTCGGATGGCGAGCGAAAAAACGCGGCTGTCCACCGGCAGCAGGCGGCGCGCAAATTAAAGATGGCCTTGGTGCTGGCGTCCGGGGACTTGTTGGAAGAGGCGCGGATGGCGCTGCTGGAAGCCGTTGAACCATTGGGCCGCGCCCTGGCCGTCGAGAATCGGCTGCCCGAACCCGGCTCGCTGGAGCAGGCGCTGATGCCGCCGCTGGACGCGGCTTGGAAGGGCGCGCTGCCGTTGCTGCGCGGTTTCCTGCGAGAAAGCTCGCGGCCCGTGCGTCCGCTGGTTGCCGCAATGGAACAAATCTAAAAACCGGAGAATGAACTTTGGCTTTTAAGTTTTGGCGCCGGCCTTTAGTATTTGGGGCGGCGCGGCGGAGCGCCGCCGCTGATGCCAGATATAAAATCGAGACGTAAAAGCCCTCGCCGGGAGGCGCCCCAAAAGAACAGATGGCCCTTCCGGCTGGCCGCCTTGGCGCTGATTCCATTGCTTGCCCTGGCGATGGTCGAAGGGGCGTTGCGGCTGGCCGGTTACGGGTATCCGACCGGGTTCTGGGAAAAGGATAAAATCGGCGGCAAGGAGTTCTTTGTCAATAATGAGGAATTCAGCCTCCGGTTTTTCCCGCCCCAATTGGCCCGTTGGTCGCAGCCGGTCAGGATTGCGGCGCAAAAATCACCGGCCACTTTTCGCATTTTTATCATGGGTGAATCGGCGGCCCAAGGCGATCCCGAGCCGGCCTACGGCGCGGGACGCTATCTGGAGGCGCTTTTGTGCGAGCGGTATCCCGCCGCGAACTTCGAGGTGGCCAACGTGGCCTTCACGGCCATCAATTCGCATGTGATCGTTCCAATAGCGCGCGACTGCGCGCGCCGGCAGGGGGATTTGTGGATTGTTTACATGGGCAACAACGAAATGATCGGCCCATTTGGCGCCGCCACGGTTTTTGGCATTCAGGCCCCGCCGCTGGCGCTGGTGCGCCTAAACCTGGCATTGCAGCGCTTGCGCCTGGGGCAATGGATCACGGAGATGGCCCGCAAACTTCGTGGGAGCGGCGCGCGCGAGTCCTGGGGCGGCATGGAAATGTTCATGGGCAATCAACTGGCGCCGTCGGATTCTCGAAGGAAAGTTGTGGACCGTAATTTCCAGGCCAACTTGCGGGACATCGTGCAAGCCGGCTTGAATTCTGGCGCAAAAATCCTACTCAATACGGTTGCGGTCAATCTGCGGGATTGCCCGCCGTTTGCTTCGGTCTCCGATCCGGGCGGCGCGCCGGACGCCCGCGCGGCTTGCGATCAATTGCGCGCCCAAGGCGCCGCCGCCCAGGAATCAGGACATTTTTTGGAAGCGTCGCAACTCTTTGAACAGGCGGCGCGCCTGGATGCTTCGAGAGCCGATCTCCAATACCGATGGGCGCAATGTCTGGCGGCGCTGGCCAATCCCGCCGCTTCCCGGCATTTTCAAAACGCCTGCGACTATGACGCACTTCCCTTCCGCGCCGATTCAGTCCTCAATGGAATCATCCGGGCGGAAGCCCTGCGCGATGCCGGGCCGAATCTGGTTTTGTGCGACGCGGCGGCGGCTTTCGAGAAGGAACCGGACATTTCGTCAAACCTGTTTTACGAGCACGTTCACCTCAATTTCGACGGCAATTACCGGCTGGCGCGAATGTGGGCGGACAAGACGGAGGCGTTTTTGCCGCCGGAAATTCAAAGCCGCCCGGCCGGCGCCTGGGCCTCGCAGGCCATTTGCGAGCGCCGCCTTGGTTTGACAGACCTTTACCGGGTCTCCATTTTCGACGGAGTGATTGCGCGGATGCAACAGCCGCCGCTAAGCAGCCAGAGGAACAATGGCGCGCGAATGGCCGCTCTTCGGACGCGAGTCAAAGAATTACGCCAACAGCCGGCGCAGGAAGCCAGGGCGCAAGCCCGCGAGATTTGCGCCGACGCGATTGGACGCGCTCCTGACGATTATATCTTGCACGAAGTTTTTGGCGCCGTGTTGCAGGGGATGGGCGATCTCAAGGCGGCCACGCTGCAATGGCATGAAGCCCGCGAGTTGATGCCTCGCGACCGGTTTGCGTTTTTGTCCGAGGGACAGTTGCTCGAACGCCAGGGGCAACTTGCCCAGGCCCGCGACGCCTGCCGCCAGGCGGCCGCGCTTTATCCAAAGTGGGCCGATGCGTGGATCGAACTGGGCAAGATCGATGCGTTGGAAGACAATTACGAGGCGGCCCTGGTAAATTACAAACGGGCCTTGCAAGTTCAGCCCGGCGACGCGCGGATATATTTTTTCATTGGCAGGGCTTTTTCGCGACTCAAGCGCCCGGCCGAAAGCATCGAAAGCTTGCGCCACGCCGTCCAGATCAAGCCTGATTACGCGGAGGCGCATTTTGCCCTCGGCGGCGAATTGGGAGGGCAGAACGAGTTTTCGCAAGCCAGGAGCGAATTTGAGGAGGCGGTGAAATTGCAGCCGGGCCATGTGCTTGCCCATCTTAACCTGGGAGTCGCCTTGATGAAATTGGAGCAGTGGGAGGCGGCCCGGAAACAATTCGCCGAAACGTTGCGGCTGGATCCGAACAACACGATCGCCCGCAATTTTCTGGCTCAAGCGCAAGCCTTGCAAACCTCCAGGCATTGAACCATTGTGGCGCCATGAAAGGCGCCCACCCGCCTCCGCCGCCGAAAGCAGACCGGCTCCAAACGCGCGGAAAATTGCTCAAAGCCGCCGAATCCGTCATGGCGCGCGCGTATGCTCCTTACTCCGGCTTGCGCGTGGGCGCGGCGCTGATGGTTGAGGACGGCAGGATTTTTGCCGGATGCAATGTCGAAAATGCGTCTTATTGATTGCCCATTTGCGCGGAGCGCAACGCCGTTTTTGCGGCGGTTGCCGCGCTGGCCGGCAAGCCGCAAATCGTGGCGCTGGCAATTGTCAATAATCGTGGCGCGGCCGGTTCGCCATGCGGGGCCTGCCGGCAGGTCATCGCCGAGTTTGGCGCGGACGCCGTGGTTTGGTTCTCAAGCCCGGAGGGCGTCGTCAGGCGCACGATGCGGGAGTTGTTGCCGGATGGATTTGGGTTTCCGCGCGAGGCCTGAGGTTTTACGAACGTCCGGATTTAATTCAACACGCATGCTGTTTCACGAAACCGGCGAAGCCAGGGCAATGGAATTAAAAACCAGCATACGCGACCAGGCCGGCCAGCTTGGCTTTGACGCCTGCCGGTTTACCACCGCCGAGCCTCCCGGCAGCGCCGCGCATTTCGAGCAATGGCTGGCGTCCGGACGGCACGGTGAAATGTCCTATATGCGGCGCAACGCCTCCAGGCGCGTGGCGCCCTCGGAAGTGCTGGATGGCGCAAAATCCATCATTGCCCTGGCCGCCAGCTACCACACCTCGCAACCGGCGGACGGCTCCAAGGTTCGCCAGGAAACCGGGCAACGCTTGGGCCTGCAAACCTCCGGCCAGATCGCGCGCTATGCCCGTTTTGCCGATTATCACCGCGTCATCGGGCAGCGCCTAAAATCGCTCGCCGAATTTGTAAATCAACTTGGCGGACCGCAAACCCGGTCACTATGGTACGTGGACACCGGCCCGTTTCTGGAGCGCGATCTGGCCCAGCGCGCGGGCCTTGGTTTTATTGGCAAGCACACCAACCTCATTAGCCGCAAACTTGGAAATTGGATTTTTCTGGCCCAAATCATCACCACGGCGCGCATTGAGCCGGACGCGCCCGAACGCAACCATTGCGGCGCCTGTCATCGCTGTCTTGATGCCTGCCCCACCGGCGCGATCACCGCTCCCTTTCAACTGGACGCCCGCCGATGCATCTCTTACCTGACGATTGAACTCAAAGGAGCGATTCCTGCGGCATTGCGCCCGGCCATTGGAAACCGCATTTACGGCTGTGACGACTGCCTGGACGCCTGTCCCTGGAATCGATTTGCCCGGGAAGGTTCGATGATGCGGGCGCACAGCCGCCCCAATCTTGCGTCGCCGCAATTGGTGGAATTGCTGTCGTTGGACGAGGCGGGCTTCAAACAAAAGTTCGCCGGCACGCCTATTTTGCGCGCCAAACGCCGCGGGCTGCTTCGCAACGTGTGTGTGGCGCTTGGCAACTGCGGCGACACATCGGCAATGCCCGCGCTGACGCGCGCCGCCGCCGATCCCGAACCGCTGATTGCCGAGCACGCCCGCTGGGCGATTGATCGGCTAACGCAGAGGGGCGCCAGCGGCTACTCATCAGTAACTCTCGCGGCCCTTCAACACTAACTCCACGTACGGCGCCTCGTCTGGAAATGTCAGCTTGGGATTGGGGCCGAATCCGCCGACCAGTTTGACGGGCTGGCCGATTAACCCGCAGGCGGCGGTGTCATCGGTAACTGTCAAACCTTTTTCTCGGGCCATCGCAAGGGCGCGCCTGATCACGTCCGTCCTGAAGGTTTGCGGAGTTTGCACGGCCCAGAGCCGCGAACGGTCCGGGTGGCCGCAAATAAACGCGCCGTCGGCGGATTCTTTAATGGTGTCCGAGACTCGTTGGGCGGCGACCGCCGCGCCTTCCTGGCGGGCGGCGTCAATCGTTGCCTGGATCAAGGCGGCGCTTGTGCAGGGGCGCGCCGCATCCTGGATGGCAACGATCTCCGTGCCGGCGCGCACCCGTTCCAGGCCGTTCCAAACCGAGTCTTGCCTTTCCTTGCCGCCGGGCGCCAGACGAAAGGGTTTGCGGAAATGGAATCGGGCCGCCAAATCGGCGAAGGCGCTTTCCATTCCCAGGCGCGCCACGATGATAATTTCATCGATGCAACTGGCGTGGTCGAAGCGTTCCCAGGTGTGCGCGACGAGCGGGCGTCCGGCGATAGGCAGAAAGAGCTTGTCGGTCCCCGGACCCATTCGCGCGCTTTTGCCCGCCGCAACAATGATCGCCGATGTCACTGGAAATCCTGGAAGGTTCTCATGGTTTACTATTGTCGCGGCGCAAAGCCAGCCGTTTTGCCAGTTGGATGGCCGCGCGCATGCTTGAGGCGTCGGCTTTGCCTTGGCCGGCAATATCATAAGCGGTGCCGTGGTCCGGCGAAGTCCGCACGAAAGGCAGCCCCAGTGTCCAGTTGACGCCCGAGTTGAAGGCGACCATTTTCAAGGCAACCAAACCCTGGTCGTGGTACATCGCCACGATGGCGTCATATTGCCCGTTGTAAGCGTGGTAAAATAGAGTGTCGGCGGGCAGCGGTCCGGCGGCATCCAAGTTGCGCCGGCGCGCCGCCTCGACCGCCGGCCTGATGAGCGTGATCTCTTCGTCGCCAATTTTGCCGCCTTCGCCGGCGTGGGGATTAAGCCCGCAGACACCGATGCGGCCACGCGGCAGGTCCAATTGGCGGCAGGCCTGCGTTGCCAATTCAATGGCCAGTTGGATCGTCTCGCCGCGCAATTGGGAGGGCACCAGCTTGAGCGGGACGTGCGTGGTGGCAAGGGCGACCCGCAACCATCGCTGCCGATCATCCTGGCCCAGCAACATCATAATGGTTCGGCGGGTTCCAGCCAGTTCAGACAGGAATTCGGTCTGGCCAATGAAGGGCTGGCCGGCGCGCATGATGGCTTCCTTGTTGACTGGCGCGGTGACGAGCGCGTCCATCTCGTGGTTGAGGCAGCGTCGCGCGCCCTCTGTCAGCCAGGCGATGGAAGCACGGGCGGCGGCCGGCGAGCCGGGCTGCAAACCTTGGGGCAACGGTTCGTTGAGCGGGTTGTGCAAAAAGAAACGGCCGCCGCCGGGCGCGTCTTCGAAAGGTTCAAACTCCAGACCCAGGCCAAGCTGGTCATTTAGTCCGGACACCAGATCGCCGTCACAGATGAGAAGGTAGCGGACGTCACCCGTGGCCGCTTCGGCGGCCAGGGCTTTGAGGGTGACTTCCGGGCCAATGCCCGTCACGTCGCCCAGCGAGATGGCAATCCACCCGGTCATTTGGTTGCGGCTTGGCCGCCGCGGAAGGCGCATAAGTCAACCTATAAACACCCGCTTCGCGCCCTCCGACGGCGGCTTTGGACTTCTAATAAAAATTGATGAAGGACTTGTTCTTCAATCGCTCGATCCAACGGTCGTGCAGGCGGCGGGCTTCCTGGTCTTTGAGTCTTTTTTCGATTTCCGAATGGACCTCCGAGATCGGGCGGACATGGCTGGTTCGGAGGTCCTCGACCATGAGCAGGTAGCAGGCCTCCGGCAATTCGATGACGCCGCTATGCTTGCCCGGCGCCAATGAAAAAGCGACGCTGGCCAGCTCGGGTTTGAAATAGGCGCGGTCCACCCATCCGCGGTCCCCGCCGTTGGCTCGCCGGGAACCGGCGGAATAGACCATCGCCATCTCCTCAAAGGGCACGCCTGTTTCGATCTTGTCGAGGATTTCCTGGGCGACTTTCCGGGCGGGTCCGGCCGGGCCGTTGGTGACAACAATCATGCGCAATTTGACCTCGTCGTCCACCTTGAAATCGGACGTGTGCTCATTGTAGAAGAGTTCAATTTTGAGCGGAGAAATAAGCACCTTTTGGACCGAGGCGTTGTGGTAGGTCATGTATTCGACAATGAATTTTTCCCGTTCCTGGCGGCGGTACATTTCATAAGTCACGCCCTCCGCCTGAAGGGTCTTGATGAGGCGGGCGCGATCGCCGTAAAAGTTTTTTTGGATGGTTTCTTTGACGCGGTCATCGATGAATGCCTCCAGCACGTTGGTCGTGTAACCGCCCGCGATGAACTCATTAAGGATCAATTTGCGTTCGACCAATGCTTCGATTTCCTCATCCACGACCTTTTGGCGCTCCCTTTCAAAGATCTCCGGCTCTCTGGGATAGCGGCGGGCCAAGGTTTCCAGTTGCGGCATGGTTCCGGCCTGTATCTCGGCGTAGGTAATCACCGAATCGTTGACCACAACGCTGATTCCATTGATTACGTCAGCCCGCCCAGGCGCGAACGAACCGAGCACGGCGCACACGGCAACTAAAAAAGGAAGATTTTTCATCAACGGGGTGCGATACTATGAATCCGCTCCTTTGAATTCAAGAAACAAGTGCGGATGGGGCGGTCTTTCGCCTGCCTTGACAGCCGCGCATTGAAATTTATAGTGCGTCCGAAATGCAAATGCCAACTTTTGCCGGTTCGCCCGATGATGGGCCGGATTCACTCCAATTAACTTCCCTTAAGGAATTTCGCCCGGCGGGGCGTGGCTTTTGGGCCGATGTGCCTGATTCGGACTGGAACGACTGGCGCTGGCAGCTCAAAAACCGGGTCAATTCCCTGGAACAATTGCAACGGTTGATGCCCACGCTTTCGCCGGAGGAATATGCCGGCACGATGCTGGCCGACAAAAAGCTGGCCCTGGCCATAACGCCGTATTTTTTCAACCTGATCGATCCGGCCGATGAGAATAGCCCAATCCGCTGGCAGGTCATTCCGCGCCTGGAAGAAACGGTGACAGCGCCGTGGGAAATGAGCGATCCCTGCGGCGAAGACTCGCATTCGCCGGTGCCGGGCTTGGTGCATCGCTATCCAGATCGTGTGCTTTTTCTGGTCACCGACAGATGCGCCTCGTATTGCCGTTACTGCACACGTTCGCGAATGGTCAGCAACGCCACGGGCTACGATTTTCATCCGCACTTCGAGGGGCAGATCGATTACATTCGCCGCAACACCGCCGTGCGCGACGTTTTGTTGAGCGGAGGCGACCCGTTGCTGTTTTCCGATGAGAAACTGGACCATCTGCTGTCCCGGTTGCGCGCCATTCCGCACGTCGAGTTTCTTCGTATCGGCACGCGCATGCCCATATTCCTGCCCCAACGCATTACGGCCGGATTGTGCGCGACGCTCAAAAAATATCATCCGCTCTTTATCAGCGTGCATTCAAATCATCCGCGTGAACTGACGATTGAAGCGCGGGACGCGCTTTGGCGGTTGGCCGACGCGGGCATCCCGCTGGGCAACCAGTCGGTTTTGCTGCGGCACGTCAACGATGATCCCACCGTCATGCTGGCGCAGGTGCAAAAGCTGCTCAAATGCCGCGTCAAGCCGTATTATCTCTATCAATGCGATTTGATCAGCGGCTCGGCGCATTTGCGCGCCAGCGTCGCCAAAGGGCTGGAAATCATGGAAAGCTTGCGCGGGCACACCACCGGGTATGCCGTTCCTCAATATGTTATTGACGCACCCGGCGGCGGAGGCAAGGTGCCCATCAATCCCGAATATATCCTTAGCCAGAACGCGGAGCGCGTGGTCATTCGCAACTTCGAAGGCAAGGTGTTCGAGTATCCTGAAGCCGCCGATGGCGGCGCGCTTCCCGCGGCGGCCGCCGAAATTGTGGAACCTGAACTGGCGTAATTTGCGATGATCGCCTTGGTGGATTATGACTCGGGCAATCTTCGCAGCGCGCAGAAGGCCTTGCTGAAAGTCGGCGCCGATGTGCGCGTCGTGCGGCGCCCCGAGGAAATCGCCCGGGCCCACGCTGTCGTGCTTCCGGGCGTCGGCGCTTTTGACGACTGTGTGCATGCGATGCGCAAGCAGGAATTGCTGGAGGCGCTCAAGGAGTTTATCGGAAGCGGCCGTCCGTTCCTGGGCATTTGCGTCGGTTACCAGGCGCTTTTTGAACGCAGCGAAGAATTTAACAGTTGCGCCGCTGGCCTGTCGGTTTTCCAGGGACCAGTCGTGCGCTTCTCGCAAACGGACGGCCTGAAAATCCCGCAGATTGGCTGGAATCAGATCGAGATCGTGCGCGCCGACTGTCCGCTTTATCGCGGCATCCCATCGGGCAGCCACGTATATTTCGTCCACAGTTTTTTCCCCCGCCCCACAGACGCTTCGCTTGCCGCCACTGAAACGACCTACGGCCAAACCTTTGCCTCTTCGATTTGGCGCGACAACGTCTATGCCACGCAATTTCACCCCGAAAAGAGCCAGGCCGTCGGCTTGCGGTTGCTAAGGAACTTTGTTGAGCTGGCCATCTGAAAACCAGCGTCACATGCTTTCGTAATTGCACTATTAGCAGGGCGAATGCGGAGGGCCGCCTGCCGTTCCCACAGTGCAAAAGAGAACTTGAGGGTGGAATCAGCAATCAGGCTCGCATACCCGGCGGCGTAAAAAAGGGCGCGCGTAAACCGCGCTTGACAAGAAAAGTCAACGTGCTAAGATGCGAAGCGGCGGTAGAATACTATCAGCCGCTTCTGGCGTCCATCGCCGGAGCTTGGAGGCGGGAATGCGCAAAAAACCCGCGCTCTTTGACAGTCAAAGGGAAGCCCGGCGTTGGTAGCCGACCGGAATGAGGGAGTCGCCGAAGCGTGACAGGCCATCGGGACTCGATAAAAAGCGCCAAAATCAAGCGTTGCGCCGCAACGACATACGTGCAGCTACGCGCAGCTACAAGGAGAAAAAAAATGCCGGCCTGCGGGAAAATTGCAGGCCTGCCCGCCGTAATCAGAAACGCCGTCAACCGGATGAAAGGTTTCGGACAGCGAACGAAGGAAGATAATCGATTGAATGTGGGGTTTTTTGCGTTCTCTTCAATCCGCGTAATCTGCGTGTTGCGCGGGCAAAAACCAGGACCGGCGTTCAAGGCGGTGCGTCTCGCCAGAAACCAAAAGCGACGCAACAAACGGTAGTTTATCCCAGGGTCTCATCAGTAATGCCGTGCGGAACTTTGGCGGTGCGTTGGGCGGAGGCGCGGAAAATGCGTCAGTGAATCGCGGAGGCCGCTCCATCCTCCTTCACCTGTATCACCCGGTCGGCGGTCAAATTGGTCCAGACATTGGTCGTGCCGCTGGGCCATCGGACCTGGAGGCGATCTATGACTTTTGCGGAACCAAGGCCGAAGTGGAGGCGCAAATCTTCGGCGCTCTGGTACCCCCGGCCCGCGATCACCTGGTCCCACTGGCTGCGAGCTCCCGCTGTGACGCGGGCAACGGCGCCCACGGCCGAACGGTTGCTTTTGGAGCCGACGAGTTTCAACAAAACCCAATGATTTGTGGTGGGCGTTTCGTTGATCAGAATGCTGGGCCGCGCGCGTGAATTCAGCATGACGATGTCGATTTTTCCATCGTTATTCAGGTCTCCGAAAACCGCGCCGCGGCTGCTCTCAACGGTTGTCATGATGGCCCCGCTTGTGGCAGTCACATCCACGAATCGCCCGCCCCGTTGCTGGAGCAGCAGGCTGCGTTGCTTGTAGGTGGTGCTTCTATCGTATTGCTCAACGGTGTCCTGCAAGTGGCCCGCCGCGGCGAAAATCTCCGGGACGCCATCATTGTCAAAATCAACCAATCCGCAGCCCCACTTGACCAGCGCATACGAGCCGGTTCCGGCGCCTGTCGCCGCTGTGACATCTTGAAACTGGAGATTTCCCAGATTGCGATAAAGGGAGTTCACCTTGTTTTGGTAGTCAGTGACAATGATGTCGGGCCGCCCATCGCCGTCAAAATCCCCGACGTTCGCGCCCATGGCACCCACGGGGTCGCCGGATTGATCGTAGGCGACGCCCGCGGTCAATCCGATTTCCTC
>VFSW01008240.1_pt1 | contig 14990 bp, 17 predicted proteins | sample 5358111 | NCBI WGS metagenome assembly VFSW01 (sample SAMN11554181, study PRJNA540505) | mine drainage metagenome | isolation source: sediment from site ElyBrook_90M | place: USA: Ely Copper Mine, Vershire, VT | collected 2017 | reverse complement strand
AACTAGAAGAGGATAACGATGGCTAACTTCGGCGACACAATCGTGATGGACAACAGCAATCCTATCAAGGACATGATGGATTTTGAGAAGTCGCTGCTCGATCCGCTGTACCGAGAGCTCACAGGCAAGATTGAGGAGCCAGTCAAGCGGACGCTATGTGCATGGACAGATGGCTTTGACGAACAAGGCCAGGCCAAGACAGTTTCAAAATATCTAACAACATCTGAGATAGACAAGGACCCACTCAAGTATCTTCCAGTGCGTGACAATAATGGTCTTATGATAACAAGAATAGAGATAGAATCCACAAAGGATCCAGCGAGAGTCCGGATCATAAACGACAAGGGCGCCAACTACATCCGAAGCGAGTTCAGAAAAGTATTCAACGATAAGATGCTCCTTGCCAACCTTACCAAAGACGAATGCGTAGACATCGCCGCAGATTTCGTCGATAGGACATTCGCCTATATCCATATCAATGAACTGGAATATGAACTCACGGATCCTACGCAGTTGAACGTGACAGCGATGAATTTCACTGAGTCGCTCTACACATTCCTCACATCGCTTGCCGAAGGCAAGAACAGGGACGCTATAGTTGCGATATTGACGGGTGGAGCAATCCAGTACAAGAAAGAGGAGACCCAGCCACAGCAACAGCAATATGGTAAACAAATATTCGGTGGAAAATGATGAACTTCGGCGTTACAATAGATAGTATATTACAAAGGGAGCAAGAGCTCGCACAACTCTTCATGGACTTGGCCCACAACCTTGAGCAGAAATGGGGACCAAATAGCAGAGCCAAGAACGTGCGCGAAGCGGCACGCAATGTCAATGAAGGACGTCATGGAATAATGCATCTCAAGAATATAGAGGACAAACTGCGCAAGGACATAATAAGCGTGAAGAAATCAGAGATTACAGAAGAACAGCATGCGCAGGTTGTAGAGAAATGGAAAGAAATATCATACAGCGCCACATACTGCAAAGCGACACTGCATAGATTAGGAATTATATTTTAGATGGTAGAATGGTAGACGCAACAACGATCGAGATAATAGTCGTCATATTGGTATTCTTCGCAGTAGGTTTTATAATGCTCCTGCGGGCCAAGTCCATGAAGAAGCTGAATCTTCTCTGCGACTTCAGGAACTCAACATCTCCGCCAGGAACCTTTTTCGCACAGTTCAACAAGAAGGAGAAGATAATAAGGATATACGGCTCAAGGTTCAGCCTGTTCTCGATAAAACCAGACAGGCCATATTTCGACCCGAACGCATTCATGAAGAAGGACAAATCGATAGACGTCTACCAAGGAATAACAGGGAAGGATGACGACGACAACCTATACCCTAGAGGAATCACTGTCACATCTTCGGCATCCGCGAAATGGACAGCTAACACGCTGAGCAACGGAGTGATAGAGAAGCTCGCAAAGCTGGGGATACATATCGATAACGATTCGCTCAAGGCTCTCTCAGGAAAGATACCAACAAAGAACAAGGGCGATAAACCAACGCTTGAGGATGTGTTCGCCTATGTGTTCGATGCAAAGTGGATAATGGATCTTCTTGGTGTCATCGATATACAGGATGCCAACGTAGTGATGCAGCACCAGAAGATGCAGATAGCTGACCTTCACACCGGTACTAATGAGTTTAAGACAAAGCACTACTCATGGGCCACAAAGAACGGTCCTTTGATACTTACTGCCGTCATGTTCGTTATAGTAGCAATAGGTGCGGTCATACTTTGGAACGGAGCAACGCAGGATGCGCAACTGCTCCAGTCCCAGGCCACAAGCTCTTCGAATGTGGCATCTCTTCTAAGCCAATACCTACACCACACATCAGGGACAGTACCACTCCCCAACACAACCACAACGATAGCTCCGGGAAGCGGTAACTTCTCAATATCGTGATAGAAAATGATGGATGAAGCCGCACAAACACAGATTCCTAAAGTCCCTTCGGGTGCCGAAGGGCAACCTTTCAGTGAAAGCGCCTACACTCCATTCAAACTAATGAGCTACCATCTCTATCAATTACGAACGGACTACGAAGCCTTGATGCGCCAACCCAACTACAAAGATAACGGCTTTCGCCGCAGAGTGGTGGATAGTGCATCGATTCTTTTCAACGAAAGCAAAGAAACAGGATTCACATTAGATGAACGCGAAAAGATAAGCAGACTCTTGAGTGCTATGAACTCCAAAGACGAGCAGATATTCAATCTGGTAAATTCTTTTCATGGCAATATAACTTTCGCAATGCAGGGAATGATAGATGAATATCTATCGGAATTCCGAGACCTTGCATACAAGTTTCTTTCTGCAGAGAATGCAGCTCTGCAAAACCACGCCCAGCTCTACAAGACCAAAAAGACAATCACCCAAATCGACAGGCTTGAGAGGGTATTCGTTGTAGGAAGAAGAACTCCATTATACAATGGCTATGGCATCCCGATATCTCCTGAGATGCTCTTGCTCGCATCATTACTTGTTTTACGAACCAAGGCTGAATTGAACAATGTAATGCCGATAGAAGGAGAGCTTGGATTCGGCAAATCAACATTTGCTTGGGCGCTCGGTTCTACTATCGCATGGTTGCAGGGTAAACCAAATTTCCTAGTAAGAGATCATTTCTTGTTCAATGAGAGTGCAGATTATTTTGAGGAACGGATCCGTACAGCCGCCCCTGAAGATATAATTATCCCTGACGAAGTGGGCAACCAGGCCAACAAGAGAAGATTCTACGAACGAGATCAAGTGGCGAGTCTTGACAGATTGAAACTCTCTAGATACAAGAAGATATCGTTGTTTCCTTGCTGGCGAACAGTAAAGGAATTGGATAGCCAACTGATGAGTATCGCCAATGGAATAATATCGATAACAGAGAAGGCTGTAGATGAGCGTACATATGGTATGGCTCAGCTTAGGACCTTCAATAGAAATAAGTATGCTAAATCTGAGGAGTTCAAACCTTATGTTGCAAAGAACATGATAGCATATACTCCAGAAGAAGCGAATGCCATAATTGAAGAATTCGATGAATTCAACCTTCTCAAAATCCCATTCTACAGAATCCCCCTCGAAATCTGGAACAAAGAATATGAGCCAGTCAAGGATGCTGCTAATTCTGTAGCAAGATCCACTAATACAAGCGTGAAGAAACACGCCGAACTTCTTTACTATGAATTTTTGGCTGCGCTCCCAGATAACTGCACATGCGTGACAAGTGTCCAGCTCAGGGACTTCAGCAGGGACAAGAACTTCATTTTGCAGTTTGGTGCATTGACGAGCATGGTTGCCAAAGCCATAGGTTCAAGCCGTACAAAGATATTCAAGCAGAATGTAAATCCGCAAGAGCAGTGGGATGGATATTTTGACGTCGATAATTATATCGGCGATTATTTAAAGAAAATAAAAGCCCAGTATAAAGGTGTTGTGGAAACTAACAAGGCTAATAAAAAAGTTGATAAAAAATGACCGACGCAATGATACCACTGGCGATACTTGCATGCGCAGCCGCAGTATTCTATGCCTTCGCCCAGGACACGATCAAGCTGGGCAATGACAAGCATGAATACCCATTGACTAGGCAGCTGGGCAAGTACCTCTTCATGATAATGCTCATATCGGCAGTGTTCGAGGCCCAAACCATAACCGCACAAGATTGGCTGAGCACATTGCTGCTTGCGCTGACTTTTGTGGTTCTGATAATGCTGTGGCTCGATTTCCTGCTGCCGCTTATCAAGTTCATTGTGAATTTCTTCACGAAGAAGTGATGTGGTTATATGCAAAGATCTCTGCGTAATGCGTTATTCGTCGGGTTGCTGGGTGTAGGGGTCAGCTATCTTCTCAATGCGACAACTCCGAGTGTGTGCAAATGATACTAGACGATGCCCTAATAGACAGATCCGTTCAGCACTTCAAGACTACGCAGATGCACGACTTCATCGATAACGTGAGGACAGGCTGGTCGAATTACAGCTTCATATTCTACATAGGGGCAGTTGCAGCAATCCTCGGGAACTATCTTGGACTTGCTGGGACTGCTGCTCTTCCTGTAGGCGTCGGAGTATTCTATTATCTCGGGAAGTTCCATAAGAGGTTGTCGGAATGAAAGTCGCTATATACGCAAGAGTGAGCACAGAAGACCAGAGTGCAGATATCCAAGTGCAGATGTGTGAGGGCTACTGCAAGGACAAAGCCTTCGAGGTTGTGGGCATCTACAAGGATGTTATATCGGGGACTAAATCCAGCAGGCCGCAGTTCAATAAGATGTTAGATGATATGCGCGACCGAAAGTTCAACTGCATCATGGTTACGAAGCTCGATAGGCTTGGAAGGAGCCTTCAGCATCTACTCTCTTTGTTCGATGAGTTCAACAACAGAGGAATATCCTTCATAGCAACGACCCAGAGCTTAGACACAACCAACGCTGCTGGAAAGCTGCAGCTGCAGATTATAGGTGCCTTCGCAGAGTTTGAGCGCAATCTGATAAGCGAAAGGACCAAAGAAGGCCTTAAAGTGGCCACAGGTGTTGGAAAGCGCGGGAAGGACAAGAAGCCACGAAAGAGAAGGGGGGCTCCTAAAAATAAGCCTAACTTCGAGGGGATGATCAATGTGTCAAAGACGCCCGTTTATAGTGATACAAAATGGAGGAACCAATAGATCAACCCCTAACCCAAGCCCAGACTCTGACCCTTTTGGCCTTTCTCAAGGGCAAAGAGCGATTGCTCATGGCTCTGCCCCTTGCCACCGGGATATCTCTCCAGGACGCTCTCAAGCTCACAGACAGGCACATATACCACTCTGCGCACTTCGGCAACCCCATAGAACTGGAAGGCAGGCAGATACAGATACCGATATGGCTCTCGGATCTACTCAAGCCTTATGCCCATGGATTCACCGGTCCTATATTCAATAAAGAGGTGAGCGAGTCGTGGTTGCGCAAAATAGTGCTCCAACGAACAGGCGAGGCCCTGGGAGAGCGCAGATCCTATGCCGCGATGCGCAAGACGTTCATAAAGAACGCAATCGAGCAGAATGTCCCATTCGACATAATAGTCGACAATACAGGTGAGAGTGCAGATACAATATACAAGTACCTGAAGCAGTGGCAGACCCCAAGGGCCGCTGTCCTTCTCTAATCGAATGGCCGTAGCACTCCTTCCAGGAAGCTTAGTATTCCAGCCACGATCGCTATCCCTATGAAGAGCATCACTACGCCTTCAGATGTGATACTGAGCCATACGCCGATTATCGACACCATGAGCCCTATCAGGGCAGCCGCTAGAACTGCATGCACAATCTTGACCCTGAACGAGAACGAAAGCGTGAACAAAGCAAATACCAAAAGCGATATTGCAAGACCAAGGTAGCCGCCAAAGGCAGGACTATTGTTCAGGAACTGCAGGGTTGTTGCAATATTCGTACTATTGGTGATTGTACTATTCAAATAGTAGCTAGTCGATTGAAGGAGCCAGAATATCATGAGTAAATTACACCCCAAATAGTTATTACCGCAACTACAAGAGCCGCAACGAACATTAGAGATCCAATCAGTTCAAAGTATCCTGTCGGGATACCTACATAGCCGAATACCGACCCAGCATAATAGAGCACTGATGAGAATGTAGGGACTATAGATCCCATGAGCTGACCTGCCGCTCCCAGTGTGTCGATTAGTCCAGTGTTGAATGTAGGCTTGGTGTAGTTGTTGGCCTGTGAGCTGACATTGCTTGTGAATGTAGAGAGCCCGCTGAATATCCCAGTCGTTGGGTTGAGAGAATTACCTTTTATGGCGTTGTATTGCAGGGCCAGTGTGCCATTGGTCAACTGGCCAGTGGTGTCAAGGGCACCCCCTGCGAAATAGATAAGTGCATACGAGAGCATCAGAGTGAGCAGCATTCCGAACAGTAGGACCCTCAGTATCGGCAGGCCCTTCATATATCCCTTCGGCGCATTTCTGATTTGCCAGCTCAGTCCTTCTTCTATTTTGTCTCTCATCTCGTTATCGCCCATATCACTAAAGCTACCAATATCTGTAATATACCGACTATCCAGATCGGCATCGGAAGCATGCGGATTATCGTGGTAAGTGAGACCCCAGCATCTAACCCCACAAGACTGAATATAATGTTCTTCGTGGTATACAATGGCAGGGCCGTGAATGCAATTATGATTATCAAGGCAAGGAATATGCCTAGATTTCCATATAGGTCACCCTGTACACCAAAATAACCGCTAAGAAGAGGAATCGGACCCGCCCCAAGATTGACTGAGAATGTCCAGGCGTAGTTCGTGTCGTTTGTCTGGTTGACTGTGCAAGTGAGTGTTCCTGAAGCACCTATCAGTGTCCTGATGCATGGTGGATTTAATGAGAAGAAAGATTTCTGTATTGCGAGAGATACATTGTAGCTCGCCCCATTGATGCTGCTAAACGTGCAGGCGATAGAGGTCTTGTAGTTGCTTGGATGAGTGGTATTTGTGTTTGTCTGTACGCAACTGTATTTGAGGTTGCCTATGCTGTTGGGCAATGATTGTATCGTCGAATTGCCGATGTATATGACCAGGAGGCAGGGTTGGGAACTGCAGCTTTGGGCTTGGTAGTTGGGGGTCTGCTCGAGCAGTTTGCCTGCAAGCGAATAGACTTCGAACTGATATGTCGTTCCCTGCCTTAGATATGCTTGGGCAGTCCCGCCAGCTGGTGTATGTATCTCATTTATGAGTGCTGTGCTGTTCGTGTTCGGAATGAATTGGAGAATCTGGACATAAGCAGGTATGTACGTCGATCCTTGCTGGACTGCGATGCTGTACAAAATAGGCGTTGTTATGTTGGCCAGATTCAGATGGATGTTTGTAAGCGTATTGCCCATCAGCTGGTTTATGAGATAATACTGTGATGTAGGGTAGGTACTCGCGTTATACTGATAGTATCCCGAGACTCCATAGTTTGCATTGCCCCCTGCCCATGAAGGGAATACACAAGTATCGTATCTGTCCGAGGTGGCAGAGCCAGGGGTTGGGAACCCGGAAGCGGACCCAGCCAGCGTGTTGTATACATAGCTGTTCTTGATGAGTTGGTAGTATCCCTGCATGTAGACATTTCCAGTGTATTGTGCAAGAGACGGCACAACGTAATAGGTCCAAGCTATTGAGTTGGTCGTCCATGGAGCGGTGCAGGCATGCAGAGATTCGTTTGTGCTCACGAATGTAGTAGAGGTGTTGCGCCACACCGTGTTTCCATTGTATGCCAACTGTACAATAGCATTTACCGTAATCGGAAGGGAGTTAACGACCGTTGGATTCGTGAGCCCATAGCTTGTCGGAATGAAGCTGTATATGTTGCTGTAGTAATGATAGTTGCTGCTCTGCTGTTCCTGGATGTTCTTGACATTACCGATGGTAAGGCTCCCAGAATAGGTAGCAAGACCAATGCCTTTCGTATCTGCCAATACTACATCTATCGTCTGGTTCTCTCCGAGAATGGTATTTGCATACGTGGCAGTGGCGGAAGGGAAATAATTCCATACACTGTTTTGGTTGATTGTATTGAACACTCCAGAGCTTGTCGGGTTGTATGCCGAATATGCCCCGGTGAAGTATGCCGTAAGAATACCATTATATTGCCAAGTGACATCATTTGCGGAGAGAAGAGGGATGGTATATGTAAAGGTGAACGCTTGAGGCCCAGCTGAGACAGTTTGAAGATCATTAGCGATCTGTATCCCGTTCAAGTCCAAAAACGTATTAGCTGTTGAGGCCGCTTGCGTGACATAAAGGTTATAGGTAAATGTCTGGGCTTGTGTTTCATATCCTGTTGCGGCAGGTGGGGAGATTGAACTTACCTGATACAATAAGAAGTTGGTATCCCACGCCAAGCTGTTTGCGATGTAATTAGCCGATGTCGCAACTATGGCATTCCAGGTGTTCGCATTCTGGTCGTTCCATAGAGCATTATAAGTCAAAGTCGAGCCAGTACTCTCAGTCACACCATTATATACAAGGCTTCCCGATACTTGGTTGTTTAGAGATCCGATCGTACAGCTCACAAGATCATTTGCATAAAGGGAATTGATTGTCTCTCCTGCGGATACGGATGCGCCATTCTCCGTGCAAGTTTCGGTCGGAGTTCCCGTATCAACAGTATATGTCTGGGGCAGCGTATTTGTGCCGAGTGTGATGTCATTCGCCCAGAATGGCGTGTATGTGCCTGCTCCCAGATATGCTGTTGGTATTGTGTTAGTGCATGATCCTGTGCCTGAGCATAGGACTCCTTTGAAATAGCTTGACGTTCCGCTTACCACGTCGCATGTGTCTGTTGATGGCGTGCAGGTCGCTGTGAGTGTGGTGCTTGATGGGTATGTGGTTGGGTTTGAGGATATTGTAAGACCTAATGAAGATGGTGATTGTATCGTTCCGAAGCTGACTGTTGGCATCACGCCAGAGGGTGGGTAGGTGCGAATGCGAATATATTGCACAATCAAAGGAGTTGTTGGTGGTGAACCGCCGTTTTGGGCTGTTGAACCTACTTGAATAGGTAATGTAGATGTTCCAGATGAACTTACCGCAGAGCCATAATTCAACTGATATGTTCCTGTTGATGATGAGGGTGCATATATTGAAATAATACCTGTTCCCAATGTAATAGATGCACATCCTGAACCAACATAAAAGCAGGGAATTCCTCCATTTTGATTATTATTAGGCATTGCGATGCCCGTTGATAATGTGCCACTAGTGGAAGTTCCAACATAACCAAAAAATAATCCCATAGTTGCTGAAGAGCCTTGTTGAGAGATATAAGCATCAAGTATTTGGTTTGAATTTGCTCCGAAAGACGCACTGGATGTAATATATGCTCCTAATGCAGTTCCGATTGTATATCCATTATTGATTGTTACTGCGCCAGTGCTTACCCATCCCGAAGGGATAGATGTTCCAGCAAAGTTCTGATATAATGTCGGGAACACATTAGCCCCGTTATCGTATTCTGCATACGTGCTTGAGAGCTGGGGTGCTTCGCCTATTTGGTTGCCAGATATGAAGAAGTTGGTGCTGGTTGAACCTACGCCTAAGTAGTAGATGTCGTTTGCGCTGCTTGATGCGCCTATCGTGTTCGCACCTAGATTTACCCATATTATCACGTTTGCCGCTGTGTTCAGGCTTGTCGTTTGTCCCTCGTTGAGCACGTTGCCCTCTATCCATGCTGGCATCTGTATTCCGCTTAGTGAGTTGTAGACGTAGATGTTCTGGAGAGAGCCTGCGAGGTAGCTCTGGTATGCAAGTGCGTTGAATGTGAACATCTGCTGGAAGCTCGTGGGCGTGGCAGAGGTTTGGGAGTTGGTTATGTTTATCGGGATGCACGAGGTTGTGAGTGAGGAGACGGATGAGGGAAGAGTTCCGCAGCCAGAGGCACTCACCACTCCCTCGCTTAGTATCATCACTAAGGAGATGCAGACCAGAAGCCATTTTAGGTTTTGAAGTGGATTCATTCTTCTTTCGCCTCTAAGTCTAGCCATTCTTGGATATCCTTCTCGATCATTTCATCAAGTGTCATAGCTTGCGTCTCTTCTCCCTTGCGACTTTGGCTGCGGTTTCCCTGCCCCAAAGCTCTGCTGTTCGTGTGCTAATGCCTTTCCTTTCATATTCCCTGGCCACCATGTGGGCCAGTCCATTAAATCCTATTTTTCGTATTGCCATTCTATATCACCCTCTTGCGAACGTAAATATTATTATCACAAATGACGTCACAAGCGTAATCATTGGTAGCCAGGTAAATGTCAGCAATATGAATGGGTACTGCGATATGATCGAACTGAACACCGAACTTTGCATGAGAGTTATGAAAGCATCGTGGAACCCAAGGGAGAATATCAGCTCAATCGGCAGAAATAGTATCGCTATCGCCGCGAACAGGATATTCGATTCTGTCTGCGTGGCTGCGAATATCGCTCCAAGTGCGATGAAGAGATAGATGAACGCTATTATCGTCATAAGGCTTGTGAAGAATTCGCTCGTGTGGTGGAATACAGCTATAGACGGCGGAGATTGATTAAAGTCTTGCTGGACTGTAGCGCTGTTGAATATCTGGGACTGCAAGACGTATGTCATCAGTGCTATCAATATGATTACTCCAAAGGAGTACGCCATTGCGACCATCAGGTCTATCTGCCCTTTCATAGTATGCCACCTCTCCTCTTGGATTTGGATTTGGGTAGATCGAGGATTGGCCTCGCAACTCCGAGCTGTTTATAGAGCTTGGAATTGGTTGAATGGATGTTGTAGATAATGGCAGGGACATCGGGTTGGTAGTTGAATTTTGGAGGCGGTCTCTTTTTTGGCGCTGGTCTCTTTGGGAGCTCTGGTCTTTTATTTCCTGGAAATACATTTCCGGTTCCAATTGGAATATCTGGAACTATAGCTGGAGATATAGATACTGGGCTTGGTCTGTTTGTGGTGACTATTTTTTGAGTCGGCACTAGTTTTTGGGTGGTTTTGGATGTTACTGCGAATTTTGTCGTAGTTGGAAGATACAAATCCTGAGCAAAACTAACTTTATTAGTCAATGCTGAAGCATTTGAGGTTTTGCTTGTGAGAACGGATGTCAAACCTGTTTTGTTTGTTATGGTGGATGTTATTCCTGAAGATGTAGACAATTTATTATTTAGTGACGTTATGAAGTTAGGCGATGTAATGAGATTTGAGGTTTGGGCTGATTGTTTTGCCACATTGACTATTGTATCGTAATCTATAGATGGGGCAACCTGAGTTTTAGAAACAGTCTTCGTTATCTGTATTTCAGATCCTCCACTGACTGAGGAACTACCCGAATTAATTGTGCTCTGCACCGGAGCTTCGCCTGATGGTTGAGTTGAAGCTGAAGATTCCGGTTCTACAGGATAAATTCGGTTGTTTTGTGTTGGTCCAATATATCCTTTTTCTGTCAATGCTGGTGGTTGAGGATTCGCAAGCTCATCGTATGATGGCAATGCCTGATTCTCTCCTCTGGTGAATATCTGGAACGGCGAAGATTTAAAGGCTACTCCATTCTTTTCAACACTATTAACCATGAATCTGAGACCGGAGAACTCCTCGCCATTCGATGAGGTTCCAGTGAATCTCAATAAAGAAATCTCTCCGGTAGATTCTGGATATGCAACAAATCCGTTCTTAAATTCTGCTGGATAAACAGGGGCTTCTTGGATGCTTAATGTCTGGAAGTCACGGCTCAAGGTTGAAGTATATACTGTTTTTCCATAGGATGTGAATATTGCTGTTCCTTCGCCAGGAACCTCTGTCACAGTACCAGTCGGGGTGGGGATAGTATATCTCGTTACAGTGACCTTTGGGCCGATACCCAAAAACTGTCTTAACCCCGTAGTAGCTGATGTTGTAATCTCTACATCGGCATTGCCGCCAGTCAGCAATGTCTGTTCATTTCCTGCAAGATCCGTAGTAGTGATGCTCCGTGATATCCCTACGACATTTATTTTTTGATATCCATTACCATAAGTTAACTTCGTACCGCCTCTAAATTCTATCGATCCTATCTGACCTTCCCTTGTACCCGCAAGATAATAATTCCCACTAGAATCTGCAACTTTATATCCGACAGTTCCTGTTTGGTCAGATGATATTGCACGAGAAGAGATCAAAGTCCCACCTCGAGAAGCTGTTCCTTTTAGTGTGGGTTTGAGCTCGTATGACAACTTTGCGAATCCTACAGTGAGGACACCTACAACCGCTCCGCTTTCTAGGGCACTAGCCGCAAGGCTTCCTACTGTTGGTCGGGGCCCTATTCCGATTCCGTATGCCACGATGTTAGTTGTTGGACCTGCAACTGCCCCTGCTGCGAATCCGCCCAATAAATTAGATCCAAGTGCTGAACTCACAGGGCCAACAATAATGACTGGAAGTGCAAGAGTTGCGGCGAATCCCAAGCCTTCGGCTCTTTGAGTAAGAGTACTTTTCGGGCTTGCGATTAATGCTCCACCACTTCCAAGGAATGCTGCTTGCTGGACTCCAAATTGTACAACTTCGCCTGTTATGCCTATGGGTTTGTTGCTGAGGATTGTTTCGACCAAGGCTGTGGTTTGGGCCTGGAACTTTCCGAGTCCACCACCATAGAACCCCAGCCCCGACTGTGAGCCTATGGATGTAGAGATGGTCAGGGTCTGTGGTCCAGGGAAGCTTGTGTTGAAGTCCGAGTATGTAGTCGTTATCTTTATGTTCGTGGTTCCTGATATCACCGAATAGCCTGTTTCTATGGGAGTTGTAACTATTCCAAGATTGCCCGATAAGACAGCAGACGTGACTGCAGTAGGCGTGCCCGGTTTCTGAGCGGGAAGGGAACCGATAGAGTCGATATTCTGCGATAATGCCTTCGAGGTTGATGAGGTAAAGGGTGCATACGAATAAGGATTCTGATTAGAGCTTACATAGTATTGCGGAGTAGGTGATCCTGAATTTACTACTGAACTCTGCGAAGGAGTGAATGTCACGCTTCCTTGATTGTTGACTGCGTAGGATCCGGATACGATATTGCCGCCGATGTTGACCGAACCTGTATTCGCTGACAGCGAATATGCCCCTGTCCCATAGTTGTATGTGGCTGACAGTGGTGTGGTTGTAGATGCTCCCTGGAACACTACCGGGGATGTAGTCGAGGTTGGGGCGATGCTCCCTGCGACAATATTATATGTCGTTGAAGTGCCACCAGTCGAGTATGTAGCTGTGGGCGCGTTATTTGCCCCGAAGCCAGTATAGTATTGCGTTGCCTGACCATTGGATAATGATACATTGAACTTGACTGGTTCTGGAGTCCCACCGATGTTGACCGTGGTGGATTGTGGCGATAGATAGAGGTTTCCTGATAGCTGAGGGTTCGATGGGAAGTTTGCACTGACCTGACCTGTCACTGGATTGTAGCTTGTGGTTCCCTGAACCGTGAGCCCTACTTTTATATATGCGCCATATCCGCTTGGAACGTATGTCGGCGTTGTGTATGATACGTTTGTGCTTTGGAAAGTCGGAGTGCCGAAATTAATGGCACCGTTGGTTGTCGTCGGCGTATAGGTAAATGTCCCAAGATACGTGTTCTGCTGGGTTCCGATTGACCCATATACTTTCTGTTGTACTGTCCCTGATGTACCAGTTAGGGTTGGTTTTAGGGTTCCGTTGCTAAGGGTATAGGTGTATGTCGCTGTGGCGTTGCCGCTGACTGTGTTTGTGTTTTGGGCCGCTGGTTGGGTGAACACCTGGTTCTTGGATATGCCTGAAGCCACGTATGCTACCGTATTTCCAACGACTTGCTGACGATATGATACGACTACATTGCCCTGCGGCGTTTGGACATTCTCTTGGACCTGGTTTAGCTCTGGATTGTTCTGCACTCCGGGGTTATTGCCCTGGCCTGGGAGATTGGATATAGTGTGCGATTGGGCCACTATTGCTGCTCCGGGAAGATGTGAAGTATTTGCTTGGATCTGTCTACTTGTTGCCATGTTTTATCACCCTTATATTTGCCTTGAGCATGAGAGGAGTAGGCGAAGAAGCCTTGAATATGGGCGACACAGATATCACCTTTGCGTTATTGCTTAGTATTGATGATCGGATATGCCTTGCGCGTCTTTGGGACCTGGCGTTATAGAAAGAAGCTTTCCCTTGCAAATCCAAAATGCTGAACCAATATCCCATATTAAGGCCATCGCGTACCGAATACGCATCTTGCTCCGAGCGAAAGAACCTGAACTCAATCAGAGTTCTTTCTTGCCTCCTTTTCCTCCGTAGAAGAAGTAGAGGACCACTCCCAGAATAAGCACCAGACCCACGACAGTACCCAACAGGGGGAACTGCGTGAATATGTTTCCTATTCCGCTTACGCCATTTCCCAAGGCATTGTACGTCGCCGAGTTAGCTATTACGCTAGAAGAGGTCTGCATCCCGTTGAGCACAAGCAACACAACCGCTCCGACTATACCGGCCACGCCGATAGCCATTACTGTTGGTGCTATGTCCTGCACGTTGAATGCTGACTTCTCTTCCTCCATGGACGCTGTCATTGCCCGGATTTTTGTTGTCATCATAATTGAATAAGTGATGTGTTATCCTTAAAAACCTTATACAAAAAATCTCACGAAAGGCAGAAGCGAGATTAGGAATGCAGTCGATATGAAGACGACAGAATAGTAGAAGTAGAAAGGCTTCTTGCCTTCGATAGCTTTCGAGAGGAAAAGATATATTCCTATGGATACGAGCGCAGCCAAAGGATTGGTCAGGGCAAGTGAGGAAGAGAACCAATCAGCTGGCTTTGCAGCGAATACATATACCAACAGCGCGAGCATCAGAAGGGCGCATCCTATCTCAAGGAATACCAGCATAGACATCGGTTGCAATACGAAGAATATGATGTTGACTGTGGCCAATGAATAGAAAGCCCATCTTGGAACCTTGAACTTCTCCTTGTCTTTTCTGGCAAGGTAATAAAGCAGAGGAATCGAGAACACAATCGCCAGGACCGAGTTGATCATAGCAACAGCCCAAGCACTATACCGAGATCGTTGACGAAATCTGCAACCACTAAAAGAAACAAGAAGAGTGTGATGAATGTGAAGGTCTGGTTTGCAAGATAGTTTTTGTCCTTATTTCTGCGGATATGCAAGTAGAAGACAACCAGGATGGCATAGAGGGCTCCCTGGATTATGAATTGTACATAACCCAAAGATATGAATGTACGTTGCACTGGATTACTCTCAAGTTGGTTGGCTGCGGCAGCTGATCCAGTTATGGTTGTGAGGAAGATGTGAGTAAGGAAGTTGGCCCCGACATTGAGCACTATAACCAACACTATGAGAAGGTCTTGCCAGATGAATCGTGGGCAGAGGATTTTTAGGATACAATAACCTCTTTGATTATTTCTATCATTCAATCACTTTTTATCCAAATACTTCTTTGACTTCCTTTTTGGTATGTTATATAT
>VFSW01008239.1_pt1 | contig 14990 bp, 9 predicted proteins | sample 5358111 | NCBI WGS metagenome assembly VFSW01 (sample SAMN11554181, study PRJNA540505) | mine drainage metagenome | isolation source: sediment from site ElyBrook_90M | place: USA: Ely Copper Mine, Vershire, VT | collected 2017 | reverse complement strand
TCGGGCAGGATCTGGTCCTCGGTGCAGAAGATGTGGCCGTCGTCCTGGGTGAATGCGCGGATGCGCATGATGCCGTGCAGCGCTCCGGAGGCTTCGTTCCTGTGACAGGCGCCGAATTCGCCGTAGCGCAGCGGCAGTTCGCGGTAGCTGCGCAGGCCGGCGTTGTAGATCTGCACGTGGCCGGGGCAGTTCATCGGCTTCACCGCATAGGTACGCTTCTCCGATTCGGTGGTGAACATGTTCTCGCGGTAGTTGTCCCAGTGGCCCGATTTTTCCCACAGGCTGCGGTCCAGAATCTGCGGGCAGCGCACTTCCTGGTAGCCGTTGTCCTGATACACGCGGCGCATGTACTGCTCCACCTGCTGCCACAGCGTCCAGCCCTTGGGATGCCAGAACACCATTCCCGGCGCTTCTTCCTGCATGTGGAACAAATCGAGTTGCGTGCCGAGTTTCCTGTGGTCGCGCTTCTCCGCCTCCTCCAGCATGTGCAGATACGCGTCCTGCTCTTCCTTTTTCGCCCAGGCAGTGCCGTAAATGCGCTGCAGCATCTCGTTCTTCGAATCGCCGCGCCAGTAGGCGCCGGCGACTTTCATCAGCTTGAACACCTTGAGCTTGCCGGTGGAGGGCACGTGCGGCCCGCGGCACAGGTCGACGAAATCGCCTTCGCGATACAAGCCGATTTCCTGATCCGCCGGAATCGAGGCGATGATCTCGGCCTTGTAGTGCTCGCCCATGCCCTTGAACAGCGCCACCGCCTGATCGCGCGACAGCACGTCACGCGTCACCGGGTAGTCCTTCTTTGCCAGCTCGGACATCTTCTTCTCGATCGCAGCGAGATCCTCCGGCGTGAACGGGCGCTTATAGGCAAAATCGTAGTAGAAGCCGTTCTCTATCACCGGGCCGATGGTCACCTGCGCGTCGGGAAACAGCGACTTCACCGCGTACGCAAGCAAGTGCGCGGTCGAGTGCCGGATGAGGTCGAGACCGTCCTTGTCGCGCTCGGTGACGATGGCGAGTTCGGCATCGGCTTCGATGCGATGCGAGGTATCCACCAGCTTGCCGTCGACGCGTCCGGCGAGCGCCGCCTTGGCCAGGCCGGGGCCGATGCTGGCGGCCACCTCGGCCACCGTGACCGGCTGGGGAAACTGGCGGACCGAGCCGTCAGGCAGTTTTATATTGGGCATACGTTTGCAATTAATCGGGATAGGGGCGGCCATATTACCTGACCGACCCCTCCCACACCACCCGGCATGCGGGTCCGCACCGGGCGGCCCTCAAGCGGATCAAAACTCACGACGCGGCTGCTCCAGGTATTGGCGCGTCTGCATTTCGGCGAGCCGGCTGGCGGTCCGGTCGAATTCGAACATCATCGCCCGGATGCGCGCGTATTTGCCAGCCTCTTCGCGCTTCAACAGCGACCCGGGCGGCGACTCGGCGGACACGATGAGCTTGACCCGGTTTTCGTAGAAGACGTCCACCAGCAGTGTGAAGCGCCGGGCTTCGTCGGCAAGTTCTGGTCCCATGCGCGGGACGCCCGAAACAATGACAGTGTGGAAGCGCCGAGCGAGTTCCAGGTAATCGTGCTGGGAGCGGCCCCATCCGCACAGCGCCATGAAATCAAACCAAGCGAGCCCGCCCGCCCTGTGCAGCGCCGGGAGGGCGCGGCCTTGCACCTCGAGTTCGGCTGCGTCCTCGTCCGCAGTTTCGGCGATCCGATGAAAGGTCTCCGCCAGGGCCGCATCCGCCGCCTCGCCCAGAGGCGTGTGGTAAACCTTGACCTGCTCGAGCGCGCGAAAGCGGTAATCGACCCCGCCATCCACCTGCAGCACGTCCATGTGCTGTTTCACCAGCGCGATCGCCGGAAGAAAATTGTCCCGCTTCAGTCCGTCCCGGTAAAGGGCGTCGGGCGGGTAGTTGGAAGTCATGCAGTACACCACCCCGCGCGCGAGCGTGCGGGCGAGGAGCCGCCGGAGGATCATGGCGTCGGCGATGTCGTTGACGTGGAATTCGTCGAAGCAGATGAGGCGGCAGCGCCGCGCGATGCGGCCGGCCAGTGCATCGAGCGGGTCTTCCCTGTCCTTCAGCTCGGCGAGTTGGCAGTGCACGTCGCGCATGAAGTCGTGGAAATGCACCCGCCGCTTGCGCTCGAGTGGCAGGCAGTGAAAGAAGCTGTCCATGAGGAAGCTCTTGCCGCGCCCCACTGCGCCCCACAGGTACACGCCGCGCGGCAGCGGTGGGCGCACCAGCAGCTTTCGCATGGCACTACTGCGCTGCGCCTTGTAGGCAATCCACTCCGCGTAGAGTTGTTGCAGCCGCTCGACCGCCTGCATCTGGGAGGCGTCCGCGAGGTAGCCGCGGCGTTCCAGGGCGTGGCGATAGAGTTCGATCACGCTCATCGAGCCGACCGGATCCTGCTCCCGTGTCATGAGTCGCATTTCCGCAGGCCCATCGATTGCATGCCCGCCGGTTTGGCGTACTCGCTCAGCGATGAACCGCAAATTCAAACCTGGCGCAGGCGTGCGAGGGCATAGCCCAGTTGCGGATCCAGCGGCGCCGAGCGGCCAAGCAGCCAGTCCAGCAACTCGAGATCCTGACATTCCATCAAACGTTCCAATGCTGTAATCGTGGCCTCATCCAAGGCGGACAAATCGCGACTGAAGAACGGTTCGAAAAATCTGTCCAGCTCCAGCAGACCACGCCGGCTTTGCCAGCGCAGCCGGCCGGTGCGGATGCTGAGATCCGTCATGGTAGCCACGAATTGTGGCATCCCTCAGATTTCGCGTTCCAGAAGCTGTTTCTTGATATCCACAATAGCTCTGGCCGGATTCAAGCCTTTGGGGCAGACCCGGGTGCAATTGAGGATGGTGTCGCAACGGAACAGACGGTAGGCATCGTTCAATTCATCGAGGCGTTCACCCGTCGCCTCGTCACGGCTGTCCACCAGCCAACGCTGCGCCTGCAAAAGTATGGCTGGTCCCAAATAGCGTTCCTCATTCCACCAATAACTCGGGCAGGAGCTGGAACAGCACGCGCACAGTATGCATTCGTACAGACCATCGAGTTTCTTCCGGTCTTCGGGCGATTGCAGGCGCTCTTTGTCCGGCGGCGGCGCCGCCGACTCGGTTTGCAGCCAAGGTTTGATGGATTCGTATTGGGCGTAGAATTGCGTCAGATCCGTCACCAGATCTTTGACCACCGGCCGGTGCGGCAGCGGATAGATGGACACGTCACCGGGGGCCAGATCGCTCAGATTCTGGGTGCAGGCGAGCGTGTTGGTGCCGTTGATGTTCATGGAGCACGAACCGCAGATCCCTTCGCGGCAGGAGCGTCTGAACGTCAGAGTCGGATCGATTTCGTCTTTTATCTTGATCAATGCGTGCAACAGCATCGGGCCACATTTGTCCATGTCCACTTCATAGGTATCGAGCCGCGGCTGCTCGTTGGCATCCGGATCCCAACGATAGATGTGGAACTTGCGCACATTGGAACTGCCTTCCGCGGCGGCCCAAGTCTTGCCCTTGACGACACGGGAATTCTTCGGAAGTGAAAATTTGTGCATTATCTTCTCGTGCCTCTCAGTAAACGCGTTCTTTAGGTTTGATGTATTCGATTTCTTTCGTGAGCGTGTATGTATGCACGGGTCGGTAGGTGATTGCCGGCGAGCCGCTGTCCCGCATCCATGACAAGGTGTGTTTCATCCAGTTCACGTCATCACGTTTGCTGAAATCCTCCCGCGCATGGGCCCCGCGGCTCTCCTTGCGCTCTGCCGCACCGGTAATCAAGGCCGAAGCACACACCAACAGGTTCTCCAATTCCAAGGTTTCCGCGAGGTCGGAATTCCAGACCATGCCCCGATCCTTGATCGAGACATCCCCGAAGCTCTTGACGCACTCGTTGATCAGCTTTTCCCCCTCACGCAGGGTGTCTTCAGTGCGAAACACCGCAGCATGCTTTTGCAAGGTGCGTTGCATGCGCAGGCGTAGCTCCGACGTACTGATGGAGCCTTTGGCGTTGCGAATGCGATCGAAATGTTGCAGTGCCGGTTCCAGAATATTTTCCGGCAGAGGTTTGTGCGGCGTATTGGGCTTTATCAATTCGCCGCAACGCAAGGCGGCGGCACGTCCGAATACCACGAGATCCAAGAGCGAATTGCAGCCGAGCCGGTTCGCGCCGTGCACGGATACGCAGCCAGCCTCGCCAACAGCCATCAAGCCGGGGGCTACCGCTTCGGGATCGTTCGCGGTGGGGCGCAATACCTCCCCCTTGTAATTGGTCGGGATACCGCCCATGCAGTAATGCGCAGTTGGAATTACCGGAATCGGTTCGCGAGTCACATCCACATCGCAAAAAATCTTCGATGTTTCAGCAATGCCCGGCAGACGCTCATTGATCACCTCAGCACCCAGATGCTCAAGATGCAGGTGGATGTGGTCCTTATCTGGGCCGACGCCGCGGCCTTCGTTGATCTCGATCGTCATGGCTCGGCTGACCACATCGCGCGAGGCGAGATCTTTGGCATTGGGCGCATAGCGTTCCATGAAACGCTCGCCTGCGGAGTTGGTCAGATAGCCGCCTTCGCCGCGCACGCCTTCGGTAATCAGCATGCCGGCGCCGTAGACCCCGGTGGGGTGAAACTGCATGAATTCCATATCCTGCAGTGGCAGACCGGCACGCGCGATCATGCCGTGTCCATCACCAGTGCAGATATGCGCCGAGGTGCAGGAAAAGTAAGTGCGCCCATAGCCGCCCGTCGCCAGAATCACCATGTGCGCCTGAAAGCGATGCAGGGTGCCCGTATTCAGGTCCCAGGCGAGCAAGCCGCGGCAGACCCCTTCACTGTCCATAATCAGGTCCAGGGCGAAATACTCCACAAAGAACTCCGCCTGGAACTTCAACGCCTGCTGGTACATGGTATGGAGCATGGCGTGACCGGTGCGATCCGCTGCCGCACAGGCTCTGGGCACAGGTTTTTCACCGAAATTGCTCATGTGGCCGCCGAACGGCCGTTGGTAGATATGCCCGTCTTCGGTACGGGAAAAGGGCAGACCCGCGTGTTCAAGTTCGTACACGGCCCGGGGCGCCTCGCGGCACATGTATTCGATGGCGTCCTGATCGCCCAGCCAGTCGGCGCCTTTGACCGTGTCATACATATGCCACTGCCAGGTGTCTTTAGCCATATTGCCCAATGATGCGGCTATCCCCCCCTGGGCCGCCACCGTGTGGCTGCGCGTGGGGAATACTTTGGTGATGCAGGCAGTGCGCAATCCCTGTTCGGCCATGCCGTAAGTGGCCCGCAGTCCGGCGCCGCCGGCGCCCAGCACTACCACATCGTACTTGTGTTCGATAATCTCGTACGCTTGGCTCATTCTCTTCTAGCCTCCAAATGCCTGTCTCAGGAGGGCGAAGACTCCTGCAAATGCTAGCAATACCGCGGCAAAATCAGTCGCGATGCGTGAACTCAATTGCAACCACCGCGCCTGAACATAATCTTCGTAAATTTTCCGTAGCCCCAGGTCGGCGTGATAAAGCGACACGATGAGAAATAGACTGAATACCACCGCGTGGAGAGGAGAATGCAGCCAGTTCAACACATGCGCGCGATCCTGCCCAGCCAAAGCGATCATGGACACAACGAACCACACCACCAGTGGCACCAGGGCTATGGCCGTCATTCGCTGCTTCCACCAGTGGCCCAAGCCGTCCTTCGACGAGCCAAGTCCTCGCGCGACAGAAAGTGGGGTCCGATATCTATGATTCACGATGCACCTCCGGGGAAACCACCGCCGAGAATCCATGCCAGCAAGGTCAGAACGATTGTGATTGCGAGCACAAATTTGCTGCTGGAATAGATCTGTTTGACCTCGAGGAGTCTGCCGGTATCCCAGAGCAGGTGGCGAACCCCACTGACTGAATGATAGACGAGCGAAAACGTCCAGCCGAACAGCATTAACTGGCCGATGAAGCTTCCAAGAAATCGGTTCATAGTGGCGAAAGCCTCTGCGGAGTACACAGCGCTCTCGAGCCACGCGACCAGCAGGAGACTGCCAACCGACAGGGCGATACCCGTGATCCGGTGCAGTCCGGAAAGCAGCATGGGTAATTCGACTTTGTAGATCTGCAAATGAGGGGACAGCGGTCGCTCATGCATAGTCATAGGCATTTGACAATCTCTGAAAGTGGTTCTATGAAATTACGAATATATCCGATAAAAATCACGCTGGGCTCGATAAGGCGTCAAATAAGAAGGCGTCAAAAATCAATGCAACGGCCGTTGCGTTCCCAGTCTCCATAGCGTGTCGGCTCCAGACCTTTCGGTCCGTTGACTTCCTTCGTTACAGGGCTGGCTTGCGGCTGTGGTAGGGCTTCGTCGCCGTTGGCGGAAGCAGGCGGCAGCCTATTATTTTCGCTTTCTTTGGTCATCTCAATTTTCGGTCTCGAACAACACGACTGATGCGGCTGCCACTGAAGCCCATTGTGCCACCGCAGCAAGTAGCAGGCAAGCAGGAGCCGGGCCAGCAGCGGCGTAACGCATTAAAAATACGGTCCACCAATCAGTCTGTTATTGCCCGCCTGTTCGCCGGGAAATATCGATACTGCTCTCTGGCACCGCGCAGTTCAAAATACCGCCCGCGAGCCTTTGCATTGTTGATTCAAATCAAATGCAAAGCTGAAAGTTCGAACATCACAATCATTTGTGGTGCCGTCGCGCGCCGCGTCATCGGTCGGCGACGGAACCAGGCCGGACAAAGCCGCGGTGGGGTCAATAACAACAAATTAAGACGGAGGAGCTGCCTATCAAGTTCGAAAAAACGCCGGCCAACGGCTATCCGCTTTGCACGATCGCAACGAGTCGCTGTTCTTTCGCGTGCTGTGCGGCAACATCGACGCAATGCAGCCGCCGGTCTACACGCCGACGGTCGGACTCGCTGTCAGAAATTCGGTCAACGGACTTGCGGGTAAACCCGAACCCGGCGACGTGCCAGCCGGCGTGCGCTCGCACATGTCGACCCGCGTTGATGACGGACAGTCAGCGCCGGCGCGGCGTTCCGTGCCGGCGCTGTCCTTTGATCTGCGGTTTGACCTGCGTCAATGCGTGGACGAGTGCTGGTATTATGCTTCTTATGGCGTCGCGGGAGGACGCAGCGTTACCGATGCTGGCGCGCGGCGGCGAAGGACCAGACTGTTGCAAGCGCAGCCGGATCGCGGCGCTCGGCCAGCGCCGTCGCGCTGATCATCTTTACCGCGGATCTCCTTCGTCCCGAACAACTCCTTGACCAGGGTCACGAGACATTTCTATGTACAAAATCGTCCGCCGCGAAGCGTTCTCCGACACGACTTTCCTATGGGAGGTGCAGGTTCCCGACGTGGCGAATTCGGCGCAGCCGGGCCATTTCGTCATGCTGCGCCTGCGCGAGGGCGGCGAGCGCATTCCGCTGACGGTGGCCGATTTCGATCGCGACAAGGGCACCATCACCATGGTGATCCAGTCGCTCGGCAAGACCACGCTGGAAATGCGTGATCATTACAAGGAAGGCGACAGTTTCGCCGATTTCGTCGGACCGCTCGGCCTGCCGCAGCACATAAGCAAAGCCGGACACGTAGTGCTGGTCGGCGGCGGGCTCGGCGTGGCGCCGGTGTATCCGCAGTTGCGCGCGTTCAAACAGGCGGGCAACCGCACCACGGGCATTATCGGTTTTCGCAACAAGGACCTCGTGTTCTGGGAAGACCGCTTCAAGGAGCAATGCGACAAGCTGATCGTCTGCACCGACGACGGCAGCTACGGCACGCCGGGCTTCGTCACCGCGGCGCTGAAGGAGGTGCTCGAACGCGACCAGCCGGATCTGGTTATCGCGATCGGACCGCTGCCGATGATGAACGCCTGCGTCGAGACGACGCGGCCTTTCGGCGTCAAGACCATGGTTTCGCTCAATGCGATCATGGTCGACGGCACCGGCATGTGCGGCTCCTGCCGCGTGACCGTGGGCGGCGAAGTCAAGTTCGCCTGCGTCGAAGGTCCGGACTTCGACGGCCACCAGGTCGATTTCAAGGAACTGATCCTGCGCCAGCGCCGCTTCAAGGGACAGGAATCGCAGGCGAGCGAGGATTACGCCCATGTCTGCAACGTGGAGAAGACGCTGTTCGAGCAGAGCAAGCGCAACTACAAGAAGTACAAGGACCTGTCACCGAACGCGGTGAAAATGCCGGAGCGCGACGCGCTCGAGCGCTCGCGCAACTTCAAGGAAGTAAACCTCGGCTACAGCATGCACAATGCGCTGGAGGAGGCCGAGCGCTGCATCATGTGCGCCAAACCCGACTGCATCGCCGGCTGCCCGGTGTCGATCGACATCCCGCGCTTCATTCGCCACCTGCTGGTGCGCGATCTGGACGGTGCGCTCGGCGTGATCAACGAATCGAATCTGTTTCCTTCGGTATGCGGCCGCGTTTGCCCGCAGGAATCGCAGTGCGAGGCCCAGTGCGTCGTCGGCAGGAACAAGAAGACCCCGATGGAGTCGGTGGCGATCGGCCGGCTCGAGCGCTTCATCGGCGATAACGCGCGCGCACCCAAGGCCGTGCCGCCGAGATTCGAGCGCAAGCTCGGTCGGGTCGCCGTGGTCGGCTCCGGGCCCTCGGGCCTCGCGGTTGCCGCCGACCTGGCGCGCTACGGCTGCGACGTTGCCGTGTTCGAGGCGCTGCACGTGATCGGCGGCGTACTCCAGTACGGAATCCCCTCCTTCCGGCTCCCGCGCGACATCATCAGCCGCGAGGTCGACAACCTGAAAGGCATGGGCGTCAAGTTCGAGACCAACAAGGTGATCGGCAAGACCTTCTCCATCGCGCAGCTCATGGGCAACATGGGCTACGACGCGGTCTTCGTCGGCGCCGGTGCCGGCGCGCCCTCCTTTCTGGGCATTCCGGGCGAATTCGCCGGCCAGGTCTATTCCGCCAACGAATTTCTCACCCGCGTCAACCTGATGGGCGGGGACAAGTTCCCCTATCTGGACACGCCGATCACCCTGGGCCAGAGCGTGATCGTAATCGGCGCCGGCAACACCGCCATGGATTGCCTGCGCGTGGCCAAACGCCTGGGCGCACCCACGGTCCGCTGCGTCTATCGCCGCTCCGAGGCGGAGGCCCCGGCGCGCATCGAGGAGATCCGCCACGCCAAGGAGGAAGGCATAGAGTTCTTCTTCCTGCATACGCCGGCCGCGATACTCACCGACGCCGACGGCAACGTACGCGGCATGAAGGTGCAAAAAATGATGCTGGGCGAACCCGATGAAAAGGGACGGCGCAAGCCCGTGCCGCTGGACGAATTCGTCGAGCTTGCCTGCGACACGGCGATCTACGCGCTCGGCACCAAAGCCAATCCCATCGTCACCCAGTCGACGCAGGGCCTGGGCCTCAACCAATGGGGCTATATCGTTGCCGACCCGGTGACGCAGGCCACGACACTGCCCGGCGTGTTCGCCGGCGGCGACATCGTCACCGGCGCGGCCACCGTCATTCTTGCCATGGGCGCCGGCCGCCGCGCGGCCAGGGCCATCGGCGCGTATCTGCAGGGCGGCAAGCAGAAATGGCCCATCACCCAGGAAGACGCCGACGCCTTCGTGCCGCCGCTTGCGCTCGGCGCGGCCACCCCAAATAGCGAGAACCTATCATGATCGCCTGTCCAAAGTGCCACCGCCCGATCGAAGGCGATGAAGCCTATATCTGCTGCGCCAACATCGAGCTCAGCTGGAGGTGCAGCGCCTGCGGCAAGGTGAGCGAGGGCTTCGCCTTTCCCTACGGCATGTGCCCGCACTGCAAAGGCAAGCTCGAACTGCTCGAGCGCGGGCCGATCGACGATGCAAAAGGCCTGGATGCGATCCGCGCGGCGTTCGAGATCGAACTCGGCGGCCAGGCCTTCTACCGGCGCGCGGCGAGAGACGCCGTGGATCCGGCGTTGCGCGAGCTCTTCGGCCGCTTCGCTGCGATGGAGCAGGAACATATGGATACCTTATCCAGGCGCTACCACGCGGATCTGCCGCAGCCGGCCGAGGATTTCCAGATCGACCATGCCGCGATTTTTGCCGGCGTGGAGCGCAAGCCGGAGGATCCGGCCAACCTGTTTCGCATCGCCATCGCGTTCGAGGAACGGGCCGTGAAATTCTTCAGCGAGCAGGGTGCGCGCGCGCCCGCGGGTTCGGTCGAACAGGGTCTCTATAAGGAACTCGCCGCCGAAGAGCGCGAGCATGTGGCGCTGTTGACGACGGAATTCGAACGCTGGAAGGCAGGCAAATCAGGATTGCTGTAGCCGGGGCAATCGCCCGCTGCCGCCGCAGTTCGGCGCGCGCGAATCGCGCAAAGTGAACAAAATGATTGAAAGGAAGCCATGAGCACACGCCAGGTTGTCCTCGAAGGCAACGAGGCCGCAGCACGCATCGCCCACCTCACCAACGAGGTGATTGCGATCTACCCGATAACGCCGTCGTCGGGCATGGGCGAATTCGCCGACGCGTGGTCGGCCGCCGGCCACAAGAACCTGTGGGGTGTTGTGCCGGAGGTCATCGAGATGCAGAGCGAAGCCGGCGCCGCGGGCGCCGTGCATGGCTCGCTGCAGGGGGGAGCCCTCACGACGACCTTCACCGCGTCGCAGGGTCTGCTGTTGATGATTCCAAACATGTTCAAAATCGCCGGAGAGCTTACGCCCGCGGTATTCCACATTGCGGCGCGCACCGTGGCCACGCACGCGCTGTCGATCTTCGGCGACCACAGCGACGTCATGGCCGCCAGGATGACCGGCTGGGCCATGCTCGCCTCCGCCAGCGTACAGGAAGCGCAGGACATGGCCATGATCGCGCAGATGGCGACGCTGCGTGCGCGCATTCCCTTCATGCATTTCTTCGACGGCTTTCGCACCAGCCATGAAGTGAACAAAATCGAGCTTCTGCTCGAAGAGGACGTGCGCAAGCTGATCGACGAGGAACTGGTCACGGCGCATCGCGCACGCGCGCTCAACCCGGACAAGCCCGTCCTGCGCGGCTCGGCGCAGAATCCGGACGTTTTTTTCCAGGCGCGCGAAGCCTGCAATCCGTTCTATCTGGCGCTACCGGGTATCGTGCAGGAGAGCATGGACCGGTTCGCCAAGATTACCCATCGGCGCTACCAGCTGTTCGATTATCAGGGCGCCGCCGATGCCGAGCGGGTACTGGTGCAGATGGGCTCAGGCACAGGCGCCTCGGGCGAAGCGGTGCGCGCCCTGGTCGCCCGCGGCGAGAAGGTGGGCCTCTTGACCGTGCGCCTCTACCGGCCATTCGATACCCAGGCTCTCGTGGCTGCGCTGCCGAAGAGCGTGCGCGCCATCGCCGTGCTCGACCGCACCAAGGAACCGGGCGCGGTTGGCGAGCCCATGTATCAGGATATTGTTACCGCCCTGGTCGAGGCGTGGCCGCAGGATCTGGCGACGCCGAAAGTCATCGGCGGCCGCTACGGCCTGTCGTCCAAGGAGTACACCCCGGCGATGGCCAAAGCGGCCCTGGACGAAATGAAGCAAGCGCAACCCAAGCGTCATTTCACGGTCGGCATCGTCGACGACGTCACCCGTCTGTCGCTGGCCGTAGACCAGGATTTCGACACCGAGCCCGACGATGTCACCTGCGCGGTGTTCTATGGCCTCGGCGCCGACGGCACCGTCGGCGCGACCAAGAATTCGGTGAAAATCATCGGCGAGAACACGCCGCTGTTTGCGCAAGGCTATTTCGTCTACGACAGCAAGAAGTCGGGTGCGGTCACCATCTCGCACCTGCGCTTCGGACCGAGGCCGATCGAATCGACCTATCTGATCCGCGAGGCCGACTTCGTCGCCTGCCACCAGTTCGAATTCATGTCCAAGCTGGACGTGCTGTCGGTGGCGCGCCCCGGCGCCACCTTCCTGCTGAACAGCCCCTATGGGCCTGAGGACGTCTGGGACAAGCTCCCGCGCGAGGCGCAGGAACAGATTGTCGCGAAGAAACTCAAGATGTACGTCGTCGACGCGCTCGCGGTGGCAAAGGAGGCGGGCCTCGCCGGCCGTATCAATACCGTCACGCAAGCCTGCTTTTTCGCCATTTCCGGCATCCTGCCGCGCGACGAGGCAATCGAGAAAATCAAGTCCTCGATCCGCAAAACCTACGGCAAGCGCGGCGAATCCGTTTTGCACCGCAACTTCGCTGCCGTGGACCAATCCCTTGCCGCCCTGCGCGAAGTCAAGGTGCCCGGGAATGCCGACTCCGAGCTGCGCCGCCGGCCGGTCGTGCCGCGCGCAGCCCCCGATTTCGTCCAGCGCGTCACCGCGATGATGCTCGATGGCAAGGGCGATCTGCTGCCGGTGTCGGCGCTGCCGGTCGACGGCACCTTCCCCACCGCGACCTCGCAGTGGGAAAAGCACAGCATCGCACACGAAATTCCGATCTGGGACGAGGAAATCTGCACCCAGTGCGCCCTGTGCCCGCTGATGTGCCCGCACGCGGCCATCCGCATGAATGTGTATTCGCCCGATCAATTGAAAGGCGCGCCGGCGGGCTTCAAGAGCGTGCCCTGGCGCAGCAAGGAAGGCGGCGCGTTCCAGGGCTGGGCTTACACCCTGCAAGTGGCGCCGGACGACTGCACCGGCTGCGGCATTTGCGTCGACATCTGCCCGACGCGAAGCAAGGCGATGGTCAAACACAAGGCCATCAACATGGAGCCCAAGCTCGACCACCTCGAGGCCGAGCAACGCAATTACGCGTTCTTCCTGTCGCTGCCCGAAACGCGCCCTGCGTCGGACGCCATCGATATGCTGAAGGGATCGCAGCTGCGCACGCCGCTGTTCGAATACTCCGGCGCCTGCTCGGGCTGCGGCGAAACGCCGTATCTGAAGCTGCTGTCGCAACTCTACGGCGATCATCTGCTGGTTGCCAACGCCACCGGCTGCTCGTCGATCTACGGCGGCAACCTGCCCTCTACACCCTGGGCGCAGAACAGCGCCGGCCAGGGCCCAGCCTGGGCCAACAGCCTGTTCGAAGACAACGCCGAATTCGGCCTGGGCATGCGCCTCGCGCTGGATTCGCAACGCGACCTGGCGCAGTCGCTGGTGCGTGCATTGAACGGGGAAATCGGCGACAGCCTGGCGGACGCCCTGCTGCAGGTGCCACAGGATTCCGACGAGCAGATTCGCAAGCAGCGCAAGCGCGTAGCCGAACTCAAGTCCATCCTGTGTCAAATCGATTCGCCGCGGGCGCAACAACTGCTGGCAGTCGCCGACAGCCTGATCACGCGCAGCGTGTGGATCGTCGGCGGCGACGGCTGGGCCTACGACATCGGCTATGGCGGCCTGGACCACGTGCTTGCCTCGGGGCGGAACGTCAACATCCTCGTGCTCGACACCGAGGTGTACAGCAATACCGGCGGCCAAGCCTCGAAGTCCACGCAGCGCGGCGCCGTGGCGAAGTTCGCCGCGGCGGGCAAGGCCTCGGGCAAAAAGGATCTGGGCATGATCGCCATGGCCTACGGCAACGTCTACGTCGCGCAGGTGGCGATGGGCGCGAATCCGGTGCAAACGGTGCGCACCTTCCAGGAAGCGGAGTCCTGGCCGGGCGTGTCGCTGATCATCGCCTACAGCCACTGCATTGCGCACGGCATCGACATGACCACCGGCATGAGCCACCAGCGCGACGCGGTCAAGAGCGGCTATCTGACGCTGTATCACTACGATCCGCGCCTGGGGATGGGTGGCGCGAACCAGCCGCTGAAGCTCGATTCGCGCAAGCCGACGATGCCGGTCGAGAGCTTCACCATGAAGGAAGGCCGTTACGCCATGCTCGCTCAGGCCGATCCGGAGCGCGCGAAGCAATTGGCGAAGGAAGCGCAGTCCGACGCCGACGAGCGCTGGCGGCTGTACGAGCAAGTGGCCGGCGTACACCGTACGGTTACCGAGGACTGCGAAGACGAACAGATTGGCGACAACGCGCCTGCCGCAGTGGCCGCTCCAACCCCGAAGGAGGTTCAATAATGAGCGCCGATCTACGCAGCCGGTATCTGGGCCTCGAGCTCAGGAATCCCATTGTGGCCGCGGCGTCGCCCATGACCGGTTCGATCGACAACCTCAAGCGCCTGGAGGACGCCGGCATCGCCGCCGTGGTGCTGCCGTCGCTGTTCGAGGAGCAGATCGAGCACGAGGAAATGGCCACCCACAACCTGATGCTCGCGGGAGCGGAACTGTCGCCGGAGGCGCGCGGCTTCTTTCCGGAGATGCAGAATTACAACACCGGCCCGGACCAATACCTGAAGCTGATCGAGGAGGCGAAGCGCTCGCTCGCGGTACCGGTGATACCCAGCCTGAACGGCCACACGCCGGGCGGCTGGACGCACATCGCCAAACAGTTCGCGCAGGCCGGCGCCGACGCGATCGAACTGAATGTCTATTTCCTGGCCACCGGCCAGGACGACACCAGCGCCTCTGTGGAAAAGCGCTATGTCGAACTGGTGGCCTCGGTACGCAGCATGGTTTCGATACCCGTCGCGGTGAAGGTGTCGCCCTACTTCAGCGCCATGGCCAATATGGCGACGCGGCTCGCGGAGGCCGGCGCCTCGGGCCTGGTGCTGTTCAACCGCTTCCTACAGCCTGACATTCTGCTCGAAGAACTCGAGGTGACGCCGCATCTCGTGCTGTCCACTTCCGACGAACTGCGCCTGGCGCTGCGCTGGATCGCCATCCTGCGCGGGCGCATCAAGGCGAGCCTGGCCGCCACCGGCGGCGCGCATACCGCGGAGGACGTGCTCAAACTGCTGCTGGCCGGAGCTGACTGCGTCATGGTAGCGAGCAGCCTGTTGCGCAACGGGCCCAAGCATGTCGCCACCCTGGTCGGCGGCGTCGAAAAATGGATGAACGCGCGCGAATATGCCTCGGTCGAGCAGATGAAGGGCTCGCTCAGCCAGCAGGCCTGCCCCGACCCGGCCGCGTTCGAGCGCAGCAACTACATGAAGGCACTGAC